>ERZ807291.4230-NODE-4230-length-19305-cov-6.023584_pt1 | contig 19305 bp, 19 predicted proteins | sample MGYA00521257_ERZ807291 | MGnify/ENA primary metagenome ERZ807291 (study PRJEB31413, sample SAMN03169783) | marine metagenome | biome: Marine; feature: Water; material: Subsurface seawater | place: North Sea | collected 2011-04-28 | depth 1 m m ... | reverse complement strand
ATATTAAAAATCCAAATATTGAATTAGATGTATATTCATCTTGTGAAGTTTATGGTAAATCTTTTAAAGAAGCTAACGATAAACACTATATTGCTCTATATGAACAAGCAAAACAACTCCCTAATGTAAACTATATTGGTTATAAACCTAATGAATACATAAAAGAAAACCTACATAAATATGATATATTCGCTTATCCAAATATATGGGAAGAAACATTTTGTATTTCAGCTTTAGAAGCAATGGCTGGGGGTTTATATGTTATTAGTACAAACTATGGTGCTTTGTATGAAACTTGTGCTGAGTTTGCAACTTACATTCCTTATCAAAAAAATTATTTAAATCTTTCTCAAAACTTTGCTTATGCAATAGAAGCTATAGCACCTAAGTTAGATTCAGCGGGAGTTAAAAAACATCTACAATGTCAAATTGAATACGTTAATCAATACTATAACTGGAACAAACAAGGAAATGCTTGGACCATATTTTTAAAAGGAGCAATAAATGCAAAACAATGAACCTATTTGGATAAATAAAAAACCAAAAGTGAGCAGTAAGAAACCTGTTATATACGTAGCCACTCCAGTTCATTCTGAAGTATCTATTCACTACGCTCAAGCTATGTTAAAATTTCAACAAGAATGTATGGCTAGAGGAATTCTTGTTTCTTTTGCTTTACTAAAATCATCCTTGGTAACTCAAGGTAGGAACTTATGTGTGTCTAATTTTTTAAATGAAAAAGTAGAATATAGTCATTTGTTATTTATAGACTCAGACATTGATTTTCAATTTTCAACTATTATGAAAATGATAGAAGCAGATAAAGACGTTATTGCATGTCCCTACCCATTAAAAACAATTAACTGGGATACTATTTGGGAAAAAATAGAAGCAGGTCAAGTTAAAGATGCAGACCAATTGTCTAAAGCAGGTTTTACTTTTCCTCTTAAATTAACCAATAAAGAAAAAGTTATAGCAGAAAAAGGCATTATAGAAGTAACCCATGTCCCTACCGGATGTACTTTAATTAAAAGAGAAGTGTTTAATAAAATGAAAACAGAATACCCAGACCTAGAGATTGTTCAACCTACCGTAATTAATGGCAAGTATGAAAATAAACCAAATCTCTATAATTTTTTTGATACTCTACATGATCCAGAAAATAAACACTACTATGGAGAAGACTTTGGTTTCTGTGTTAAATGGGGTAAGATAGGTGGTAAATGTCACATTCTTGCGGATGAGTATATAACCCATGTCGGAGAGTATTCATTTTCAGGACGTTTTTGGGATCAGCTACAAAGCCTTAAAAAGATTGACCTTTCTACAAAAATAAAATAAAATACGTACTTTCAGGTTTCATTCCCTGCTTTTTTATAATATAAACTCTTAATATATGGCGATAACTCGAATGCAAATGAAAAGACAATTATATGCAAATGGCGGAATAATGGACGTTACTCCTAGAGAAAAATTTGGTCTAGGCAGTAAACTTAAAAAATTCGTTAGAAAAATTATACCCAATGAAGTAGCAGATATAGCTACTAAAGCAGCACCTTTTGTTGCACCTTTCAACCCAGCTCTTGCGGGAGTTATGGGAGGTCTAGGTAGTTTTGATCAAACAGGAAGTATTAGTGGAGCTTTAAAATCTGGAGCTTTAAATTATGGTGGCGGTCAATTAGCAAGATATGCAGGTGGCGCAGGTTTTCAAGGCAACCCTTTTGGAACTGGTGGTGCCTTTACTCAAGGTGGATTCCAAGGTGGATTTAGTTCTCCGTTTGGAACTCAAACAGGTATAGGTAAAATGTTGAATAAACCTATCGAAGGTGTTGGTGTAGATAGTGGTAGAGGTGGAACAAGTGCAAGTGCTTTATCAAGATCAACAGCAAATGTTCCAGGTGGCGCAGAACAATTTGCAACAGCAGATTCTCTTGGTGTTTCAAGTTTTATACCTGAAGTAACGGCTGACGCAGCTGGAGTAACTTCTCAATTAACTAAAGACACTATTTTACAAAACAATCCTGGTGTGTTTGATAGCATTACAAACAGTATTAAAAATTTTGACTATAAAGGTTTAGGGGATAAAACTTTAGAACTAGGTAAAAAATTTGGTAAAGCAGCTTTTACAAACCCAGACGGTTCTATAGACAAAGCAGCAGTAATGGGAGCAATAGCTTTCGCTGGATCATACGCAGAAGCTTTAGCCTTAGCAGATGATGCGGGAGTAGAACTTACAGAAGAACAGTATGATGAAGCAACTAAAGCAGATAAACAAGAAGAATACGCAGGTTACTTAACTAATTTCTTTGGTGGTAAAAAAGATGGTGGTAGAATAGGATTTGAAGGTGGAGCTAATGAATTAATTATGGAAAAATTAAAGGAAGATACAATGCCAGATACAAGCACTGAAGACATGATAATGATCATGACAGAAACGGGACCAAAAATGATTAAGAGATCAGACTTTGAAGCAATGTCAGGAATGTTTAGAGATACTACTACAAGTCTTTATGGTGATGCAGCTAGAGGAAGACCAGTTCCAGAATTCGCTAACGGTGGAAGAATAGGTAGAAGATTCGGTTCACCTGAAGAAGGTGAAAAAAGCGGTGTTATGGAAATGCTAGCTGTGGATGTAGATGAAGGTGGCGATGACGAAGAAGATATGTTAATGGCTTACACACCAGGATTTAGTTCACAAGAAAAAAGTTATTTGTTTAGAAGAATGGGAGCAAGTGGCGGCGCAGAGAGATCGTACACAATGCCTCAATTGTATAGAATATTAAAAAACCCTGCAGACTATCCAGAAGACGCAGCAGTATTGAAAGAAATTGCTGTTATGGGTCTTGGTAAAAAAGACGGCGGAAGAATAGGATTTGCTTTTGGTAGTCCAGATAGAAAAACAGATATTGAAGAAGAATTAAATGTAGATACAATTTATAGACCTACAGATAAACCTCCTATGTTAGAGGAAATGCCTGGAGGAGATAAGATGGTGGGTATGGGAAATACTATGAAACTATTTGAAACTCCGTATGGTTTTGACAGAGACAGATTTGAGTTTATGTATAATGAATATTTAGATAGTGGTAAAGATATTCCTTTATATGATTTTGCTATAGAGTTTTTAGACATGGTAAAAAAAGATACACCAAAATCTTCTGTTACAATGGCTGCTAAAGGCGGAAGAATAGGATTTAAAAATGGAACAGGTGCTAACAGAGTATCAGAACTATTAATTTTAAGAGATGAAAAAATTGGTAAAGGCGAAGATGTATCAGACATTGATGCCGAGATATTTCAATTGACAGGTAAGACTTTTAGATCAGTTGGTGGAATAAGTGAAATTCCGACAGGTGAACCTAGATTAAATGCAGGCGGAGTAGCTGAGAGAGACTACAGACAAACAGGTGGATTTGTTCCAGTTGGGATTAAAGAGAGAGCTGATGATGTACCCGCTATGTTAAGTAAGAATGAATTTGTAATGACTGCTGATGCAGTAAGAGGCATTGGTAATGGCAGCGTTGAAGAAGGTTCTAGAAAATTATATAACACAATGAAACAAGCAGAAAAAGTAGGTAAAGCATAATGGCAACAGATTATACACAAACAACAAGACGAGCTCCTTTTTTAGAAGCAGCCCAAGAAAACTATATAGATTTACTGACACAACAAGTTGGTAGAGCTCCTGGCTCTACAGGTGTACCTACATTAGGTGAACTTGGACCACAGGTTGCAGGTCAGAATGTTTTAACTCAAGCGGCTCAACAACAAGCAGCAAGTCAAGCAGGTTTAGGTCAATTAACTTTTGGAGCAGAAGGACAAGTAACAGGTGTTGGTCAAGGTACCGGTGTTTCAGGATACCAACCTTATTTAACTCAAGCAGGTCAATACTCAGGACCACAAGCTTACCAACAATTTATGTCGCCTTATCAACAAGATATTATTGATACAACCCTTGCAGAATTTGATGTTCAAACTGCACAAGGTGTTCCTCAATTAGCAGCAAACGCTATTACTGCAGGAGCTTATGGTGGTGGAAGAGATGCAATAGCTAATGCTCAGTATGCATCAGACGCTGCTAGAAATAGAGCACAGTTACAAGCTTCAATGTTAGGTCAAGGTTTCACTCAAGCAAATCAATTAGCAAATCAAGGTTTTGAACAACAAAGACAACTAGCATCACTACAACCAAGTTTAGCACAATCTAGTGTACAACAATTGGGTGCTGCTGGAACAGGAAACTTGGCTTACCAACAAGCTTTACTAGATGCTCAACAGCAACAAGCACAGTTAGCTTACAATGAACCTTTAAGTCGAATCCAGGCATTCGGATCAGGGATAGCAAGTCAAGCAAGTGGATCACCTTTGACTACTACCAACCAAAGTATGGGTGGTGGAACAGTTGGGCCATTGTCTCAAGCCTTATCTGCAGGTTTAAGTGCTTATGGTTTAGGAAGTATATTTGGGAGTTAATAAATGAATTTTAAAAGACCATCATTTAAAAGAGGCGGATCAACAGGAATAGAACAACTGAGTCCTAGAGTAAAAGCAAGGAACGGTTTTATGGGAATGAATTTTGGTGTAGGCCAAGGAGACAATACAGGTTATCAAAAATATTTAGAAACAATGAGAGCAAATAAAGCTTCTGGGCAACCTAGTGGTCTTGCTCAAATGATATTGGGACCAAGATATACTGACCCTAATTTTGTTTCACCTTTTTTAAAACCAGACTCACCATTCTTTTCTAATAGAACAGGTTTTGAGTTTATGAACCTGGGTGCACAAAATAATGGCAGCACTAATTACATGACTAATAAGGGTCCTACTCAAACTATTGAGGAAGAAATTAAAATAACTTCTGATGCAGATAATTTAAAAACAAATGTAGATGCAGAAAGAGATATGCAACAAATTATATCTGAGGCAGAAAGAAATTTTGTTCCAAAAAAAATTAGTGATGCAGCTACAGGTGATGGGGTAACTACTGACGATAGTATGGGTACAGATGAATCTTTGGGCGAACTTTCTATGAAAGATTCAATAGAAGGTGAAGTAGGTATTCTTAAAGAATTATTAAAAAACACAGGTATGAGTAAAGGTGAAAAAGCTTTACTACTTGCTAAAGCCGTTGGAACTCCAGGCACATTAAAAGATAAATTAGATGTAGGTGCAGCTGAAGCTCTTAAATTCAAAGAAGCAGAAAGAAAACAAGATAAGGCTTTAATTTTAACTGCATATAAAAATTACAAATCAAAAGAATTGGCTGGAGAAAAATTAAATCAACAAGAAACTGCAGTTAAATCATGGGTTAATAAAAAACTAGCTTCACCTGATAACAAAAAAGATAGAAATGCCTTAGAATTAGAAGCGTGGGATATGATAGTTAAAGGAAAAAGTAATGAAAAAGATGCAAATAAAGAATTTGCAATTGCTTCATTGGCTTCAATGAAAATAGAAATTCAAGATGCTCAAAGAGATGTTAAGTTGTATGCAGGTAAAAAGGACAAAGCTTCTCAAAAAAAATATCAAGAAGCCTTGGAGGTTTTATCTACTGCTAAACAATATGCAGAAATGGGAGGCATAACTGTTCCTAATTTAGCTGAAGGGGGTAGAGTGGAAAGAGCATTAGGAAGTCCTATGATGGGAGAGACTACTGAAACAACAAACTCTCCTGAAGAAACAGTTGTTGCAACAGAAGTGACTGCTGCAAACAATGTAGAGCCTATGGCTGCTACACCTAAAATGGATTTTGCAGATTTAAGAAATAGGTTACCTAAAGAAATAACAGACGATATAGTTCAACTATTGGCTAATAGTACGGAAGCTTTGCAGTCTTTTGCATATATTAAAACTCAAGAAGATGTTAATGCTTTCAACATTAAATATGGAGTAAATCTAGTATTGCCTCCTGAAAACGTATAGGAGAACATCATGGCCGATTGGCAAGAATTAGCTGCTATCCAACAAAACGCAAGTTTAGTAGATGAAGATGATGTCACTATAGGTAGTTCTGAAACCACAGCAAGTGATTATTTATTTGATATTGTTAGAGCTCCTGTTGGAGGTATTAGTGATGCACTACAAGGTCTGATTACATTAGGGGTTTTACCTTTTGATATTTTAACAGATAAAGATTTAACTGGAAAGATAGATAAATTTTTTAATGAAACAGCTATTTTAAATACTGAAGCAGAAACTGGTTTAGGAAAAATTGTTCAAGCTATAACTCAATTTGGAGTACCTTTAGGGGTAGCTTCTAAAGTAGGTAGTGGTGTTAAATTGTTAAGAGCTGCTAGTGAAACAAAAAAACTTTCAAGTCTACCGAGTTTAGGTGCTAAAGGTGCGGAAATTGCTAAACGTGCAGGGTACTGGGGTGCTTTAGGAGGAGCAACAGATTTAGCTGTATCCGTTCCTACTCAAAATTCTGCTTTGTCTGATATGATCGGTATTACCGAAGCTCCAAATTTCAATGAACTAGAAGGAAAAGAACTAGCGCAAGCTAAGTTGTCTCAAAAAATAAAAATGGGAGCGGAGGGTTCTGTGATAGGTGCAGGTTTTGCAATGTTACCGGTGGCTGGAACTTTAGGCGCAAAATTTTTAGGAGCAAGTTATAAATACGGATTAAAACCAGTAGGAGGTGCAGCACTTAGAGTATTAGATAATGTAGTAGTAAATCCTCTTTCTAAAAAGATAGCTGGAGGAGGTACTGAAGGGGGTTATTTTACTGCTGCTATTAAAAAAGGCGGAGAATTGTTAGATAAAGGATACACTAAAGCAGGTATTCCTGATGCAAAAGAATGGAAATATTTTGACACTAAAGGTGGTACATTTGGTCAAAGAATAATGAAACGATTGGATAATTTTAAAAATGAATTTAAATCTGCTAATATAATCAGTCCTACTTTAAAACTAGAAGGAGATAAAGTAGCAGGTAAAATAGAAGCAGAGATGAGAGGGTTTAGAAAAATTGATGAAAGAATAGATACTAAACTATATGACATTGTAAGTAAATTTAAAACCAACTATTTTGATAAAGTGACAAAACAGCCAGGTTACAGAAATGTAATGGATAATCTTCAAGTAGAAAAAAATAAAATTTTTGATTATATAACCGCTAAAGGAAAAAAAGAAGCTGCTAACAAATTAAAATTAGTAAACCCTGCTGTTCAAAAAGAAGCTAAAGATCTTAAAAATATTTTAAAAGAATCTAACACTAAAGTAGGGAGTCTCTTAGCTAAATCTAAAAACGATTCTTTTAGAGAACTTTCTAAATTAATGATAGATGATGCAGATAACTTTTTTAAACAACGATTTGCTTCTTTTAACAATAAAGATTTTGCTTTTGATATAAAAGGTAAAGCAGGCACAGCAGCTAAACAAGAGATTAAAAACCAATCTTTAATTAATCAAAACATGAGATTAGGAGTACCTGGTCTTGAGGATTTAAATTTTAAAAGTTTACAAATTTTAAAAAAAAAACTTAAATCTAAAAACCCTAAACTAACGGTTAAAGAAGAAGGCTGGAATAAGGCTTTAAATAAAAACGCAGATAATCGTTTACAGATGTTAAAAAGATCTGTGATTAATTCTGGTTCAGATGCCAATATGTTTTTTACTAATGTAGCTAAACAAATTGGTAAGGATGCAGATAAAATGAGACCTGGAGAACAGTTTCCTGATGCGATTAAAAGATTTTTAAATACTCCTAAAGGACAAGAAGTAGCTATCAAAGACTATAGTAATTCTCTGTTGGACGCTATTATTTGGAATTCTAAACAAACTTATAAAAAACAATATTTTGATGTGGTAGAAAAAGAATGGTTAAAAGATGGTACTATTTTTGGTAATATTTTAAAAGATCAAGACGCTTATCAAAATGCTATTAACCGAGGAATAGACCCCACTCGTTTAAGAAGAATCACTAACGATCAAAGTAGGTCTGGTATGATGAGTACCGATCCAGCATTCGATAGTAATTTATTTAAAAATGAGTATTTTACCCTTCCTGAAATATCTAATGCATTGCAAGGGGTTAAAGCTAATTTTGATAATTTATTTGATAACCAATGGTATAGTTCTTTAATGCAATTAAAAGCGGGGGGACAAATTGCTAAAACAATTTTTTCTCCAATGACTCAAATTAGAAACGTAACTACAGCATCTTTTTTTCCATTGGCAAGTGGTTTGATAGGATCTAGAAGTTCTTTAGGAGATGCTTGGAAATTAGTTGCTGATGATATTTTTACAGGAGCTAAAAATAATTTAGATACTTTAAACAAAACAATAGATGATGATGTAACCAGAGGTGTTATCGATTCTAGTATTCAAGTTAATGAGATTAAAAATATTTTAGAAAAAGCCTCTACCGGAAAAATAAGTTTTAATTCTTTTATGAATAACCCTACCGTTAAAAAGTTTGTAGATGTGTACCAAGGTGGGGATAACATTTGGAAAATATATTCAGATAGATTTTATCAAAGTGCTTTAAGAGATGCTTTTGGTAACCCTTCAGCTACACCTAAAGCAGTGTTAAAAAACGTAGAACAATGGTATAAAGAAGTAGCGGGGTCTCCTTTTATTAAAGAAAGCGCTATTACCGGACAATTAAAAACAGCAGACGAAGCTTTAAAAGAAGTTTCAGCTTATTTAGTAAAAAATACTATTCCAACTTATAGTCAAGTACCAAGAATAATTCAATCCATTAGAAACTTACCTCTTGGAAACTTCGTAGCTTTCCCCGCAGAAATTATGAGAACAAGTGCTAATCTTTTAGCTTTAGGTGCAAAAGAATTAACAAGTTCTAATGAATATATCAGACAAATGGGAGCAAGAAGATTGATTGGAGCAAGTGCTACTTTTGGGGGTATTGGAAAAATTGTAGCAGAAACAGCAGAGTTTGTAACAGGAGTAAGTGATGAGGTAATGGAAAAAGCTAAAAGATCATTTGTTCCAAGATATGAAATGAATGCAACCTTAATTCCTATGACCGCTCCAGATGTAAATGGTAATTTTAAATATATTAATTTTTCTTATTCTAATCCTTATGATTCTTTACTTAGACCTTTCAATGCGATGGTAAGTGCTTTTGGAAAAGGGGAACTTAATCAAGAAAATGTAAGTGAAAAAATATTAAATGGTTTATTCGGTACGTACGGTGGAGCTCCTGGAGCAATACCTGAATTTTTTGCTCCATTTATTTCTGAGTCTATTGGTACTGAAAGAGTTGCTGATTTAATTTTTAGAAACGGTGAAACAAGAAATGGTAAAAAAATATGGTTTGAAAGAGATGATTTAAATACTAAAATTGCTAGAGGAATGGAACATATTATTGGAGGATTAGAACCAGGTGGTTTTACCTCAGCTAAAAGAGTTTGGGATGGAGCTAGTGGTAAATTTACAGATTACGGAACACAAAGAAACATGGCTGATGAATTAGTAGCTTTAATGTCGGGTGTAAGGGTTCAAGAAGTTAAACCATTGCAAAGTATGCCTTTTGTAATTACTTCATTTGGAAAAGATAAACAAGAAATTGGCCGTAAATTTAATAGCATTGCTTACAGCGCTAGGTCTACTCCAGAACAAAAAATAGCTGCTTATAAAGATTGGGTTATTGATTCTTTTAAATCTCAAAAATCTTTAATGCAAACTATTAATGATGCTGAAGAATTAGGTATCAGTAGAAGCATTTTAAGAAAAACGTTAAATGAGCGTTTAAAAAATCAAACAGAAGTAACTAATTTATTTAGAGGTAAATTTAAAGCACCGACAGCTAGTGCTGAAAGAGCTAAATCCTTAATAAGAAGATTAGAAGACCAAGATTTAGATATAGCTTTACAATTTGAAATGGGTTTAGATGTTGCTCAAGATGCATGGTCTGATCTTAAACGAGATGTTAGAAATTTTGATTTAAATCAAAGTGTGGAAAGTTTTGAACAATACATCAATGCTGCCTTAAGTTTAGGTGTTAAAGAAGCAAGGGATGTTCCTCCAATTGTAAGAACACGAACAGGAGAAGTTGCGGAACAACAAGCAGTTTTACCCGTTGATCAAAACAAAAATGCTGCTATAAACAACCAAGTGGTTTCAGCATCTGTTCCTAACAAAACGAATACTGGGATATTTCAACAATATTTTCCAAGAGGGATATTTAGTTAATCATGACAATAGATAAAAGAATAAATTTTAGAGGCGGCGGAGCATACCAAGGGGGTAGTGGAGCTCCTGGAAGTGCTGAAAGCTCAAGCAGAAGTACAAGTTCTGGTACAGGTGGAAGCTTAGGAAATCTCGGCGGAGGCGGCGGAGGACAAGATACTGATTACAGACAATATTCACCACCTACTGCACCCACTTATACTTCTTCAAACATAAATCAAAAACCTGTAACAGGGGATGACTATAGAAGATCAGAAAATGAATTTATAAATAACTTTAATCAAAATGAAGCTAGTAGATTTGAACCTACTTTTTTTAACAGAAATTATAATCCAATTACATTAGATCAGTTTGGTTCTAGTAATCAATTACCTAATTATGGTAATGCTATTATGGGAGGAATTTTGGGATTAATTAATCCATTGGCAGGGTTAGCTTATAGAGGATATAATTATCTACAGGAGAACGTTCCACAAACTTTAAATACATTTAAACAGTCTCCTACTCTAATGGATTTTTATAACAATATGAGAACGGCTCCAGTAAACGATACTATAGATATAAGAGAAAAGTTTAACAGAACAGACAACGGCTTGTCTGGAATAGAATCTATTCAAACAGTAGGATCTGATTCTTCAGACATGAACAATGGATTACAAGGTATGACTATAAATGAAATTCAAGAATTAATTAATAATGCTAATTCAAGCAACACGCAAGGTTCGATGTAATGTCTAAAAAGTCTGCAGCACAAAGAATTGAGGACCACGAAAAGCTTTGTAGAATAATGCAGAAACAAACGTTTGAACAAATTAAAGAAGTTAAAGAAAGAATTTATAGAATGGAAAAGATGATAGTAGGTGGAGCATTAGGAATCATTATTGCTTTACTTCTTAACATGATAAAATGAAAAATAGTTTACTTGTACATAAACACTTAATTGTGCGAGCTGAAGCTATTAAACCTCCCAAAGACGAAGATCAATTAAAAGAATGGATGAAAGAATTTGTAGATTCTATCAACATGAAAATATTTATGGGTCCTTATGTTAAGTACTGTAATATGGAAGGTAATCGAGGAATTACAGCCGTTGCAATCATTGAAACTTCACATATTGCTATGCATATTTGGGACGAAGTAAGTCCTGCGTTAATGCAATTTGATGTCTATTCTTGTGGTGAATTAAATGTAGAAAACATTTGTAACAAAATAAAACAAGACTTTGATATAGAGAAAATAGAATACAAATTTCTTAATCGTGAAACTGGACTCCAAGATATCTAAGACCTAGAGTTGTATTGCCCGAGATTTATTTCTATAGGAGCACCTTTTCCTTCTCCCGATCCTGCGTAAGTTCCTATTTTTCTAATTTTTTTATAAGCGCCTTTTGATCCTAAAATATCAAAAATAGCATTTTTAGCATCATTTAAATCTCTCACATCTTGTGCATCATTAAAATTAAATCTATCCGTAAGAATAATATCTCCGTTCGCATCAATAGTTAAATTAGCTGCACCAATAGTGGTTCTCATTTGAAACTCATCGTCAAACATTTTGTTTGCTAATTCCATAATACCTTTTTCTTGGTAGGATACATCTGATTTTCCAGAAGGATAGTCTTCATAGGTCATACTATTCTTACCCTTATCAAGTGCACCAGTAGCACTATCTCTTAAAATATTTAATTGATTTTCTGTAAAATAACTATTGTCTGCGGGAGTATCTATACCTAAAATATCGGTTGTAAAGAACCTTGCATTTGCAGGTATCTTATTTATTAACTCTCTTAAAATTCCGTTTTTTTCTGCCATTATTTAGTTTAGCAGATATCCATAGACAAAAAAAGAGTAAAATTAAAGCCGGTTGAAGAAATACAAATATGATAATATTAGCTAATTCATAGCCCCAACCAGTATAATCCCCTATAAGAACTAGTACTTCACAACACCAATTAAAAAATTTAATTACAAATACATCCATAAAAAAAACCACTGCCCTCTTTCATAATCCATTTATTTATTTGGTCTGAATAAGTTGCAAACTGTTCTCGATATATGTCACAATAGTTAAAACAATCTGGAACAGATTCAGCTACTTTTATTAAATAATACAGACCTTTTTGTAGAATAATTATATCCATTCCTTTAACTCTTCTCCCATTACTTCACTAGCGATATTAATTTTTTTACGTAAAGCTTTTACAATTCTTTCATCTACAGTTTTTTCAGCAATGATGTCTATGTAAGTCATCTTTCTAGTCTGACCAATACGATTTATTCTAGCCTCACTTTGAGTTCTTTTCTCTAAATCATAACCATTAGAATAATAAATCATAACGTTAGCTTCTGTTAAAGTAATTCCATAGCCCCCGGTTTGAGGTGTGCCTACCAAGAATCTAATTTTAGAGTCAGGGTCTTGAATTTCTTTAATAGCTTTTTGTCTGTCATCAGTAGACGTGGATCCATAATAAGTCATCACGGAACCCGGATATACTTTCTCAATAGCTTTAACAATTGAATCTATGTCATGTCTCCAATGGGCCCAAATAATAGCTTTGCCTTCTACTTCTTCTAATATATCCATTAATGCATTTACTCTTTCGTTTTTAATAATTTTAAGAGTACCGTCATCTGCTTTAAAGTGACCACAAGTAATTTGTTGAAGTCTCATTAGTTGTACTAAAGCTGTTGAAGTAGTCATTAACTTACCATCCATTTGAGCAAGTGCTACTTTTTTCATTTGATCGTATAGTTTTTGTTGTTCAGGACTTAATTGAATAATTCTTTTTTGGTAAGTGTATTCAGGTAAATCCAAACAATCTTCTTTAAGTACACGATCAGAAAACATTCCTATCTTTTCAGAAAGTTCACCTAGATTTTGATAACCAGTAACTACTTGAACACTGTGTGTAGGTAGTCTCATAGTGGTCATTTTTGCATACCTAGTTCTAAATGCATAATAAGAAGTAAAGTCTAATAGACCTTCATCTAAAAACTCACATTGTTTATATAAGTCCAATGGAGATTTAGTAACAGGAGAACCTGTAAGAATTCTTCTATACCTTGCAAACTCACCTAAAGAACAAATATGTTTAGTACGTTTTGCATCAGGGTTTTTGATAGTAGTAGACTCATCGATTGCCATCAATGTTCTATGACATCTTAAAAATTTAGCTGCAAACTCTACGCCTTTAGAAGTACTAAAAGCATCCACATTCATAATTAAAATATGTAAATCTTCACCGGGTTCAAATAAAGTATCTAACTTTTTTTGTTGTCCTTTATTTATATTGGCTTGCCATAGAACCATTTTTTTATCTATGTGGTTTACCATGTGAGTAGGGATTTCTGAATCAAACCAGTTTTTATAAACACCTTTAGGTGCTATTAAAAGAAATCCATTTATCTTACCTTTGTCATAAAGCATAGATACATTGTCTATCAAAACTTTTGATTTACCTGTACCCATTTCCATAAAGTAAGCAAAGACTTCTTTATCCCAAGATTTATTTAACGCACTTAATTGATGCTCGTATGGTTTTGTTTTAAATTTATAGTTCATAATATTTCTTCTTTCTGTTGACAACGATATCACAATGCTATATCACCTGTCAACAGGAAAGTTATGGAAAACACAGTATATATAATTCAAGAATTACCAGGTACTAAAGCGGGTGCTCCTAAATTTAATATTATGGGTGCGCAAAAATACGGTACTTTAAAAACATTACTTCCAGAACACTCACAAATTATTTTATCCCCTGGACCTTTAATTTTTAAATTAAGAAAACTTTTAGATAAATATAAAGAGACGGATTATTTATTGTTGACAGGAGACCCTGCAATCATTGGTGTTGCATGTTCTATTGTGGCTGAAAAAACAAACGGTAAATTTAATTTATTAAAATGGGATAGACAAGAAAAAATGTATTACCCAATAGAAATTAATTTGTATGAAAAAGGAAATGTTGAAGATTAATCTTGACATAGGATATTATGATATTATATTAACTACAACACTAACAACCACGAAAGGTAAAAAGACATGAGTATAAACTTAGAAGAAGACAAAATAGATTCATTGGCGAATACTAGTTCCAATGACATGCAAGCATTATCAGATCAAGTTATTAAATTAAGAAACTTGGAAGATGATCTAGAAAAGCAAGAAGAAAAATTAAAAAAATTAAAAAATGATATTGACGTTTTGTCAGGGGATGTTATTCCCACAATGATGACAGAAATGAATGTATCAAAATTTACTTTAGCGGATGGGGCTGGCGTAGAAGTCAAACCCGTCTATGGTGCCTCAATAACAGTTGCTAAAAAAGAAGAGGCATTTAACTGGCTTCGTGACAACGGCTTGGGTGATCTTATTAAAAATGAGATTACTGTTTCCTTTGGTCGTAACGAGGATAACAAGGCTGCAGAATATGCTAGCCTTGCACAAGGTCAAGGATATCAACCCAACCAGAAATTAAAGGTTGAGCCTATGACACTTAAAGCATTGGTTCGTGAGCGTCTCGAATCTGGTAAAGAGATGCCCACGGATCTATTTAACGTGTTTGCAGGAAACAAAACCAAAATAACAAGGAAATAATAAACATGAACAAAGAACCAACAATAAAAAAAGAAAATGCAGTGTCTACAAACATAGTGTTTGAGGCAGATGCAAATATACAAACTGGAATGGTAGGTCAAGAAGATCTTGCTTTACCGTTTCTTAAAATACTTGGACAACTATCTCCAGAAGTAAACAAGAGAGACGGCAAGTATGTTGAAGGTGCAGAACCTGGAATGATTTACAATTCAGTAACAGGCGAAATCTTCAGCGGTGAGAGTGGAGTTCCAGTAATTCCATGTTACTACAAACTCGAATACGTTGAGTGGAAAGATAGAGGAAAAGACGGATCTGGTGCGCCAGTAAAAATCTATCCTTCGTCTAGTGACATTATGACTAAGACTACAAGAGGTGGAGACTTTAAAGATAGATTACCTAATGGTAATTATATTGAAAAGACTGCGCAACACTTTGTAGTAGTAGGTAGTAGTTCTCCAACAACTGCATTAATTGCCATGAAATCTACACAATTAAAAATTAGTAGAAAATGGAATAGTATGATGCAGAGTATCAAAATGCAGGGTAAAAACGGGTTGTTTACCCCTGCAACTTTTAGCCATATTTATCAGCTAAAAACTGTACAACAGTCTAACGACAAAGGTACATGGTTTGGTTGGGAAGTGAGTAAAATTGGTCCTATCGAAGACGCAGGTTTGTATCAACAAGCCAAAAGTTTTTCTGAAAGTATCTCAAAAGGAGATGTTGAAGTTAAACATGGTGAAGATGAAACAGCTAAAGCTTCTGATGGAGCAGCTCACTACTAACAAAATTCTCTACTTAGTTGAGAATAATATGGGGCGCAGAGGGAGACTGAAGCGCCCCTTTAAAAGATAGAAATGGAAAATAGATACATAGAAATATTTACAGGTCTGAGAAGAGACTACGGTTATGCAGATATAAACTCTGCATTTAAAGATCCTTCTACAGGAAAATTAAAATTAAAATATGGCTGGGCAGCTAAGGAATTAATAGACCTTGATTACATACAACATTTAGAAGGTAAAAAATCTATTGGAGTCCAACCTTGTAATGATGATGGACTAGCACGTTTTGGTGCAATAGATATAGATTCAGATGAGTATGATAACTTTGATTTAAGAAAGTATTTAGAAATTATTGATAAGAAAAACATTCCAGTAGTTCCTGTTAAATCTAAAAGCGGCGGTCTTCATATATATGTGTTCTTTAAAGAACCTGTTAAAGCTAGCTATGTTAGAAATTTTTTAGATAAGTTATTATTTACATTTGGTTTAAAAGCTTCTACAGAAATATTTCCTAAGCAGACTCAGTTGGGAATGGGATCAGATGGTAAATTTATTAACGGTAATTTTATTAACCTACCTTACTACAATCGTAATGAAAGAGTTGGTTTAAATTTAGATGGTACGGAGTTTACTTTTGAACAATTTATAAAAGTCGTCGAGGCTAACAGAAAAACAAGAGAAGAACTAGAAGAATTTGCAACAGAGTTGATGAGATTAGAGTTGACAGGAGGTGCCGATGAGTTTGCAGATGGACCTGTTTGTTTACAAAGATTATCTAAATCTAAGTTAGATGATTACAGAGATAGATTTATTTATAACTACATGGTGTTTGCTAAAAAGAAATACCCAGACAATTGGGAAGAGAAACTTTTAGAGGGTGCTAGAAACTATATTGTTTACGACAACATTTGGGGTGATGAGAAAGTAAAACAAAAGATTAAATCTTATAAAAAAGACACGGCAGGCCATACTTGTTCAGAAGAACCTATTGTTAGTATGTGTGTTAAATCAGAATGTTTAAAAAGAAAATTTGGAGTAGCTTCAGATAAAGTTAAAAAGTTCCCTGCACTTTCTGCATTAATAAAAATAGATTATTCTCCAGAACCAGAGTTTAGATTTACTGTTCATTACAATGATAAAATTGAAGGCGAGGCTTCTCAACAAATAATCGCTAGAGATATAAATTTCATCATGGACCAAGAAAAACTAAGAAGGTTGATTGGAGCTCATACTCCTATCCCACCACCACGAATTAAAGGTGATGAAATGCAAAATATTTTAGATGTTCTTTGGCAAGGTATGAAAACAGAAAAAGCTCCTCCAGGAACTTCTCCAAAAGAAATTTTACATAAACATTTAGAAGATCATATCTATGGTGTGCCAGCAGTGAGTGATGCTTCTTTTAGAAGTGGTAGTACTTTAATTGATGATGGCTACGCTTATTTTGTATTCGATCCTTTTTATAATTATTTAAAAAATAAAGAATGGAAATCTAAAATAGATAGAACGGGTCAAATGATGATAGATTTTTTTGATGCTAAGTTGAGAGATCTAAAAAGATACCCTAAAAAAGAAACAGAAAAAAAATCACACAATCCTGTTAGATGTGTAAAGATAGCTTTGTCTCATTTTCCAAGAGAAGAAAATAAAGTTGAATTAATACCTATGAAAAAAAGAGAAGACATATTGTAGTGCCTAAAGTTACTAAAATATATGGTCCTCCTGGTACAGGTAAGACAGAGAAACTTATTAGAAGAGCCATGGCTTATATTAGAGTAGGTACTCCTATTAATAGTATAGGTTATTTTGCATTTACTCGTAAGGCCGCTCATGAAGCAAGAGATAGAATGCTTTTAAAAAATCCACAGTATAAAAAAAAGGAATTAAAATACTTTCAAACTTTACATTCCTTAGCTTTTCACACACTAGGTTTAAGAGAAGAAAATGTTATGCAAGACTATCATTACAATGATCTTGGAAAAATTTTAAGCATAAGAGTCAATGCTAAAAAAGATGCAGATGCTTCTCCGTATTTAAGTTGTGACAATGAATACTTTCAAATTATTTTAAAGGCTAAAGAAAAAGGAATTGCAGTTTGGGATGAATACTGTACAGGAGAACACTCTTCTAATGTAAAACCAGACTTACTCAAGCATATCGAAGTAAACTACAATCAGTACAAGACCAATAATAATTTAATTGATTTTGCAGATATGATTAAAAAATTTTTATCTAAACCAGAACTATGTCCAAGTTTTAATACAGTCTTTATAGATGAAGCTCAGGATCTTTCTCCTATTCAATGGCAGATGTATGACATGTTAAAAAATAATTCTGAGAATGTTTACTTAGCTGGAGATGATGACCAAGCAATCTATGGCTGGGCCGGTGCAGACGTAGATAGATTTATAAATGAACCTGCAAAAGAAAAAGTATTATCAAAATCTAGACGTATACCTATAGCAGTACAAGAAATGTCTGAAATCATTACAGAAAGAATCCAGGGACTGAGAGCAACTAAAAATTATTTACCTAGAAATGAACAGGGATTATGTAGTAAAATCAATAGTTTAGACAATGTAGATCTGTTTGAAGGTAAATGGTTGATTTTAACTAGAACCATCTCTAGAGCAAAAGAAATATGTAATTTATTAAAAGTTACAGGTCTTTACCATGAGAATAAAAACAGAAAAAGTTATGACACTAAATTATACAAAGCCATTATTAATCATAGCAAATGGTTGAATGGTGAGGATGTTCCTGATGCTGCTTTACAGGATATCAAAGAGTACATGGGTGAAAGAGAATTAAAAAAAGATTTAAAATGGTATGAATGTTTTGATACCGCTTCTGCAGATGAAAAAATTTATATTAGATTAATGTTATCCCATGGAGAAAAATTAAGTGAAGAAGCTAGAATTAAAGTATCTACTATCCATGCAGCCAAAGGAGGCGAATGTGAAAACGTAATACTAGTATTAGATAATGCTAAAAAAATAAGAGAAGCTACGGCTCACAGTATAATAAAACGTGACGAAGAGCACAGAGTATGGTATGTAGGGTGTACGAGAGCAAAAAGAAATTTATATTTAATGAGAGCAAAAATAGAAAGGAAGGGTTACCAGTTATGACACATAAAGATATGTTTGAAGATTCATTTCCACAAGATAAACAAATCGGTGGATCCCATTATAAAAAATTTCATATTCAACCGTATGAATTTATTTCAAAGAATGCTTTATCATTCTTCCAGGGCAACGTAATTAAATATGTTTGTCGTTATAAAAACAAAGCAGGGATACAAGACCTTGAAAAAATAATTCATTACTGTGAGTTAGAAATAAAAACAATGAAAGATATGAAAAAAAAATGAATCCTTTTTTACAAATAAGATTAAAGTTAGCTGCTGCAATTAAAAGAGCAGAGAGACTTTATAAAGAAAACCAAATAATGAAAAGAAGATTACTTAAATATGAAAAGCAAGGTATGCTTTACCACAACAACAAGAAAGGTTTAAATGAAAGTACCAATATTTGAAGCCCAGACAGAGTGGATTGAACCTGAGTCTTATCCAGATTTAAGATCCTATGATGAAATTGCTATTGACTTAGAGACAAGAGATCCTGATTTAAAATCTAAAGGTAGTGGTGCCATCATCGGTAACGGTGAAGTTGTAGGAATCGCTGTAGCTGTACCTGGTAGAAAATTTTATTTCCCCATTGCTCACGGATCAGGGCCAAACATGGATCGTAAGAAAACGTTAGAATGG
>ERZ807291.4228-NODE-4228-length-19324-cov-6.234522_pt1 | contig 19324 bp, 18 predicted proteins | sample MGYA00521257_ERZ807291 | MGnify/ENA primary metagenome ERZ807291 (study PRJEB31413, sample SAMN03169783) | marine metagenome | biome: Marine; feature: Water; material: Subsurface seawater | place: North Sea | collected 2011-04-28 | depth 1 m m ... | reverse complement strand
CTGCAGGTGCTTCAGAGACAGGTGCGGACGGCGGCATATCGACTGAGGGCGCGGGCTTATCGACGGTGAACCCCCATATTAAGGCACCAATAAGCAGCGCCATACCCACCAGGCTTAATCCAATTCCGAGTCTAGAGCGTCGATTGGCGGTGACATGTTCTTGTGCTGCTGAATCATCGGGTTGTGTGGTCATTGGCTTGCACCTGCGTCGCGTTGTCTCAACAGTGTATTACGGCCACAGGTATCAGGGAAGGGGAGGCGGCAGCGTTACGCTACTACTCGCGCTTGGGGCACTTGTACTGCTAAATGCTGGCCACCCGCAGTAACCTGCGAGAGGCCAACGACCGGCGCAGGTTTTGGGTGGCCGGGTGCTAGCTGTATTGTACTCGCAGACGTTTAGCGGCTTCGGCCATGGCCTCTAGTTTCGCCATGGACACATCACGTGGGAGGTACTTCATGCCGCAGTCAGGCGCTAAAACCAAGCGTTCCTTATCAATATAAGGCAGGGCTCGATTCACCCGTTCAATAATGATCTCGGGGGTTTCCACCTCTTCGGTGGATAGATCGATGACCCCGAGTAGAATCGTTTGATCCGGGAGTGAGGCGAGCACACTACAATCCAGGGCAGACTGCGCCGTCTCGATAGAAATCTGATGGCAGCATGCGTCCGCTAATTGGGGTAAGAACGAGTAACCCTCTGGTCGCTCGTGGATTAGCATCGCGTAGCCAAAGCAGATATGCACACAGGTTTCCCCTGCAGCACCCTCGAGGGCTGCATTTAATGCAGCTACACCGTATTCCTCCGCTGCTTCTGGCCGTGCTTGCATGTACGGCTCATCGAGTTGAATGATATCGGCGCCCGCGGCGAACAAATCGGCAATTTCTTCTTTAACGGCAGCGGCGTAGTCCATCGCGGCGTCTGCAGGTGACGCATAAAAGTCATTCTGAGCCTGCTGGCTCATTGTGAATGGCCCCGGTACGGTAAATTTAATCTTTCGATCAGTCAGCGTGCGGAGATACTTAACTTCTTCAACACTGACTGGGTGCTTGCGCCGAATTTTGCCGGTGATTCTTGGAACCGATACAGGCTCACCTGAGCGATCAAGAGCCGTGCCGGGATTGTCGATATCAATGCCCTCTAAGGCAGTCGCAAAGTGGTTCGAGTAGCTTTCACGACAGGCTTCGCCATCTGTGATGATGTCTAGGCCTGCCTTAATTTGGTCCTCGACAGCAAGGCGAACCGCATCTCGCTGAGCCTCAGCCAAAAAATCCGGTGCTACCCGCCACAACTCTTGTGCACGAGTCCTTGGTGGAAACTGGCCTTTGAGTTTGGCTTTATTAATAAGCCAGTCTGGCTGCGAATAACTTCCCACTAAGCTTGTGGGAAACAAAGGGGATTGGCTCATTTATGATCTCCGGGCATGGGTTTCCCATAGCAATGAGTTAACGATAGGGATTAATGGGTGGAGCAGATCGAGTTAGGCTGCGACCTCGGAATAGTCTACCAGTTTTGTTTTATAGGTTTCTCTGGGTAAAGAACCATGAGGTACTAATCGAACGTCCGTTGTTACCAAAAGCCGCGCCTTGATCTCATCTTTAATCCGCTTAGCGAGAACCTGGTTGTCAGTACTCATACCATGGGCAACTTCTACAACTACCGGCAGTGGTGGCGTCTGTAGTACTCCCACTTCATTGGGACGAATACTGAAAATACCCGAAACCTCATTCTGAAAGGATTCCATCACGCTGCGGACGGCAGTCGGGAATAGGTTGACTCCGCGCACGATGAGCATGTCGTCAGTTCTACCAATGCAACGAATTCTAGCGCCGGTCCGACCAGTGGCATTATCCTCCATGGTCACCACAACATGATCCCTGCTGCGGAATCTGAAAAGTGGCATCGCCTCTCTTTGGAGCGCGGTATACACCAATTCACCCTGTGCACCATTTTCCCAGGGGATGGGTGCACCGCTGATTGGATCGATTAGCTCTACGTGCGCAAACCCTCGCGCCATGAAATTCATCCCGTTTTCAGCTGCATCTTCGGCCCATACAGACAGTGAGATATCGCCGATCCCCATGGACTCGCGAACGGTACAGCCAAAAGCATCTGAAATAGCTTTACGTACCAGTGGATCTCCGCCCCCGGGCTCACCGGCGGTGATCATGTTTTGCAGGCCCAGGCTGCGCGTATCGATGCCTTGCTCGCGGCACCAATCGATGAGATACAGTCCATAAGATGGAGTGCAACTTACTCCTGTGGCACCGAGGCGCTGAATGGCGGTGACCATACGCTCGGTATTCCCTGTTCCGACTGGAATGACGCTACACCCCATTTTGTCGAAACCGTAGTAAACCGCGCCAGCTACGAAGGGACCGGCGTTAAATCCAACCACCAATCGCTGCCCGCGTTTGAATCCTGCGGCACTGTATCCCCGTGCAACGTTGGTAGCGTACATCTCGAGGTCATTTTTTGTTAATCCCAGATAGCATGGCACGCCTGTGGTGCCGCTGGTGCTAAAGATGCGCACCAATTCATCGGGTTCAGCTGCAACATGGTTTCCAAAGGGTGGGAAATTGGCTTGGCTCGCTCTGATTTCATCCTTCTCCGTGAAGGGTAATGCCGCAATATCGTCTAATTCCCCAATTTTTTCGGGCGTGTCGAACCCTGCCTCGGAAAACTTCCTTTGATAGAATTCAGAGTTAGCCATTAGATAAGCCACCTGTCGTCGATAGCTTTCGCGGTCTAGAGCAAATTGCTCACTAACCGGTCGAGTTTCAACTTCAGGGTCATAAATTTGGTGGTCACGCATCAGTGGTTCCCCAGCGTTTCGCGGCTGTCGCAACGCGAGCCCCAAATGCCATCGCTGTTTCGCGATCAGACGGGGGTGGCGCGACATCGCCGCCCTCATCAACGTTCGCTTGGGTCATACAGCCTATTGATGCGCCACAACGATTCAAATCGGCGTTGGATCCACCCGAGTGGTTATTTCCGGGCATTTGCCCTAGACCCACCCACGCCATGCCATGCTGCATAGCAAAAGTGACAAACTCGATAAGAGTGTTCTGTTTATCACCATTCATTGAGCCTGAGTTGGTAAATCCAGCGGCTAATTTGTCGGCCCATTTTTGTTCCATCCAGCGACCTGAGGAAGCTTCCATGAATCCCTTAAATACCGCCGACGCTGAACCCATATAGGTCGGTGATCCAAAGATCATTGCATCGACACCATCCAGCTCCGCCAGTAGCGGACTTTCAGGGCCGCTAATGTCTGCAGCATTGATGATGCTGACCTCTACGTCAGAAACGCTCTTAGCGCCGTCAGCGACGCTGTCGGCTACGGCCTGAGTGTGCCCGTATCCTGAATGACAAATTACAGCGAGTTTTACAGTCATTTGATCGCTCCTTGATCAGCGGTGGAATTGTTCGTTGTTGGGTGTGTGATCGCCGCCCAGCCATTTCTTGAGATCGTCGTGGGCATTGATGGCTTTATCTCGATTAATTTCCTCCACGTTTTCATGGTCGACGGTGAATTCGATTAATAAACCGGATGGATCGAACACGTAGGTTGACCAGCAGTAGCCATGATTCAGAGGGTAGGCTTCGCCGCTATCAAAGTAGCCCGCCGCTTGCAGGCGCTCATTAATGGCATCCTGGGTTGCTTGGTCCACTTTCATTGCGATATGGCGAAAGCCTGAACGTGGCAGTTCAGGCCCGAATTCCTCTGCGTCATCAGCATTGGCGAACTGGAAAAAGGCCAGGCACGACCCGTCACCCATGTCATAAAAGCAGTGCGCGTAGGTGCGCACTTTTCCGAACAGGTCGGCTTCTTCAGCCCATGTGGCGACTAATTTAAAACCGATTACGTCCTCATAAAATTGGCGAACAGCCTCTAAGTCTTTGCAAACGTAAGCGTTGTGGTGAAGACTCGCTTTAACGGGTGTTATTGCATTCATATAACTCTCCAAGAATATCGTGCAGGTATTTTAGAACCACTTAGTGAGCTCAATGCCGTAGCGAACCGGTTGTGCACGCCACAAAAAGTTAAAGCCAGGTGCGGGGCCGGGGGAGTACTCGGTGTTGTACTCTTCGTCAAAGGCGTTCTTGACCCATACGGTGACACCCCAGTCATCAACAACTTCCAGTCCCATTCGGGCGTCGAGTAAGTTGACGGGGCTGCGTGATGAGTCGTTGTTTGGCTCCCACCATGTGTCACCAAGATGTTGATAATCACCGCGGATGAAGAACTCCATGTCACCCGAAACGGGTGCACGATATTGAAGACCAATATTGCCCGTAACTTCGCTAACTAGGGGAGCTTGGTTGCCCAGCCATTGGGCGGCGGGCGCTTTGGTGATTTCGCTATCAGTCAGGCCAAGACCGAAACTTAAAGTCACAAACTCGCCAAGTAAGACGCTGCCCTCGACCTCGAGTCCGGTGTATTCAACTTCGTCAATGCTGCCTAAGTTCTGCGTGTTAGTGACTGCGTCGTAGTAGAAGAAATAGGTCCCTTCTAATATCGTGTGATAAGCCGCAGCGCTCAGCCGCAGTTTGCCATCCATGAGATCACCTTTCGCACCGATTTCGTAAGTATCGGCGATTTGCTCATCGAATATGTCCTCGATGCCGGGGTAGTTAACTGCACTGCCTACGCCTGTTTGGTTATAGCCGCCGCTTCTGAATCCGCGACTGGCGTCTGCATAAACCATCCAATCGTCGCTTGGGCGCCAGCGAACAGTTAACTTCGGTTGCAATGCGTCCCAGCTCTCTTTACGCGTCTCGCCAAAAACGATGTCGACGTTAAAAGGAACGTTGTATTCCAGCGGCGTTAAGGTCGTGTTTTCCCGAGTGTCGTCGTCATATCGAAGCGAGAATGACACTTCGACATTGTCGGTAGCATCAAACGCTACTTGCCCGAATACCGCCCAAGCAAAATTGTCTTGCTCGTCAGCCAACACGCCCAGCTGCGGGCTAATATCGTTAACCACCCCATCGGCAAAATAGTCACTGAAAATTTGGGGTCGAAAGTTTTTTTCAACATTATAAACGCCAAGGCCGCGATCGATTTGTCCGCCTGTCGAAATGTAGCGGTCGGTTTGTATTGCGTAAGCGCCCGCAATCCAACGAATCCCCGTCTCGTTGTTCGAGGTCAGACGAATTTCTTGGCTGAGCGACTCAACTTCTAAGAACTGGTTCTGACTTAAGTCGGTGTAGTCGTCGCCAGTCAGGAACTTGATATACGCGCCAAAGGGGTCGTTATTGAAAAAGTTGTAGGTAGCTTCCCGCGGTAAAAAATTGAAGTTGTCGCCGCTCGAAATCTCCGTGACGTCATCGTAAGACGTAATTCCAGTTAACGTCGCAAAGCCCAGATCCCAGTCAAATTTAAATGATGCACTGGTAAACTCCCGTTCGTTGTAGCCGGGATTGTTCACTTGGATGGGAGTATCTGTATCGTCTGCCTCAGCATCAATCACAAAATAAAAGGCTTGAGTTTCGAGCTTTGAATGACTCACTCGAAAATCCGTGGTTAGCGTTTCTGAAACATCCCAGTTGAGCCGAGCGCGAAAGGAAGTGTCTTTGTAAGGATCTGCCTCTTCATTGAGGTAGGCATTGTCGAGATAGCCGTCGTGGTCAATAAAAGAACCAGCAAGGCGATATTTCACGCTGCCATCGTCGGTCAATGGTCCACCGATGTAACCTTTTACACTGTAACCGGGAGCCGATTCCGCGCCCACGCGAATCTCTGCCTCTTGCTCATCACCGGGGGCTTTCGTTTCTATTTTAATTGCTCCGCCAATTGCGTTGCGGCCATAGAGAGCGCCCTGCGGACCCCGCATCACTTCAATCTGTTGAATATCGAAAAGCTGTTGGTTGAGCTGGGTTGGGTTTGACAGCAGCACGCCGTCGATCAGGATTGCCGCCGCAAGGTCAGAGTTTCTAGCAGATGAAACACCACGAATATTGAGGAATGAATTACCCGTGCTTTGAGTTTGAACAAGTGTGACGTTGGGTGTTAAGTCGACAAAGTCCTGAGGTGTTTGAATGCCGGTGGCGCGGATTTCACTCTCGGTAAAGGCCTTCACTGAAATGGGGCTCTCGGCTAGCGTTTCTGAGCGCTTTCGAGCCGTTACAACGACTTCTTCTAATGTCGCTTGTGCCATTATGTCAGTGGCGAAAAGGGCTGTAATTACGCCGACGGAAAGCAGATTGCGTGTGTGATTCATGGTGTGACCTCTCTTTGGGCTTTACCTTATTTTTTGGTTTTTCGATAATCGAAACAAAATTCGGAATACGAACGTGGTTTTATACCGTAGTATGCGAAGATCAGACCACTTTATAAGTAATTTTTTTACACATTTTGGAGAAGGTATGACAGCTGAAGATCAGACCCCTGTGACGAAAATCTGTGGCTACGACGCCGATAGCATTAGTTTGCGGGGCAAGGACCTGATTGCGGATGTGATTGGACAGTACAGTTTTACGGGCGCATTTTTACTACAAGCGCTGGGAACACCGCCTTCTAAACGGCAAGTTGAGCTTGTCGATGCTGTGCTGGTCACCATTATGGAACATGGCCTTGTTCCATCGGTAGTAGCTTCCCGACTAACATTTCATGGCGCTCCTGACTCTATTCAGGGGGCTGTCGCTGCTGGGCTGCTAGGTGTAGGTGATCGATATGCTGGAACCGCTGGCCGCTGTGGCGAGGTGGCTGAAAGCCTTTTAGCCGCAGGCGATATGGATGCGGCGGCGGCGGCGTTGGTCGCAGATTATCGCTCGAGAAAGCAGCCAGTGCCTGGCTTTGGGCATCCTATCCACACTGGAAGAGACCCTCGAGTCGATAAATTGCTCGATATGGTGGATGCAGAGAGCACCCCTCGACGGGCAATGCTGGCTCTTGAAGTCGCTTTAAGCGAGGCGCTCGGGAGACCTCTAGTGATGAATGTCAGTGCGGTATTGGCAGTGCTAATGCTGGAGGCGGGTATTCCATCACAAATGATGCGAGGCGTAGTATTAATTGCACGGTGCGCGAGCCTAGTCGGACATATCTATGAGGAAAGCCATAGTCCAGTGGGTGACGCGCTATGGCGAGGTGCTGAGGGAGCTGTAGGCTACGCCGAAGACTGAGTGTTTTGGGTATGAAAATATTACCAACAAAGCTCGATGTTCAATCCGTGCCAGTCAACGCTGAGGATTCCATCAGGCTGCACATTACCGAGCCCGAGTCCGAAGACGCGTGGATAACACTTCTCTGCTTACATGGCTGGACTCTCGACTATCACTCATTTTCCTCACAGTGCGACTTAGCATCGGAAGGTATTCGCGTAGCGCGATTTGATCGTCGTGGGTTTGGAGCGAGTGGTCTGACCCCTGAATTCGAACGTGAAGTTGAGGATGTCCTGGCGCTGATTGACCATTTATCGGGCCCAGTAGCGCTCTATGGCGTATCACAGGGCGCGCGACTAGGTTTACGCTGTGCGGTTGCCGGCCATGATCGTTTAGTTGGCCTGGTCACTCAGGGTGGACATGTTGATGGGTTAGTTGTCGAGGAAGCCGATGGTGAGGCAATACCTTTTCACCGCTACGCCGATTGGTTTCGAGCGGCAGACATCAGCGCCTTTCAGCACCATTGGCTTAAGCATCCTCTGAACGCGTACGACGTAGAGAATTTGTCACTCAAAAAGAGGGTGGCGTTAATAGCGGCTTACGATGGTCAGGACCTATTGTTGCCTGGTGCATTACCCCACACTCTGGATATTCGCGAGGCACTAGCCCATTGCGGCGTGCCGATACTCGCCATCATTGGAGAATGGGAAACACTCTCGCGTAAGTCTCATGCTGAGCAACTTGCGCGCATGACTGAGGCCAGCATGATTACGATAAACGGGGGCGGGCACCTCTGTAATATCTCACAACCAGAGGCGGTCAACCTGGCCATTTTGCGGTGGTTGAAATCCCTAGGTAACGATTAAAGGCTGAGCGCCCGAACGAGCTCTGGTGCGTTGCTTAACTCCTCAACCAGGTGATCCCGAATTGAAAAGAGAAGGGGCGCCTGAGATTCGGTAAAGCGGTCTATTTCAACTAAGTTTGTCGATGAAGAGCTATTCAGCGCGCCTACGATGCCATGTCCCGGGATCACTACGGGACAGGCAATTGAGGTCACGCCGTAATCCAATTCGTCACTAACGACTGCAAATCCTTGTGTTTTGGCCTGCATGATTACGCGTTTGAGTGCGACTGGGTCCGTTATCGTTAAGCGCGTTCGAGCGGTAAGCGGGTAACGGAATACAAAAGCATCGATTTCCCCTTCGGATAACGCGGATAAGATTGCCCGTCCGAGGGATGTCGCTAGAGCAGGAAAGCGGGTACCGGACGAGGCCTGCAACCTTATCGCGCGGTGAGTGGATACGTGATTAACGTAGAGTACATCCGAGCCCGCAAGAACCGCAAAAGATGCGCTGTCGCCGGTTTGATCTCTCAGGGAGAGCAGGGAAGGGCGGATGATATTGTCGATGTTGAAGCTGTCAATAAAGGGCGTGGACAATTCTAGTACCGAGGGACGTAGGAGGAAGAGGTTGTCCTCTTTGCCTACATACCCGAGCTCGCAAAGGGTAATAAGGCATCGCCTCGCGACCGCAGGACTCAACTCTGTTACCCGCGCAACCTCGGTCAGAGTCATTCTGGGGTGCTCTCTGGAGAATGATTTGAGCACTCTCAATCCTTTTTCGAGAGTGCTCAAGTACTCAGACGATCGCTGATCGCTCACCTAACCCTCGATCGTTGTAATTTCGCCATAGACGGGCGCAGCCGATGCATGGCTAATAGGGGCACTCGAAGCCAGTTCAACGTTCCATGTCTCGCAATGCCTGCTCCAGTTGATCAACATAGTCTGCGAAAACTGCGACGGTATCGACGACGGGTTGAGCCGTGGTCATATCAATCCCCGCTTTCTTAAGAAGCTCGATAGGGTAGTCGTTGGATCCCGACTTCAGCATGGTCAAAAATCGCTCGCGGGCTGGTTCGCCCTCCTCAAGAATTTGTTTGGCCAGTGCAGTTGCCGCAACAAACGATGTCGAATATTGGTACACATAGAAGTTGTCCCCGCGCAAAAAATGCGGGATCCGACTCCACTCAATGTCATTGAGTTTATCGGCATGAACGGCGTCGCCATAGTAAGCAGAAAATACGTCGGCATAAATAGTATTGAGAACATCTGCGGTTAGCGCTTCACCTGCCTCAACTTTGGCATGAGCCTGCATTTCAAAATCTGCAAAGGACGCCTGGCGATAGAATCCGCCCCGGAATTCATCGAGGTAACTACTGAGCAGATAAGCTCGCTCGCCCGGAGTCTTGGCTTCTTTAAGCATTTTCTGCATCAGAATCGCTTCATTTGTCATTGATGCGATCTCAGCAATAAATGTGCGATAGCTGCCGTAAACGTATGGCTGAGTGTTGCGCGTAAGGTAACTATGAATCGAGTGGCCATACTCATGGGCCAGAGTGGAGACGTCGCTCAGCGTGCCTTCGAAGTTCATCGATAGGTAAGGCTTAGACGTGTAGGTGCCCCAGCTATATGCTCCGCCGCGCTTGCCGCGATTGTTGAAGGCATCAACCCAGCCCTCATCAAAGCCCTTCCAGTAAACATCGAGGTAGTCTTGGCCTAGGGGTGTTAATGCGTCTGCGACAATATTTTTCGCTTCATCAAAACTTACGTTATCGATGGTAGGTTCAACCATAGGGGCATACATGTCCCAAACCTCAAGTTGCTCAACACCGAGTGCTTTTCGGCGCAGCTCTAAAAACCGCTGCAAGGGCTCGGTACCATTGCGGACAGCTTCTATAAGATTGAGGTAAACGGCTTTAGGAATTGCGTTGGAATAGGTTGCGGCATCCAGTCTTGTCTCGAAGCCTCTGGCCCTACTTTCGAAGACCTTTGCTTTTACGTGCCCTTCGTAATTAGCTGCAAGAGTATGATTCAGGCCTTGGTAGGCGCTGAAGAGTCCTTTCCACGCTGCCTCGCGAACGCCGCGGTTTTGTGAATGTAAAAATGCGCCGTAACGTGACTTAGTCAGTTCTATCTCGTTACCTTCCTCGTCCAGTATGGTGCCGAACGTTAAATCGGCATTATCAATGGCGCTGAATACGCTGCCGAACTTGTCCAAAGGATCTGAGGCCATAGCAAGGAGCTTTTCTTCGCCCTCACTTAAGGTGTAAGGCCGCATTCGAAGTTCTTCGCTCAAATAGTGTGAATAAATTTCAAGACCGGGGGTGCTCGCTACCATTTCCTCGAGTTGCTCTTCAGGAATAGCGAGAAGCTCCACGGAGAAAAAGGAGACTGCTTGCTGATACTGTGAGTAAAGCGTCTGAGCTTCTGAAAAACGCGCAGCATTTTCTGAAATTCGCGTATCTTCGAAAGATTGTAGGCCCGCATACACATAGAGATTGCCAACGACTGTTGTGACAACTTCGCTTTGTTTGAGTGCCGCAAGTAGTGTTTCACCACCCTCGCTTAAGCGCCCTTTATAAGCTTCGATCGTTGGGATCAATGTTGCGACTAATGCCTTGTCGGCTTCCCATGCTGCGGTGTCTGCATACATATCGCTGAGGTCCCATTTGTATTCGTTGGGAATATCAGCACGTTCCGGTACTTCATCTGCGTGTGCAAAGGCAGGTAAAACAATAATGATCGCAGCGCGGAGCGCCACGCGCTTTACTGAGTTGATGATTGACATAAAACGTCCTTCTTATAACGCCGTTATGAAAGAAAAGGTGCAGGTGTCTCAAGGCGCTAGAGTAACGCTCATTGTCGTTATTGGCGAGCGCTTCAATCTATGCGCTTCAATCAATGCGCTTCGGCGGTAGAGTGGGCTTGGCATACGCAAAACGCTGCCCAGGGTTCACGCTGTGATAGCTATCAAGCCCTGCAACTACGGTGCTTTCAGCGACTGCCAGATTAACGGTGCCATCTTCACGAACGAGCTCTGGAGCGACGTGAACACTCGCAACACGTCCTATGACTAAGTGAGTATTGTTGACGGTCAGTAGTTGATGCTCGGCGAGCTCCATGCCCAGCTGGATGCGCGAGCCCGCGACGAAGGGGGCGGCGAATTCATCGTGCCAGTCGATTTCAAAGCCGGCGGCACTAAATTCGGATTGCCCGCGAGGGTATCGAGCGGAGGTTTGGTGGGCTTTTTCAGCACGATTTAAAGGGAAGTGATTTAAGGTATAAACGCCGGTAGCGATAATGTTATCAAGGGTGTGGCGCTGCGTGCCCTCCGGATTTGGACGCACTAGCATGCCAATTAGTGGAGGTGCTGCGCCAATGTGAAAAATAGTGCTAAAGATCGCAAGATTACTCAGTCCATTCTTATCTGCGGTACCCACGAGCAATGCGGGTTTAAAGCCGGCAACAGTGTTAATTAAGTTGGCGCGATAACGTTTTTCCATGCCAGCCAAATCGTCTTTTTGCCAGTGATACACGGTTAATTCCTTACAGCCTAGGTGTGAATTGGGGGGGTGAGCAATCGGCTCGAGTGAGAATGGATTTTCCGTCTACTCTGGTATCAATACAGCCGGTCGTAGCGCCACTGTGCCCAGCGGTTGTAGGCAAGCTCGACCACGGGCCGTATCAATGGCCAGCGCATCCAGCGCCATAAAAAGCCGATAGGAGTGTGTTCCCACGCAGCTACGTTGGCATCTACACCGGTGAGGAAAATGCCATTGCGCTCTAGGTGGAGGACGCGAAGTAAACGATCTTTATCTGGTCGATTTTCACCCAAGTTAAATGGTCCGAGGGCTGGATCTTGAAGCGTGTGAATATCTCGAAGTTCTAAGTTGGCACCTTTCAGCTTACGCAGCCGGGCCATTTCTTTTGAACACAACGAGCACTGTCCATCATAGTAAAGAATATCAGGTTTGCCAGGTGTGCTAGTTACGGTAGTTAACGCGTCCATGTATTGCCTCAAACAACAGAGTCATAATGAATATTACGACGTGCAATAATTTTTGGATGATGCAATCAACGAAGATTTCTTGGCGAGAGGCTGGCGCGTCCATTGGCTTCAGCCGCCCTCGCAAACCCATTGCAAATAGCTGGATCTCCATCGATGCAGAGTCACAAGCTCTCTGCAAGCAGCGCCTCGATACTCGCGCGCAGCTTAAGCTCATCACCTTTCTTAAAGCCCACATGAACTTCGCGGATCATACCTTGTCGATCGATGAGATAGCCTGAGGGCATGCCGTCTACGGCATAATCTTTTGGAACCGCACCCTCGGTATCGATGACGACGGGATAGGACACTTTATAACGTTTCAAAAAATCTAGGGCATCGTCTTCGACAACATCAACACTCACTGCGATGGCCACAAAACCCTGCGCTTTAAGGTCCCGATAAATCCCATCGATCGCAGGTAATGACAAACGGCAAGGTCCGCACCAGGAAGCCCAGAAATCAACATAGGTTACCTTCCCACGCGACTCCGATAGTACCAATGTTCCCGTTTGATTACTTATCGCGGGCAGAGTGAAATCTGGTGCTAAAACGCCATGCGGTTGTAAAACCGACGACTGATTACTGGCAACGCTTACCGCACTGTTGGCAGCCAACAGTAGAGTGAGTCCCAGACGCAATAACCATTGCGCCCTGTGGAAGCTATGTTCATGAGTTGGCATTGTTGTGTGCTCTGTCGCTAGAGTGCTCAGCGGTTTCGTCCCAAGCGTTCATGGGCGTCGACCCATTCGTTAGTGCGCGTGGCTTTGTCGATCCGGGTTGCAGCTCCTAGGGACAGTTCTCCCGCTACAACCAGACCAGCGGCAATCTCACACAACTTAAGCGCTTTGCCTTTGCCGAAGCAATCCATCATTTTCAAGCACTCACTTTGGGTCGGCAGATTAGTGCCTCCACCATAGCTGGCCATGATGATCGAAGGGAGCGTGATCGAGAAGTAATGATCGCCATCGCGAGTCACTCGCTGATAAACCGTACACTGATTTGACTCGCCAATATTGGCTATATCCTGACCTGTGGCGAGATATAGCGCTGCGAGACCATTGGCAGGATGACTGGCATTATTGGATGAGTTAGTCATAAATGCGGACAGCGTGGAGACCTGATAACCGTACTGCATTTGCTCAGGCGTGATGCGTAAGTTGTCCATGAGTACTTGCCGAGGAATGGTTATTTCAGCAGTGACACGCCGACCCCGTCCTTTCAGCATGTTGACTGAAGAGGTCTTCTTCTCGGTATCAAAATTGCCGGACAACATATAGTTACGCATCTTGCCCGGATAGTTTTCCCTGATCCACTCGCACGCGAAGAATGTGGCTCTACTGGTCATATTCTGACCGGCCGCATCCCCCGTTGAATAGTCAAAGCGACAGGCGACAAAGTTGTGCGCGTGGTAGTTCTCGATTTCCAGTAATTTACCCACCGACGTTGTACTTTCGGCTTGGGCTTTGATGGCTTCGAAATTCTCGCGCAGCCAAAGTTGGAAGTCTCGTGCGTCACGGGCATCCGCGAAAATAAACAATGGCGCGCGTTGCATGGATTCAGCGGAAACGGTCGTTTTAACGCCGCCAGATTCGCGAATAACCTTCATGCCACGGTTGTAGCTGGCAAGCATAGTGCCTTCGACGGTCGCCATTGGCACATAAAATTCCCCTTGGGCATGCTCACCGTCAATAAGTAGTGGACCGGCAACCCCAATGGGTACTTGCGATACGCCCCAAATATTTTCGATGTTACCCGCCATGACATGGGGGTCATACGAAAACTGTTTACTGTGATTGAGTTCAACACCAGTCTGGGCCTCGATAAAATCCTGCCGAGCTTTAATGATTTCATCGCAGTAATCGTCGTCGTTGCTGCGTGGTATTCGTTTTTCGCTACTCATTGCGACAAGATCCTCTGCTTAGCAGCTTCATACTCGGCCTGTAGCTTAGCCACGTAATCCGCTGCTGAGCCTATTTTCTTTATCGCTCCGATGCCTTGGCCCGAGCCCCAAATATCTTTCCAAGCTTTAGCATCGGTGTTGCCACCTGAGCCAAAATCCATCGCGGTAGGGTCGCTCACCGGTAGATTCTTAGGATCTAATCCGGCGTTTTCAATAGAGGGGCGGAGATAGTTGCCGTGGATGCCGGTAAACAAATTGCTATACACGATGTCATCAGCACCACAATCAACAATAGCTTGTTTATAGGCTTGCTCAGCATTGGCTTCTTCGGTGGCGATGAACGCAGATCCAATGTAGGCAAGGTCTGCTCCCATAGCTTGTGCGGCAAGTACAGCGTCCCCTGTCGCTATAGATCCCGAGCACAGCAGGGGACCATCGAACCATTCACGAATCTCTTGGATTAATGCGAAGGGAGATTGCTCTCCCGCATGGCCACCCGCACCGGCGGCAACGGCGATGAGACCATCCGCGCCCTTTTCAATCGCTTTTTTGGCAAAGCGATTGTTAATGATGTCGTGCAGCGTAATACCACCGTAGCTATGCACTGCATCGTTGACCATTTCTTTGGCGCCCAAGGAGGTAATGACAATAGGGACTTTGAATTTGACGCACATTTCTAAGTCGTACTCCAGCCGATTATTTGAGCCGTGGACGATTTGGTTGACTGCGAAGGGGGCGGCTGGGCTGTCTGGGTTCTCTTGGTTGTGCCGATCAAGCTCGTCAGTAATCCGCTGAAGCCATTCTTCTAATACGTGCTCTGGACGAGCGTTAAGTGATGGGAATGAGCCAACGATCCCCGCTTTACATTGCGCTATTACGAGGTCTGGATTCGAGATAATAAACAAGGGCGAGCCAACAACAGGCAGCTTGAGAGTATCTTTGAGGATCGGCGGCAGTGCCATTGTGTAATCTCCTTAGTAGAGTCATCGGATAGCATGTATTGATGACGAGTCTTGGTGTAAATATCAGTATTTGAACATACAGTATGTTTTTTTGACGCTCAAGTATGTTTCCGGAAAAGCTTATTCTGTGCCAAGCTTGAGCAACAGTTGAAATCGTCAATACAGCGCTGAACCCTCCTATGTATCATCCGTATTTTGGTCTTAAGGAATCGCCCTTTTCAATTTCGGTCAATCCGCGCTATCTGTTTATGAGCCCGCGGCACCGCGATGCCCTTGCCCACTTACTGTACGGGGTAGGTAGTGGTGGTGGATTCATTTTACTCACCGGTGAGGTGGGTACCGGCAAAACAACAATAAATCGATGTTTGCTCGATCAATTGCCCGACAGCACTGATCTTGCCATTGTTCTCAATCCAGCATTAAGTGCCGTTGAACTTTTGGCGACAGTCTGTGATGAATTTGAGATTGAGTATCCCCGCGATTCGTTAAGCCTAAAGCGCCTGACCGATGCGCTCCATGGCTTTCTTCTCGATAACCATGCCGGGGGGCGGCGATCTGTTTTGATGATTGATGAGGCGCAGCACTTAGATTTTGATGTGCTCGAGCAGATCCGTCTGCTCACTAACCTCGAAACTAATGACGAAAAGCTTTTGCAAATTATTCTTATCGGGCAGCCCGAGTTGACGGAGAAATTGGCCCGACCCGAACTGAGGCAGCTCAATCAGCGCATTACCGCCCGCTACAACTTACAGCCCCTAAATCGAGAAGAGACTGAAGCCTATATTCAGCATCGATTGCACGTTGCCGGTCTAGCTGCCGGTAGGACATTGTTTCCGAAGAGAGTAGTGCGTGAAATTCATCGCAGAACTCAAGGGATTCCGCGCCAGATCAACTTGCTTTGCGATCGATCCTTGTTGGGTGCCTACGGCCGACAACAGACGCATCTAACCAGACGCTTAGTCCGTTCAGCCGCGGTAGAAGTGTTTGGCGTGCATGAGCGTGGAATTCTGTCTCGCCGAACACTCGCGGCTGCGCTCACTGCGTTACTGGCTAGCAGTTTCTTCATTTGGTTTGTCTGGTTCAGCGAAGCAATGCCTTCAACACCTGGAGATAAACTCCTGGACTTGCCGACTTTTGAAACCTCGGATACTGCTGATACCAAGCCTCAAGACGCGTCATCGGCGGTTGCTTTTACTCCGTTAAAGAACATAAACGCTAACGCCAACACCAGCGTTAAGACGCCGTCATTCTTGATCGCGCCAAGCCAGGCCGCGACTTGGCTCTGGCAGCTCAATAGTGACGCGCCACGCCCGGCGCAGCCGTGTGCGCCATTCAATGTCGCAGGACTACGCTGTCAACAGGACAATGCAGAGGTATGGGATTCGGTCATCGGCCTTAATCGACCCGTAGTCCTTGCCATGCAGACGCCCGACAAGTTCCGCGCTGAAACTTTGGTTGTGGGTTTCGAGGCCCGTGCAGCTTGGGTAATGGCTGATACGGGTATCGAACTTGTACCACTGGTTGAGCTCGCGCAGTACTGGTTGGGCGGCTATCGCTATTTTTGGAAAGCGCCTCAAGGTTGGCAGCAGCCATTAAAGGTTGATGATGAAAGCGCCTTAGTCGCACAAGTGGCGGGTTGGTTTGCTGAACTTGATGGGCAGTCGACAGCACTTGCGAGTGATGTTTTTACTGAACGACTTGCGGCGCGTATTCGCTTATTTCAGGAGGAGCAGAACCTAGCAATTAATGGTTGGTTGGATCAGCCAACCCTGATGCAGATTGCCATCCTTAAAGGAGAGGTGAGTACCCAAGCGTCGCTACTGGCGCGCGCGCAGTTGGTGTGGGAGTCTCTGTAATATGTCGATGATCTTAGATGCACTAAAGCGCTCTCAGAGTGATGCACGTGACAGCTCGTCACAGCCCGTAATCGACCAGTCCTACTCTAGTCTGACCAGTTCGGCGCCCCCGCTGTGGCTTCTTCTGGTTGGCGCAGCACTAGCCATGGCAATTGTGCTTTTACTTGCGGTACTTGTTTATTTGCAATGGAACCCGAGAGAGCTATCTACGTCAGCTGTTCAGAGTGAGGGTGCGCCAGTTGCTGACGGGCAACATCAATCTGTCGCGTCGTTGCCAATACAGACGTCAGCTTTAAAGAATGCAGAATCTGAATTGCCTGAGCAAGATGGCGAAGTCAAATCTCCGCTCCGAGAGCCCGCTAGTGCTGCTGATGCTGCACTTGCCTCTCGCGCTCCTGCGAGAGCCATTAGCGACCTCTATGCTAATTCAAGCGCTATAGCTGATATCGAAGAAGAGCCTGCATTCGACTCGCGAGCGATGACTGCAGACGATGGCGAGGACTCCATCGACATAGCCGAACTGGTGCGGCGGGCGCAGGAAGCAGTGGGTGAAAAACCAATATCTGCTCACCCTACCGCGCTCTTAGAAAATTTATCGCAGCGGCAGAAAAACGCGATACCAACCGTGATCTATAGCGTGCACGATTGGGCAGGCGAAAACAGTCGGGTTGTACTGAATGGCGAGGCTATGCAAGTCGGTGATCGCCGAGGAGGGTTCACCGTGCTTGAGATCTTGGCTGACAGCGTTGTCGTGAGCTGGGGCGGCACCGAATTCCGGTTACGCGCCCTCAATAGCTGGGTCAATCTTTGAGTTATGGCGCAGGGTCTGGGATTTGTTTGTGAATGGCATGTATCCCTGTTAACACATCGCGGGATAGTGCGACATCGACACTGCGGATATTTTCCTCTAGCTGTTCCAGCGTTGTTGCACCAATGATGTTGCTCAGTACAAACGATCGACTGTTCACAAAGGCTAATGCCAGCTGAGCTGGAGTAAGTCCGTGTTCTTCAGCTAGCGCACAGTAGCGTTCCGTTGCCGCTATAACGGGCTCACCTTCGTAGCGTGTAAATCGAGAGAATAGCGCCATACGTGAACCCTCAGGAACAGCGCCGTTGCGGTACTTGCCGCTGAGTAGTCCCATGGCGAGAGGAGAATAGGCCAGTAGCCCCACGTCTTCACGATGGGATACCTCGGCCAGGCCAATTTCATAGGTTCTGTTGAGCAAGGAGTAGGGGTTTTGAATAGTTTGTATCCGAGGGAGTCCCTCTTGTTCAGCTAACTGCAGAAATCTCATGACACCCCAGGGCGTCTCGTTAGATAGGCCAATGCCCCGAATCTTGCCTTCTTTGACTAAGTCCTCGAGTGCCCGCAATGTTTCCTCAAGAGGCGTCGAATCGTCATTGTCTGGGTGCACATAGCCGCGCTGTCCAAAGCAGTTTACAGGGCGCTCGGGCCAGTGAAGCTGATACAGATCGATGTAGTCTGTCTGCAGGCGACGCAAACTACCATTGACGGCTTCCACCAAATGTTCACGGCTAAATTGTGGACCACCTCGCAAGAAGCTGAACTCTTCTCGAGGTCCGGTGGCCTTGGTGGCTAGAAGCCATTTAGAACGGTTTCCTGTCTTCGCGAACCAGCTGCCAATATATTCTTCGGTACGGCCCTGTGTCTCCGCTCGCGGTGGTACTGGATACATTTCTGCCGCATCGATGAAGTTAATGCCGTGGTCGAGCGCGAAGTCGATTTGGCCATGGGCTTCAGCCTCGGTGTTCTGCTGACCCCATGTCATGGTTCCAAGGCAAATTTTCGACACCTGGGTTCCGTTGATGGCAGTTAAACTCATGGCGAATATCGCTCCCTAAATTTCGTGGATAGAACTTTGTGGTTTGTGGACAGAAGTGGTTCAGAAATAGCTAGTCGAGCTGCAGGTAATTGATCATCAGCGCATGCAAATCCCGTTGACGCAAAAACGCCGGTATCGTAATACCCGAAGGAGCGAGCGCAAATAGCGGCACATTCGCGCCGGTATGTTCTTCAGCCACAAAGTTATTGGTCGCATAGTTGATTCGCATCATGCCCCCTTCTGGGGTTTTGATGCGCGCTACTTTGCCCGGGGAGTAAATCGGGATGGGTATCGCGTCATAGAGACTGGGCTCAGGTACTATTTGTGCGGCCTGAGCGTGATCAGCCGTAACAATGATGACTGTATTTGGATTGGTATGGGCATAACGCAGGGCAACAGCGAGCGCTTCTTCTAGCTGCTCGATTTCACCGATAGATCCGCACGGGTTTCTGCGGTGGCTTTGCTTGTCGATCGATGCCGATTCGACCATGAGAAAGAACCCTTTCTCGTTATTATCCGATAAGCGATCAATGGCGATCTCTGTCATCTGGGCGAGGCTCGGTGTTTCATTGAAGTCTGGATTACGCTCGCAGGTCATGGGTTCTGGTTGTGTGACTGAACCGAGACGATAGTCTACGGCGTTCAGTAACGATGTTGTGGGAGATTCAGCTTTTCTGTCGTCGGTGCCGCGCATTCGCACCGGTAAGTGACTATCTGCAAATAAGCCGAGCAAACGTTGCTCTGTGTTGGCAGCTAATAACTGCTCCAAAT
>ERZ807291.4227-NODE-4227-length-19330-cov-11.336446_pt1 | contig 19330 bp, 12 predicted proteins | sample MGYA00521257_ERZ807291 | MGnify/ENA primary metagenome ERZ807291 (study PRJEB31413, sample SAMN03169783) | marine metagenome | biome: Marine; feature: Water; material: Subsurface seawater | place: North Sea | collected 2011-04-28 | depth 1 m m ... | reverse complement strand
GAAGTCCACTTTGACGATATTACGAACGCCACGATACAAAATATGTGGAAGAAAATATCTGAAAATAAGATACCCTGCCGAGCTTTTGAAAAAAAATTTCGACCTCATCTAACTTTAGTATACGGGGAAATAAGCGGGCCAAAAAAAATAAACTGGGAATTTTTAGAAGGTCAGAAGAGATTTGAAATTAGCTTTGAAAATCTGGCAATTTTTGAAGACCGGGGCTTACTCTTTCTCGCACCCGAAAAATCGAGTCCACTGACTAAGCTTCATAGTTTGCATGATGCAAATGCTGATTTTTCTTCAATGAACAAACTTTATCGAACTGCACAATGGGATCCCCATTGCTCTCTTGCGAGCCGACTGTCACCTAAGCAGGTTCAGCGTTGTGCATCTCTATTTGATGATTTCGAATTACCTTTCCAAGCCACTTGCGTTTCCTCTAATTTAGTAAAATATCCGGATCCAGTAATCTTATCTACATTCGAGTACCAAAAAGACTAGCGAGTTCAAAGGTTGTTCATGATGTGAAAGATTTTTGATTATTCATTTACCTTATTATCTGTAAAAAAGGTATTTCTGTAAGAAAATGTGTACAACGCGACATAATATTCCTTATTATGTTTTCAACAAACAATCCTTCTATGAATAATCGTCCCAATATTATTTTCATCATCACGGATCAGCAACGCTTTGATACAATTGCTGCACTTGGTCACGACCATATGGATACGCCAAATATGGACCGTTTGGTGAATGAGGGGGTATCTTTTAATAATTGTTTTATCACAGCTGCTTCCTGTGCTCCGGCAAGAGCTAGTTTATTTACCGGATACTATCCACATACCACCGGTATTTTTAAAAATGCTGATTCCTGGAAACGTTCATGGATTGAGAACTTGGCCGATACCGGATACCGATGCGTCAATGTGGGGAAGATGCATAGTTACCCTTATCATACTCCATTGGGTTTTCACGAACGGTATGTGGTGGAGAATAAAGACCGTTATTTGGAGGAACGATATTACTTTGATGAGTGGGATAAGGCTTTAAAAGCACGGGGCTTGGTTAAGCAACAACGTGAACTTTATCGTAAGCGTGCTGATTACAAAGATGCTCTTGGTGCATTTGACTGGGAACTTCCGGAGGATATGCACCCTGATATGTTTGTGGGGGATACCGCAACCTGGTGGTTAAATACTTACCCTAAAACCGAACCACTTTTTTTACAGATTGGGTTTCCAGGACCTCATCCTCCCTACGACCCAACGAAGCGATTTAGTGATCCTTATCTCAAAAAAGACCTACCGATAATGGAGGTTACCAAAAAAGAACTTGATGGTTTACCAGAGCCACTTAAAGGTTTACGGAAGCACAATAATGAAGTGGATCACGATTCGGTTGTGCTTGACCTTGAACCAAGCCGTGAGCAGCGACACCGCCAAAGGGCATATTACCTGGCAAATGTAAGTATGATTGATGAGAAGGTCGGTGAAATTTTGACTACTCTGGAAAAACAGGGTTATTTGGAAAACGGTATTGTGATCTTCAGTTCGGATCATGGAGATTGTTTAACCGATCATGGACATAGCCAGAAATGGACTATGTACGATTCAGTTACCCGAGTTCCCATGGTAGTCTGGGCACCCGGTATTTTTGAGGGAGGTCGCTCTGTAGATGGTTTATGTCAGCATATGGATATTGGACCTGCAATATTGGAGATGGCCGGAATTGAGGTTCCACCAATGTTTGAAGCAAAGTCAATATTACCAGCACTTCAGGGTAAAGACTGGATACCCCGTGACTATGTGTATGCTGAGCAAATAAAGGATGGTATTTTAACCGAGACCGAATTTATGAGTATGATTCGTAATGAAGAATGGAAACTGGTTCATTTTCTTCACATGAAATGCGGACAGTTGTTTAACTTGAAAGATGATCCAGATGAAGTGGTTAATTTGTGGGATGAAACCGCGGTTAGTGGAATTAAGCAAAGTTTATTGGATCAACTCAGGGAGTGGCACATTGAAAGCCAGGTCCACACCCATGACTGGGCTTCAGAATGGCGATGAAATTTTAATACCAGTTAACCCATGAAAAAATCAATTGTTACCCGTTCTGTTTTCCTCTTTCATATTTTTGCTTCTGTCCTATTCGCGAAGAATTATCCGACTACCGGATCGATTGAAAGATTAGATCCCTTGATCAACAAGCTTATCCCTAAGGATGCAAAAATTGAAGTTCTTGCAGAGGGTTATGTGTGGTCTGAAGGTCCGGTATGGATTCCTCAGGGAGATTTCCTTCTTTATTCTGATGTGCCCACCAATAAAATTTACAAATGGAAGGCAGGGGAAGGTGCGAGTATTTACCTGGACCCATCGGGATACACTGCGAAAGAAACAAGACCAGGTGAGTCTGGATCCAATGGTCTTACCCTTGATGAAAGAGGGAGGTTGGTCCTTTGTCAGCACGGAGACCGTCGGGTAGCCCGGATGAATGCATCGACTGATTCACCACAGCCGGTCTATGAAACACTGGCGGGAAAGTACAATGATAAACGATTCAACAGTCCAAATGATTTGGTCTATAATCAAAAAGGTGAGCTCTATTTCACCGACCCCCCTTATGGACTGGTTCAAAAGGAAAAAGATCCAAAGCGTGAACTAGATTTTCAGGGAGTATATCTTCTCCGTAAGAATGGGAAAGTCGCTTTGGTCAGTAAGGATCTCGAACGACCAAACGGAATTACTCTTTCTCCGGATGAAAAAACTTTATATGTGGCGAACTCCCATGGCCCCCGACCGATTTGGATGTCCTATGATCTGAAGAAAAACGGCTTGGCCAAAAAGGGTAAGGTATTCTTTGACTCAACCGAATATCGTAAAAAACATCCATCCCGCCGGGGCGGGAATGATGGTATGAAAGTGGATGTTAATGGTAATATTTGGGCAACCGGACCGGGAGGAGTTTTGGTATTCTCGCCCAAAGGAAAACATTTGGGTACTATTCTTACCGGTCAACGCACAGCAAACTGTGCATTTGGGGATGATGGTTCAACTCTCTATATGACGGCTGATATGTATTTGATGAGGATCAAGACATCGACCAAAGGGAATGATTTTTAAATCCCCGTAAAAAGTAAATAGTGATGAAGTCAATGATGCTCACCGAACCAAAGAAGCTTGAAATTCAAGATTCTCCCATCCCCAAGTTTGGTAAGGATGAAGTTCTGATTCGGGTTAAAGCATGTGGTATTTGCGGGAGTGATGTTCATGGTTATGACGGAAGCAGTGGTCGAAGGGTTCCACCGTTGATTATGGGGCATGAAGCTGCTGGTTTAATTGAGGAATGTGGATCGGATGTCGTGGGCTTTTCTAAGGGAGACCGGGTCACATTTGATTCAACTGTATACTGCGGGCATTGTCGTTATTGTGAAAAAGGACAGGTTAATCTGTGTGATAATCGAATGGTACTGGGAGTATCCTGTGAAGATTATCGTAGGCACGGTGCCTTCGCCGAGTTTGTTAGTGTACCCAGTCATATAATTTATAAATTACCGGACTCTTTTCCATTTGAGCATGCAGCAATGATAGAGGCGGTATCAGTCGCAGTTCATGCAGTGGGCAGAATTTCGTTTAGTAGTGGGGACAAATCATTGGTGGTCGGAGCCGGTATGATTGGGTTGCTTTTAATTCAGGCAATCCGTTCAGCTGGTTGTCGTGAGATTATAGCGGTAGATATGGATGATGATCGTCTTAACTTGGCAAAGAAATTGGGTGCCACTCAGGTAATTAATTCCCAAGAGGAGGATGCATTGAGTTTTATTCTTAATGAAACTGGAGGCCAGGGTGTGGATAAAAGTTTTGAAGTAGTCGGTGCCACACCAACTGTTCAGCTTAGTATTCATGCTGTCCGAAAAGGCGGTTCGGTGGTTATGGTAGGAAACCTTGCCCCTGAGATAGAACTGCCATTGCAGTCAGTGGTCACCCGTGAAATTTCTTTGTTTGGTACCTGTGCTTCTGCAGGTGAGTATCCAAAGTGTATCGAATTGATGGCCAACGGGTCGATTCAGGTCGATCCATTGATCAGTGCAAAGGCATCTCTTGAAGAAGGACCTGAATGGTTTGAACGATTGTACGGTCGGGAACCTGGCTTGATGAAAGTAATTCTTGAGCCATAATCTGGGTATTTTTAATATTTTATATTCCGGAATCCTGAGAGTATACCAAAATTTCTATGATTATAATTATTATGGGTGTTTGTGGTTCGGGAAAGACTACGATTGGTAAAAAACTTTCTGAGGCCATGAACTTTAAGTTTGTGGAAGGAGATTCCTTTCATTCCAAAACTAATATTAAAAAGATGTCGAGGGGAGAACCCTTGACCGAATGCGAACGCGAACCATGGTTGAAAACGATAAGAAAAGAAATTGATCACCGCTTGGAGCAACGGATTCAATCTGTAATTACCTGCTCTGCACTAACCCGGAAAAGTCGAGAGATTTTGGACACGAATAGGGCAGAGATAAAACTCATATATTTATATGCCCCTCAATCAATATTGGCGGATCGTATGGCGAAAAGGAAAAACCATTTTATGCCACCTGATCTTCTGCGTAGCCAATTTGAAGTATTAGAAGAACCTGAGTTGCGTGAGGCTTTACATGTCCCTGTCAATATGGATTCAACTGAAGTTACGGAGTACATAATTAAAGAACTCACGAAATCCTAGAGTATTTATTTTTTTGATCTGACAATTCTATCAAAATTGAAATACAATTAATATTATGACCCAAAATAAAATCCAATTTTCGCCTTTTCTGTTTATTAGTATTTTAGTTTTTCTGGGAGTATTTAATTCTTTTCTATCCGGTCAGCATGACCGTGAGCGAAATGCCTTTCGTTACCTGGCAGAGAATAAGATTGAAAAAGCCTACCATGAATTAAAGAACGGAAAGAAGCACACCGATCCTGCGGAAAAAGGATTTATTTCCACCCTTTGTTTGTTGCGTGAAGGGAAGCTCGAAAAAGCTTTGGAGTCTGCCCGCGATGCAGTTAGGCTCGGTCTTCCTTTTGAACGTCTTTTAGCGGAACCAAGGGAATGGTTGGCACCGCTCCGTGAACATCCGGATTTTAAAAAGTGGAAAATAGAAGTTTCTCCGTCTCCTATATTACACGGACCAATGCTGGGCAGAATTACGGATACAGGTGCAAGTTTTTGGTTTCGCACCGACGGATCGCATGAAGTGGCAGTTGAAATTTCCGGTCATTCCGGGCGTGAAACTATACGAACCACTCAGGAAAATGGTTTTGTCGGTGTAATTGAACTGGATGGGCTGTTACCAGGAACCTATTTTTCTTACAATGTTTTTGTTGACGGAAAGAAAATTGAGGTTCCAGATGTGGACTTTGGATTTCGCACTTTTCCCCAACCCGATGAAGAATCCAAGTTCACATTGGCCTTCGGCGGGTGTTCAGGATTTGTTCCTGAGTATGAAAAAGCATGGAAGTTAATTGCGAGACATGAGCCCCGTGCCATGTTGATGTTAGGGGATAATGTTTATATTGATGACCCGGAGGATGTTAAGTTGACTGGTAATTACTGTTATTCCCGTCGGCATTCACGTCCGGAGTGGAGAAAGCTAGTGGCTGGCACATCAATGCACGCGATTTATGATGACCATGATTTTGCAACCGATGACTGTGTGCCTGGGTCATTGGTCAATCAACCAGCCTGGAAAAAACCGGTGCTTGATAATTTTACGCGTAATTGGAACAACCCGGCTATGGGTGGGGGGGACAAAAACCCTGGGTGTTGGCATAGCTTCACCTTGGGGAAGGTCGACATCATCATGCTTGATTGTCGTTATTACCGGGATCGGAAAAAAAAGTCTATGCTGGGTCCAGTACAGAAGATGTGGCTAAAGGAAACCCTCAGGAATTCAAATTCAGTCTTCAAGATAATCGCTTCTTCTGTTCCCTTCTCCAAAGGAATTAAGCCCGGAAGTAAAGACCCTTGGGATGGATATCCGGATGAGCGAGAGGAAATTTTCTCTTTTATTGAGTCAGAAAAAATTGGAGGCGTTTTTCTGGTTGCTGCGGATCGGCACAGAATTGACCTGCGCCGGACAGACCGTCCGCAGGGGTATGATTTATTCGAATTTGTAAGTGGCCGGCTGACTAATAAACATGTTCACCCGGTGGTTAAGACAGATGGATTAATTTGGGGCTATAATAAAACCTGTGGGTATTGCCTCATTCAAGTTAACACACGCAAGAAAGATCCCTCGTTAGTTTTGGAAGCTTATGACTTAAACGGGGAAAAATTATTCACCCATGTGGTGAAAGCCAGTTCCCTGCAGTTTTAATTTCAGCTTTGTTCGGAAAATAAAGCCTGACTACTATTGTCAGAGCAGGGCAACATACGCCCGCCTTCCCAGGCAGGAAGAATTTTTCCATCTCTCCAGCGACTTACACGATAGAGGGTGGCAAAGTCAAAGTCGGGTGCCGTTCCCCCTTGTCCACCGATTACTTCAGCTCCTCTTCTCACATTATCTTGCATCCAGGACGGCATGCGCAGATGGAAAGGATTTCTTTTTAATTCCCCTTCATGATGGGAGAGTGCAGCGAGTAAATCTGCAACTTCATTGGTGGTACTCTCTACTAAAAGGTTGGGTTTTGGCATTTGTCCCCAATATTCAGTTTCAATCAGGAAAGGAAAGAAATTATCAGTATCCTTCAGGGCGTCAAGGGTGAGCATGTGTACCCCTAAATGAGTTTTATTCCAGTCGTGCGAATTGGGGAAAAAAATTGCAGTCGGATTCCACTTTTCAATGATTTCAACCAATTGCTTTGTCATTACAGCCCAATTTTCAGGGCTTGATTGCCTTGAGTTAATCGTAACTTTTTCCAAGCCCTCATCTCCCATTTCCTGTAATTCAAAACCAATCCAATTGCATGCCCGTTCTAATTCGCAAAGCCTTTCTTTTTTCCTTTCCTTATTACTGCCAAGAGTAATAGCCACATTAACGATCCGAAAGCCGGTCTCTCTCATCAAACGTAACGGAAGTCCGCCCATTATGCATTCATCATCGGGGTGGGGGGACATAATCAGAGCAATAGGCGCATCATTTTTGCGGATAACATCTGGCAATGGAGCAATGTTACCATACGGTAGGCTTTTACCTGACTCCGTAATTTTCTTAAAGCTTTCGGCGTAGGAAAAATAAGGGTTTTCAGTCATTCTGAATTTATTCGGAGTGGTGAGAAATAATGATAGTATTTCTCTTACCAAGAAATTCTTTTATAATCAAGGATTCAAGGATAAGAGCCAATTGATATTAAATTACCAATTTGAAAATTAAGGATAGTTGCAATGCCCGAGAAAAATAAGTACGAATTGTAGGTCTTTCTTGTCTAACTTAGCTTAAAAAACTATATTAAATATTTCTACATATTTATGATCAGAATAAATTTAGCATTCATTTTGCTCTCCATGTCTATCGCCATCGGGAAGCCGGCATCTTTGAGCACTGCCGACATGCCTGACCTGTCAAATAAATCTTCTCCTTTTAGGGGCAAAATTCTTCATTCCGGTTATGAAGGTTATACTTGGGTTAGCTATCCGCATGTGGAAAATTCTGCGAGTTTGGATGTTGATCCGAAGGGCAGGATTTTTGTAGCCGAAGCAAATCGTTTCAAATTTGGAGTTCAGGACCTTCGGGGTGCCAGGTATATGGTCGCAAGAGATTTCCAATCTCGGACCCTCGAGGATCGACTAAGAATGTACGAGGAGTTTTCTGACGAAATTCCTATGTCTTGGTATAATGATGTTCCTGACCGATTGATTAGATTGGAGGACAAGGATGGAAACGGCGTGGCGGATATCCGAACGGTCTTTTCTGCCGATTTTAATGAAACCCTTGATGGAATTTCTTTTTCTGTTTTGGCGGAAAGGGATGCGGTATATTTTACCTGTATACCGGCACTCAGGAGACTGACTGATCCAAACGATGATGGCATTGCCGACACAAACGAAAAAATTGTCAATGGATTTGGGGTGCGTATTTCTTTTACCGGGCATGACCTTCATGGCATTGTTCGAGGACCTGACGGACGTCTTTATTTCTCCGTTGGTGACCGGGGTTATCATGTCACGGATTCAACCGGCCAGGTACATGCTGCTTCTGGAAGAGGGGCCATATTTCGATGTGATTCTAATGGGAGTGGTTTTGAAGTGGTGGCTCATGGTTTAAGGAATCCACAGGAAATTGCTTTCGATCAACACGGTAATCTTTTTACCTTCGATAATACGGGAGATATTGGGGATAAAGCACGTATAGTATATGTACTTGAGAATTCAGATTCTGGATGGGATATGTCTCATCAGTCAGCACATCAATATGTCAAAGATTTAGATTGGGGAGATTTTCATATTAAAAAATCAGTTTGGGTTGGAGAAAAAATGTTTGAGACCTTTTCTGAAGAACAACCTCAATGGGTTTATCCCCCAGTTGGTTTTCTTGGACATGGTCCATCTGGGGTTGCCTGGGTGACTGGTGATACTTTGCCCAAAGACTTGCAGGAGAGTTTCTTGGTAACCAATTATCGTGGATCAGCCTCTCGGTGCGAAGTGATTGTGGCAAAAATGAAGGAAAAAGGAGCAGGCTTCGGATTGAAGGATCAAAAAATTCTCTTAAACAATGTTGGTATTGCCGATGTTGCCCAAGGATATGACGGAAATCTTTATTTCGCTGATTTTGGAGGAGGATGGTCGGTTAATACAAACGGCTCGATCCAGGTTATTCGACCATCTGATAAAGAACTTCAGGAACAGGGTAAGGCTCTTGCTCAACTTATGGCAGATGGTTTTGACCATCGTTCTTTGGTCGAGTTAGTCGGGTTTTTAGAACATTCAGATCAAAGGGTTCGCCAGTCTGCACAGTTTGCGATGGTTCAAAAGGGTGAAGATGCCATTTCAAAATTTAATGATATTTTGGAGGATAAGAAGTATTCTGTTTATGCAAAGCTTCATTCTATTTGGGGGCTTGGTCAATTAGCGAGGAAAGGTCATTCCGAATTGGTATCACCGATTATTAAAAGTTTATTCGATAATAAAGAAGACGAAGTCCGTGCCAATGCGGTCAAGGTCGTAGGGGATTCGGGATTGGATCAATTAGTCGATTCTTTGGGTAACCTTCTGAACGATTCATCTCCGCGTGTTGTTTCCATGGCGGCAATTTCACTGGGTCGAGTGGGGGAGAAGTCGGATCCAAAGTCAGTTTCTGCTCTATTATCAGCGGTCGAGCAGAATAAGGGCCGGGATTTTGATCCTGTTTTAAGGCATTCATTTATTTCTGCATTGGATCGACTTGCCACTCCCGAACAAATTATTGCACTTGGGAAATCAGATTCAGTCGAACAACGATTAACTGCGGTTATCCTGCTTCGTCGATTGGGAAACAGTGCATTGATGACATTTCTGGAAGATGAGAGTGACCTTGTCCGAATCGAAGCAATTAGGGCGATCTACGATACAATTGCTCTTGATGGATTGGCTGGGAAGAAGTTGGCATTGCTTGATCCGAGTGAGTATCCATTTTATATCCAATATCGAATTGTTGCCTCGAACTTCAGGATGGGAACGGATGAATCCGCTAAGAGACTACTCGAGCTTTGTTCAAATCCTAAAATAGATAAAGAAATTCGATCTTTTGCACTTCAGGGATTGTTACGGTGGGGAATGAAATTAGACACAGACCCAGTGCTTGGGGATTACCGGCCTATGCCCGCAATTTCTTCTTCCATGAGCAACCTTACTCAAGTACTCGGAGAAGATTTAAGGAACTTTATTTTGGAAGAAGATGATCCATCCCTTCTTTCGCTGGCAACAAATCTCGCCCAAAAAGCAGGTCTTTCAATAGATATTGAAATTATACGAAAGCAAATTAGAGACGAAAACCTGGACCCTCAGGTACGGGTGGCAAATTTGCGCAGCATGGCGGAATTGGAAATTGAGGGAGATAACGATCTCCTGATCAACCTGCTTACCGATGAAAGCGAAGAAGTTCGGGCATCTGCATTTGAATTTTGTCTCAGTAGAAATTTGCCAGACATGAAAACATTATGTTTGGAAGCTATTCAAAAAGACTCTCTCTTAGTGGCCCGGAAAATTCTAGAGAAATTAGTGGAGCAAGAACCTGATACTATGATTGCACTTTGGCAAAAAAGAGAATTGGAACTACGCCCTGAGCTATGGCTTGATCTATATCACTATCTTTCTGAGAACGATCATGCAGAATCCAAAAAAGTTGCCGCCACATATGCTGCGGGAGATCCCGGCCGGGTTCATGCTTTAAGTATGTTTGGAGGAGATTATATGCGTGGGGACAAAGTATTCAGGAACCAGGGTGCATGCATGCAATGCCATCAGATTGATAAGGAAGGTGGATTGCAGGGGCCTCCACTCTCTCTTGTGGGTGATCGATTGAAACCGGACAAGTTATTGGAGTCTCTTGTTAATCCGAGTGCGGAAATTTCTCCGGGATATGGACTATCCAGTGTCAGTACCAAGGCAGGAATTACCCTGGTTGGAAGAATAGCTGAGAAAGCAGAAGACAACAGTTCAATGTTATTGATTTCTCCGGACGGAAAAGAGACTCAGTTAAAACAGGAAGAAGTTCTTTCAGTCTCCCCCCCTGTGTCTGCGATGCCCCCCCTTGGGCTTACTTTATCCCCATTTGATCTCAGGGACTTGATTGCCTTTTTGAAATCAAGAAATAAGAAGGAGCTCCTTGCCGCCAAAGAAAAGAAGAAATCCTCTTCCAATCACGGTAAGGAATAATTTAAATAGCTGCCTTTAAATTTCCTGCATCCTTTCGTTTTTTCCTGGATGGGGTTTCACTTGAAATAACCTTAATCGGTGAATTTGCTCCGGCCTTAATTGTGTACTTGCCTTCGGAATAAACCTTGGGCTGAAAGGTTTTTCCTTCTACCCTAATCGTGTAAAGAACTTCCTTGGTTTTATCGTTTATTACTTGTACGACTGGGTTCGGTTTCGAGAAATTCAGTTTTGGTAACCAACCTTTTACTTTCCGACCGTCATTCTGAGTCATCTTAAAAGTGACCGGCCAACCGGGGAACTGTGCCTTGTCCCCATCGGCTACCTTGGAGAATCGAGGCCAGCACTCAAAGGTTACCGAACGGTCTTTTTTATTAAACCGGGCGACTCCGAATCCGTCCGCTCTTTTGAGTTCGTTATTCCGGTCCTCTGGGTTGGCGTAGGCGTGCATAGTGATCTTGTTTCCCAGTCCGTCCTCAAAGTCTCCGGTCCAGGGGAGAGGGGAATTCGGAATGGGGCGTGGACCGGGTTTTTCGTCCTCCGGTTTCCACCAGCGACCGTAAATTGTATTCACAATAGCTGGACTGGTAAAAGCAAACGGACCATCCCGGTGTGATTCAATTCCATGCTGTACCACTACGCCTAGATGTTGATCTCCGCATAGATGTGTGGCCAATGCCTTTCTGAGTTCATACAATGCCTTGTTCCGTCCTTTTTGTGGCCAGGCATTACTGTCGAGGTCAGCAAGTAGGCGGCTGTTTGGATTTCCGTGAATATGAACCGCTCCACAGAATGCGGTGGCGGAAAGAGCGGCTTTCATCTGGGCTCCTTCCCAGTCCTGACTCCAGTCGGACAGGAAATTCAGTTGGCGGTCGCCTAATAATACAAGACCATCCAGGTCAACTGCGTCGCGATTGTAAGCTGGGTCATTAATATGATCGGGACGGGGGCCCATTTTAGGGATCTTACCGGCTGGCCCGGTTTTAAACTTTCGGTCTTCCAGGATTGCAAAATCAATTCCACCTACCCGTAACCGAGTAAAGTAAACTTCCAACCCCCTCTTTAATTTTTTAGGATCCACCGGATCGGGTAAGTGCCAGGTTTGCTGACGCTGAACCATGTTAACATAGGGTATGGGATAAAAATACCCACCTGAATTGCCGGCAGGCGAAGTCGCAACGATTCCACTTTCGCCCCATAGGTTGGCCTGTCCAACATCGTGGTCATCGGGGATAGTTACCGTGGGCCGGTCTTTCATTAAATCCCTGAACTGCAGTCCAAACTCGATCCAGCCTGCGGTGTGTTCAGTGTGGTGATAGGTTTGATCCCCGGCAAAGAAGAGCATATCCGGGTTGATCGCTTTGAGGTTTTCAATGATCTGGGGGCGGGGTCCCTTCGTACGGCTCGAATTACAGGACAGGTTGCCGACCACGATCGTGTCCTGATTAACCGGGTCTTTTCGGATTAATCCCTCGAAAGAAGCCTTCTCTCCATGCCTGACCCGATAAGGTACATCCTTTGTGGAATCCCAGTTTTTGATACGAAAATGGGCACTCCATCCCGGGTAGGTAATCTTAACTCTTGAAATCTCTTTCCATCCTTTCCCCTGCTTTGTTTCCAGACGGACTTCCCGAGATTCATTGGGCATGAGTGGATAGAGCTGTCCGGTCAATTTAAGGGTTCCGGCATCCTGAGTGTACAGGGCAAAGGCAACCACTTGCTCACGTGGAACATTCAGTTCGATTATTCGCTTAGGTGGTTTTCCTTTTTTGGATGGGACTTCCGGCGGTCTTGCCCGTTTCCACCACTCTCCAGTGGACAGGTGGTCAAGGCTTGGGAATTTCTCTCCAAATAATTCCTTCGATTCAGGCTCTGCCCTTACAACGGACAATAGGGTGGAAAGGCAAAAAAAGGATAATATGATAAATTTCATCTAAAATAACCAATCTAATTAAAGTTTGCTATCAAGATTAAAATCGATGATCGGCCGGGATTCTTTTTTAAAAACATTTAATTTTCATATACCTTATGCATTCCCTTCCCTCCATTGGCGGGGTGACTGGCCCACTTTTTTTCGAAACCATCGGGCAAAATAATTCGGGTCGGTAAATCCACAATCCCAAGCTATTTTTGAAATGGGCAGGGATTCTTTTCTCAATCCATGATAAGCTCTTTCCTGCCGTGATTCATCCAAAAGAGTTCCCAGGTTGAGAGCTGATTCTCGCCGCACTTTCCGATTCAGGGAACTCAAATCTTCCTTCAATACTTTGGCAATTTCCCTTGGAGATCTTGGAGTGACTGGTAATTCGCGTAACAATCTTCTCACTCCTTCGGTCACCGGATATACTCTTCTGTCTTTGTTTTTTTCCAATTCATCGAAAAGGACTGAGAAAATCTGAAGTATTTTGGATGCGGTAGAAATGTTGTTCGTTTTTTGCAGATCCACAGATTGGATCATTTGATTAAGTATATTTTCAATCTCCGAAAGCCTGACTGGGGATAGAGGTTTGTTATTTGCTCTCTTCCTTGTCTTTCCATTTTCTTTAAAGTTAATCACCATCGAGAGGGGCGGACTTTTCATCGATTTTATAAATCCATGAGGTGTGCCAGGTGGGAAGTAGAGCAATACCCCCCGGCTAACCTGAATGGGTTCGCCATTAAATATCTGAATTCCCTGACCTCTTAAATAAAGAAGAAACTGGGAATATGAGTGCGTATGTTCTTCTATCTGATCGCTCTTTTGTGTGTGCCTGTGATGGGCAAATCGAAGAATGGAATAACCGGGAATTGAAATTTTTAAATCTTCCAAAAAGATGGGTTGAAATTCGTTCATTATATAAAGACAAATAAAATGTCTGAAAAATGCTATTTTAGCAAGGTCTGTCCTAACGGTATATTCAATAGCCTGATAGAATGTTAATCATGATTCAAAATGGAGAAGAACTACAGCCACATACCCAATGGAGCCAAACCGTATGGGCACATTCCCGTGAAGAGAATCTAATTGATGAGCATTCCAATCCACGCCTCTGTGTTGCCGCATTACTTCCCTTTAGGAACGGCCTGCCGGATTGGGCCAGTTTTGAAAATATGCTTCACTGGATGATGAAATGCGCTGCACATTTCGGTGTGGAAATCACCTTTGTCCTGAATGCGGATACGGGCTATGTGTTTCATTTGTCCGATCAGCTCTACGAGGAAGTAATCAAGCGTTTCAGAGCCCTTTATCCGGAGGCATCCTTTATCAGTGGGGTGACCGCTGTTGGTGCATCGCCCACTGATTTCCGGGCATCCTGCTATCATTCACATCTGGAAATTGCCCAAGCACACAAGCCTTGTGAGGTTATGATTATGACCTCGCAAGCCCTCAACGCCCTGGATCCCGAGAGTCGAAGGGATGCTTATTTTGAAATAGCTGAAAAAATTGAAGTGCCCGCCCTGGTTCATGCCCTTGAACCCGCCTTTGTCCCATGGGCAACACCCTTCGAGCCCTGGCTGCTTCATCAATTGGCCGGGCATGAGAAATTTGTTGGGGGCAAAATTTCCACACTTGATGAACCCCATTTTCTTTACTGGGCATCCATGTGCCGCGACCTGGATCTTGATTTTATTCCACACAGCGGGGATGATTTTGGAATCGCTTCGGCCATTAAAATGGGCCTGCCCCTTTTGATTGGTGCCGGTGTGTCGGCTTGTCCTTTAATTTGTGCGGCTAAGAAGTACTGGGGTAAGGATGATTTCGATTCTCGGGTATATAAATTATTTGAAGCATTCCAATCGCTTGAGGACTCTGTATTTCGCTTGGATGAGAAAGGAAGTGCAGCCGGTTACAAGCACAGTACGGCAGAAATTCTGAAAATGCTCGGAATTATAGAATCTTCCGAAATTCATCCGGATTGTCCGGATCTTCGAACCGGTGATGAAGCCGCAAAGATGCAAGAAGCTCTTTTTCGTCCCATGCGAATGGCTAAGAGAATGAATATCCCGTTCTATTCCTATCCATCATGAAGGCAGAACCACTTACGGATTTTTCCCGGCTTTGCGTCCACACGATCACCACCAAGGGGTGGGACTTGGAAGAGGCGGTGGAACATTATGCCAAAGCCGGAGTATCTGGAATTACAGTATGGAGACAATGGCTGGAGGGTAAGGATCCCGCAAAGGCAGGTGATCTAATCCGCTCTGCGGGCTTGGAAGTGGTTTCCCTTTGTCGTGGCGGTTTTTATCCGGCGGTCGAGGAGGGAATACGGCTCGATGCCATTGAGGATAACAAACGGGCAATAGAGGATGCCGCGGCACTGGGGGCTCCCCTGGTGGTCCTAGTTTGCGGTGCCGTGCCCGGCCAGTCCCTTATCGAATCCCGCAAGCAAATAACCGATGGTATTGCCGCTACGCTTCCTCTGGCGGAAGAACTGGGGATTAAACTTGCGATCGAACCCCTACACCCGATGTATGCCGATGATCGGTCAGCAATCAATACCCTGGCTAGTGCAAATGATGTCTGTGATGAACTGAATCACCCTCTGGTGGGTATTGCTTTTGATGTATATCATCTTTGGTGGGATCCCGATCTGGAAGCTCAGACCACCCGGACTGTCGATGCTAACCGTTTATTCGCTTACCATGTATGTGACTGGATGACGCCCACAACCGATTTACTTAACGACCGCGGACTGATGGGGGAGGGCTGTATCGATCTTCGCGGTATTCGGGCAATGGTGGAGCGTGGCGGTTTTAACGGGATGATCGAAGTGGAAGTCTTTTCCAACCGTTGGTGGGATAAAAAACCCGGAGAATTTTTAGAGGCTATTCAGCAAGCATATTTACAACACACTTAATTATGAAAGAACATAAATTGGGCATTATTATGAACGGCGTCACCGGGCGCATGGGAACAAACCAGCACTTGATTCGGTCAATCTGTGCCATTCGGGATCAAGGAGGTATCCAGGTTTCCCCCGATGAAGTAATCACAGTTGATCCGATACTTACCGGGCGCAATGAGAATAAACTTAAGGCTCTCGCCGAGCGTACCGGGGTGAGCCGGTGGACCACTTCTATCGAAAACGCTCTGGCGGATACAGATAACCAGATCTTTTTTGATGCCAGTTCCACCCTGCACCGCTCGCGTTTTGTGGAGATGGCGGCCAAGGCGGGCAAAGCAGTTTACTGTGAGAAACCCACAGCGGTCACCACGAACGAAGCCCTTCGTCTGGCTCAACTCTGCGAGGATGCGGGAGTCAAGAACGGAGCGGTTCAGGATAAACTATGGTTGCCCGGTATTCGCAAGCTCAAGACTTTGATCAATCAGGGATTTTTTGGAGAGATTCTATCCGTCCGGGGAGAATTCGGTTACTGGGTGTTTACCGGTCACGATGAGGATCAGCCTGCCCAGCGGCCCAGTTGGAACTATCGAAAGGAAGATGGAGGCGGTATCATAATCGATATGCTCTGCCATTGGCGCTACCTTGTGGACAATGTATTCGGCCCGATCAAAAGCATTTCCTGCCGTGGGGCCACCCATATTGGTGAACGAATGGATGAAAAGGGAAATCCCTACAAATGCACTGCGGACGATTCCTGTTATGCCACTATGGAACTTGAAAATGGAATCCTTTGCCAGTTTAACAGTTCCTGGACGGTGCGGGTGCGCCGGGATGATCTGTTTGTTATGCAGGTGGATGGGAGCAAAGGTTCAGCAGTCGTCAATCTTCGGGGATGTCAGACCCAGGGGCTTGGGGTCACGCCAAAACCGGTTTGGAATCCGGATATCGAGCAACCGATCAATTTCTATGATGGTTGGACTGAAATGCCTGATGCAACAACCTATGACAATGCATTTAAAATCCAATGGGAACTCTTCCTTCGTCATGTCGCTCTGGATGAACCCTTTCCCTACGATTTAAGATCGGGTGCGAAGGGTGTTGAGCTAGCCGAGGTGGGCATTCAATCATGGGAAGAAAGGAAGTGGATTGATTTATAATCATTTCCTTACCATGCCCGCGAAATTTACCGAAGAAGATGACTCAAGGGTTGGCATTTTTCTGGATAAGCTTATTTTAAAATAGTATGAGACTCTTAAGAATTGTTTCCCTTTTGGTTTTTACAATTTCTTCCCATTTGCTGTTTTCCCAAAATGGAGACAAGGCAAATGAGAAAGATATAATTTCATCTTTGAACTGGAAGAAATGGTCTCCGGATGTTGTTCCCGTATTTTCTGCGGAGGAATCTCTCAAGCAGTTTAAAGTGGCACCCGGTTTCCGGGTGGAATTGGTTGCTTCTGAACCCATGGTCAAGGATCCTGTCTTTGTGGACTGGGATGACGAGGGCAGGATGTGGGTTGGGGAACTGCGTACCTACATGCGCGATCTTGACGGCACCGGAGAGAACGAACGGATGAGCCGGGTCATGGTTCTTGAGGATACAGACAAAGACGGGGTTATGGACAAGGCGACCCCCTTTGTGGATGATATGATCAATGTAAGATGCATTGCATTTGTGGATTCAGGAGTTTTAGTGGTCGAGTCTGGTGGCCTTTGGCTTTGCAAGGACAAGGATGGTGATTTACGATGTGACGAGCGTGAAAAACTGATTGATTTTGCCACCGCAGCACACAGCAATATTGAGCATGCGGAGAATGCCCTTCATTTTGCACTCGATAATTGGATGTATAATTCCAAATCCTCCCGTAAGTTGGCATGGCGGAAAGGAAAACTTATCGAGATGCCTGCCAAAGGAAGAGGGCAGTGGGGGATGGGGAGTGATGCCTATGGACGCTTATATTTTAATGCCAACAGTAATTGGTTTGAAGTGGACTGGGCGACTTACGACCGTCAGTGGCCAAGCAAGGGTGCGAGTGTGAAACCTCCGACCAACCGTGTATTCGGTATTCGGCCAAATACCGCCCTGAATCGAAACTACCGCCCTGGACGAATCTTGGAGGACGGACGTGTGGCCAGTGTTACGACTATCAGTGGGTTGGCTGTACACAGCCATGGAGCCTACGGCAAGGATTGGGAAGGAGCTATTTTTTCGATGTCTCCAGGTACCAATACCGTGGGGGCTTTTCTTCCAGAGAAGCCTTTTCCTGCTTCCGATAAATATGTCCATCAATTATATCCCGATGCAATCTGGAAAGAACGTGAATTTCTTGCCAGTACCGATGAACGGTTCCGCCCGGTCAATGCATCAATGGGTCCGGATGGTTGCCTTTATGTGGTCGATTTTTATCGCGGAGTGATTCAGCACAAGAGATATCTAACTTCCTATTTGCGTCGTCAGTCGGCCGAGCGTCAGTTGGATAAACCGATTGGGCTGGGTCGTATCTATCGGATTATTCCTGAAAAGCATGAAAAACTAAGAGCACCAGATGGATTGGTTGCCGGCTTGTCGCACCCCTACCTGTGGTGGCGTTTACGCTCCCAGAAACGAATAGTGGAGGGGGACCGACAGGATCTTGTAGAAGAGATACAAAAACTTACTGAAAATCAAAATGCGAAACCTCATGCTCGCGTCCATGCACTTTGGACACTGGTTGGACTGGGGAAATTAAATGAGAAAATCATCGCCCAGGCGATTGAAGATAAGAACTGGTTTGTATCCATGACCGGCCTTCGTCTGGCGGGTGAAAGCAAAGGGGTGGCTGATTTCTTTCCCGATGAATTTAAATCCTCCGCTGTAAAAGTTTCCAGCCGGAAAGAACATCCTGTAATTCTTACAAAATATGCGGGCACATTAAACGAATCAGGTTATCCCAAGCGAGCGGTTATAACATACAAAGATAAGGAGGCTGACTGGGTAAAAAAGGATAAGGAACTCCTTACCGCCTACCGTAAGGGGCGGGACCACTATACCGTAAGTTGTGGAGCTTGTCATCAGGCGGATGGTAAGGGCTTGCCAAACATGGCACCCACTCTGGCCAAGAGCGATTGGGTAACGGGAGATGCTACCCGTTTAATAGGTGTCGCCGTGCATGGACTGATGGGACCCATTAAGGTAAATGGAAAAGCGGTGGAAGGTGTTCCTCCAATCATGCCCGCTCACGGGTTTATGAAGGATGATCAACTGGCTGAGATATTAACTTATGTCCGCAATGCCTGGGGCAACCGTTCCGGCTTGATAACCACTGACGATATTGCCGGGTACCGAAAAAACGAGTCCGACCGGGTCGCTCCGTGGACGGAAGGGGAGTTTTAAAATTCCTTTTCTTATTTTTTAAAACCACTCCCCCCCACCTCGTCATCGCGAGGGCTGCAAGCCCGTGGCGATCCACTGTGAACCAGGAAGCGAAGAGGCAAGTCATCCGCGTCATTCGAGACACGATGGATTGCCGCGTCCGTCGCTTGCGCTCCCTCCTCGCAATGACAAAGTGTGTGCGTGTTGTAACCGAACCTTACACTACCATTTCTGACCACACCTTCTCATCGCGAGGGCGTAAGCCCGTGGCGATCCACTGGTTCACAAAAAGCGAACCGTCCACTCAAATTTACCT
>ERZ807291.4221-NODE-4221-length-19357-cov-7.135737_pt1 | contig 19357 bp, 15 predicted proteins | sample MGYA00521257_ERZ807291 | MGnify/ENA primary metagenome ERZ807291 (study PRJEB31413, sample SAMN03169783) | marine metagenome | biome: Marine; feature: Water; material: Subsurface seawater | place: North Sea | collected 2011-04-28 | depth 1 m m ... | reverse complement strand
GCGGCACACCCGATTTCGAGTCGGGCACATTCGACCACTCTGCCACCTCTCCAATAAAGACCTTTTATTTTCAAAATTCCATTGATTCTGGCAAACATTTAACCTTTCACAATGAATAAACCTTTAGATTTCCACGCTTGCCCGATTCTCGACTATCATTTTGGATAACATCCATGATCGGGATTAGAAATATTTTCTGCCTTTGTGCCTTGGCTGCTTTTTCTCTCATTGGGTGCAAGTCAACTCATCACGCAGAGGTTGAGTTTGCGGACGGAAGCTACTCAGGGCCATTAGACAAGACAGGCAAGAAAAATGGTAGAGGTATTTACCGATGGCACGATGGGTCGATTTACGAAGGGGACTACCGAAATGACATGAGGCACGGGGAAGGTCGGTTTCTTTGGGCAAATGGAGAAACCTATATTGGGGAATACAGAAACGACGAGCGGACGGGTAAAGGGGTATATCTTTGGCCTGATGGTTCTCGCTATGAAGGTGACTTCATTAACGGAATGCGTCACGGGCGTGGAGTTTTCATAACATCCAGTGGCGTGATTTACGAGGGAGAATGGTTCGACGATCTACAACATGGTGCGGGGACATTAACTTATCCAGACGGCCGTGTGGTCAGTGGCATTTGGAGGCAAGGTGAACTTGTCACAAAGCCTGCACCTCTACCTCCCAAATCTACAAAACCAATGCCAATAAGTGCCCTACCTGATGTGCCTGTCATTGTGCCATTGAAGGAAAAGCCTTCCAAACAGACTCCTAATAAAAAAGATGATGCCACTGATGAAGGAATAGAACCTTATGCCCAAGCTTCCTCCTCAGGTATAAGCAGTCCTTCTTTAAACCAAACACCATTGGTTACTACAGATTCATCAAAAAAAGAGGACCTCTTTGAAGTGCCAGTCCACAACGAGACTAAAATTCCGTCTAAAAAATTAGAAAATGATAAGTTCAAAACATCCACCACAATTGAGGAAGAAGAATCACCAAACAAGCCAGATTGGATGGGTACGGTTGCTGAAGCAGAAATTATGTTCATTACAGAATTGGACAACGGTCTTGATACTATTCGTTACCGGCAAAATGGAAATACTTTCACTGGTAATATGAGAATTATTGATGAACAGGGAAATGCTCAAGGTGAAGTCAATCTGCTTAACGGGCGTCTACACGGTGAAGAAATTTTCTTTAATCAATCAGGAGATGTAGTTGAAAGAAACTTTTGGGCTAACGGTAAACCCGTCGTTCGCTAAATTTCATAACGCCCGTCTAATTGGGTTTCTCAAAGAGAAATCTTTTTTATGCACGTGAATGATTTTGCGTTCATAGAAATGGTGCTCATAGATATGGTTTTATTATGAGTCCGTCATTCCCAGACCAATCAATCCAATGCAATTCTTCAGTTGGTATTCTTCCTTACGACCCCGAAGAATACCCCCGAGAAATTTCTCGCCACTACATATCAGCATCTGATCCTGATATTGCTGCGATGATGGAAAAGGTTGGCGTTGATAATCTTGACGAACTTTTTGCTCACTTTCCTCAGGAAACGCGATTTTCAAACGGCCCTTGTTTGCCCGATGAACTTTCTTACCTTGATGCTTCTAAGCGACTCAGGGATATTGCTAACTCCAGTAAGTTAACAACCTCTTTTATTGGAGACTTACTCCCAGTCTGGAAAGTTCATCCAATCGTCGACGAAGTCTCCAGGCTTCGTCCCCTGAGCACTTCATATACACCCTATCAACCCGAACGCAGTCAGGGCACTCTAGTTACTCATTGGATCTACCAGTGTGTTCTATCCGCACTGACTGGTTTTGAAGCAATCAATACTTCATTGTACGATCGTTCAGCTGCTATTTTTGAGGCCATTTCCTGTGCCCGTCGGTCCAGGAAGCGAACTGGTTCCGTTCTGCTTGCCTCATCTCTGTATCCTGAAGATATTTCTTTTTTAAAGACTCATGCTCAAGGGACAGACCTTAGCTTTGAATTTTGTCAACTAGATCCAGATTCTGGGAGAATTGATTATGATCGATTGGAAAGTTTTTTAGAGAAAGAGCATGCTAACATTTCGGCCTTTGTCTTTCCTCAGGTAAATTCCTTGGGACTGCTCGAAGAGGTTGATCGTTTGAGCGACCTAGCCAACCATTGGCAAATTCCCTCCATCGCAGCTATCGATCCTATACTCCTAGCTACCGGAGGTCTTAAACCACCCTCAGAATTTGGGCAGAATGGGGTCGATTTTATTGCTGGAGAAGCTCAGCACCTAGCAATTCCTCCCTCTTTTGGAGGACCTGGTCTTGGGCTATTTGGATGTAGACACCATGACCAAGCAAAAAGAGACCTGCGGAACACCCCCGGACGCTATATCGGTCGGGCAAAAGATGCCCAGGGGCGGGATTGTTTTGTCATGGTTTTGTCCACGCGCGAACAGCATATCCGAAAGGAAAAAGCCACTTCAAATGTTTGTTCAAATCAAGCATTTCTAGCTACAGTTGCTGGTGCAAATCTTTTAGCAAAGGGAGAAAAGGGCCTAAGGAATTCCTTGGCCGATGCATTAAAAGCACGAGAACAAGTTTCTGAATGGATTCGTCAAAGGCAGGGAGTTGAACTCGCTTTCCCTGCGACGCCAAGTTTTAATGATTTGCTCATTCGGGTAGACGAAGATGATGATCATTTTTTAAAGCAAGCCAAATTGCATAAAATCCACCTAGGAGTAGATGTTACAAATCGTTTGCCCAACGAGTCTAAAAGGCTGTACAAAATTAGTTTCTCCGACCTGCATGACGATGATGCCCTGATCCTATTAAAGGACTTTTTATTTGAGTATTTCCCCGCCGGTTCTAGCTACCAACCGGAGGTAAATAAACCGGCCTACCTCTTTCGTTCGGAGCCGGCAAACCTGCCCAGTTTCTCACACGACGAGCTACTCAATTACTACCAACAGCTAGCTGATTTGAATGTTAGCCCAGACGATGGTTGCTACCCCTTGGGTTCTTGCACCATGAAATATAATCCGTTGCTAAACGATTGGGCTGCAGGATTGGACGGTTTTTCTAAAGTACACCCACAAGCACCGGAAGAAGATGTTCAGGGGCCCTTGTGCATTCTTTTTGAAATTCAAGAATGGTTCAAATCAATCACCGGATTAGCTGGGGTCACTACTCAACCCGTTGCCGGTGCTCAAGGTGAGCTAGTTGGGTTAAAACTTTTTCAGGCATATCATAAATCTCGCAATGATGAACAACGTAACATCGTGCTCATACCTCGCTCAGCCCACGGAACTAATTTTGCCACTGCTGCCACTGCAGGATACGGCAATGGAATTGTTTACCTAAAGGCAAATGACCACGGAACTATCGACCTAGATGACCTTGAGGCCAAACTTGATGAGCACGGCAAAAGTCTTTGCGGCATCATGATTACAAACCCAAACACCTCTGGTATTTTTGAAGAGAATTTTGCAAAAATCGCAAAGGATATTCATGCAGCTGGCGGCTTGGTCTATATGGATGGTGCCAACATGAACGCCATTGCAGGTATTGCGGATTTAGGAAAACTTGGAGTGGATGCAGTTCATAACAACTTGCACAAGACTTGGACGATTCCACACGGAGGAGGCGGTCCAGGAGACGCCATCGTAGCGGTATCAGACCGATTAGTTGATTTTTTACCAGGCAAACAAATCCACAAAGAAGCTGATGGAGTATATCGATCCAGCACTCCTTCTAAGAGTATTGGCCCGTTTCATAGAAATTGGGGAAACTTTGGGCATAAGGTTCGGGCTTATGCCTATTTAATTCGTCTTGGCAGAGAGGGTGTTCCAAGGATGTCTTCCATTGCCGTACTTTCAGCCCGTTATCTGTTTGAAATTCTTCGCTCCCGCTACCCTACTTTGCCAACTGGTGCGGGTAAGATCGAACGAATGCATGAATTTATCCTTACCCTTAGCGAAAAGGACTTTTCTCGACTGGAAGAAGTGGGAGTCAACAAAAGCCAAGCCATTCCTCAAGTTGGCAAATTATTTCTTGATTTTGGGTTTCATGCCCCAACCGTTGCATTTCCCGAAGTTTTCGGATTGATGATCGAACCCACTGAAAGCTACACCAAAAAAGAACTAGACCGCTTTGCGGAAGCAGTTTTAGCTATTAAAGATTTGATCGAGGAATACCCACAAATTGTCGCAAGTGCTCCACACTTCACGCCGATCGATCGTGTTGATGAAGTTTCGGCAAATCGCAACCTTTGCTTGGCGGAAAAATTAGATCATCTACCCGCTCTTCCCAGCAATCGTATACAACCTCAAGTATTATTAAATTTGGGAGTGGATGAAATCAAACAACGCCTATTCGATTTACACGATCTTGAAAGCTAGATTGGATTGACCTATTTCAATCCGCATACATCCTTTACCTTCATGTCTGAAGATTCCAAACAACTACCTTTAATCACGCGCAAAGGTGCATTGATCGACCTTTTACTCGCAGTTTTATTTTTTATCTTTATGCGAGAAGTTCTTATCCCTCATGTTCCTTCTCAAGATCCTTTAGCCATCAATATTGTTTCCAGCATGACATCATTTTGTATGTCTGGAGTTTTTTGGATAGCTGCTGGAATGCTTCGAGTCACTTGGGTTGACTATCTCAGAAATAAAGAAACAGAAACTAATTAGGCATCCTAAATTGCTCAAGTGTTTGGATCAACCCATCGCGGGGAGACCCAAGTATGGTGTAGCCATCATCGCTAGTTTCTTCTTTTATTAATTCACCCTGTGCTCTTAGCCGAGCTACAAGTTCGTACTTATTTAAGGGAACTAAGTATTTCAAAACTTTTCGCTTGCCGGCAAAAATTTCCTCTAAATGTTCGATTAAAAGTGGAAGCCCTTCCCCAGTCTGAGCACTTATAAAAACGGCGTCGTTTCCAACTTTCTTAGCCCTCAGCTTTTCAATTTCATCACCCCCGCGATCAACTTTGTTATAAACCGTAACCGACTCGTTATCAGATGCACCTAATTCATCCAAAACTTTTTCAGTAGTGTTCATTTGAGCCTCATATTCTGGATTCGAAAGATCGACCAAGTGTAAAATTAAATCGGCAACAAGTGCTTCTTCTAAAGTGGCCTTAAAAGAGTCCACTAAACCATGAGGTAATTTCCGGATAAAGCCAACCGTATCGGTTAATACGATTACTCGACCTGTGGGCAATCGTAACCTGCGACTGGTGGGATCCAAGGTGGCAAACAATTTGTCTGCAGAAAGAGCATTGGCTCCAGTAAGGGTGTTAAGCAAAGTTGTCTTACCCGCGTTGGTATAGCCTACGATAGCTACGGAAGGTAATGGCAGGCGCTGTCTACGAGACCTACCTGTCTGCCTTTGTTTGGACACCTGAACGATTTCCTTACGAGTTGCCGAAATTTGATCCCTTAACATTCGCTGATCGAGTTCGATTTGAGCCTCTCCTTCTCCCCGCTGTGTAACCCCACCACCACGCTGTCTGCCCAAGTGTGTCCAAGCTCGACGTAATCGTGGCAGGGAATACTCGAGCCGTGCAAGTTTAACTTGTAATTTAGCTTCCTTAGTCTGGGCACGTTCAGCGAAAACATCTAAAATAATTTCATGTCTATCGATGACGAGAATCTTACTTTCGTTTTCCCAATTTCTTTGTTGTGCAGGAGAAATTTCATTATCAAATACCATCACATCTGCACGAACCTCTTTTAATTCTTCGAGAATTTCATCAACCTTCCCTTTACCAAGCATAAAGCGTGGAGATGCTTTTCGAATTCGGATTACCTTACGGCCTACAATTTGAATACCCAGATTCCGAATTAATTCATCGAGTTCATCAAGTAAAGAATTTGCTTCCGTGCGGTCTTTTTCAGATTTTACGCAAGTTAATAAATAAGCACGCTCAACAAGCCTGGGTTTTTCCTTTACCTCAAACATTGAATTAAATCAATTTATGCTTATACAACAAAGCCCGGATGCGAATACATCCGGGCCTTATAGTAGAAAGGATATTCCAAGTGTATTACCTTAGGAAACAGCAGCCTGTGCAGCTGCAAGTCGGGCAGTAGGAACACGAAACGGAGAGCAACTAACATAATGTAGTCCTATATTATGACAGAAGACTACACTCGATGGATCACCTCCATGTTCACCGCAAATACCAAGTTTGATTCCGCGACGGGAAGATTTTCCTTTCTTGACCGCGATTTCCATAAGTTGGCCAACGCCTGTTTGATCCACACTAGCAAAAGGATTAGCTGAAACCACGTCCAATTCAGTATAATTGGGTAGAAAACTTCCTGAATCATCCCGACTCATACCGAGGGTTGTCTGAGTCAAATCGTTGGTGCCAAAGCTGAAAAACTGAGCAGTCTTTGCAATCTCATCTGCAACTAACGCAGCACGGGGAATTTCAATCATTGTTCCAACCAAGTACTTAACCTTCTTACCTTTAGCAGCAAATACCTTCTTGGCTGTTGCATGAATAACCTCAACTTGTAGTTCGAGCTCTCTGGAAAAACCAACTAACGGAACCATAATTTCTGGATTTACTGCAATGCCTGACTCTTGAACAGCTAAAGCTGCTTCTATGATTGCCTGAGTCTGCATCTCTGTAATTTCGGCATAAGAAATACCTAATCGGCAACCGCGATGGCCTAGCATAGGATTGAACTCGTGAAGATCTTCCACACGACGCTTTACAGACGCCAAAGGCACACCGAGCTTTTTTGCGAGGTCGCGCTGAGAGTTTTGATCGTGCGGAAGGAATTCATGCAAAGGAGGGTCCAGTAAGCGAATAGTCGCTGGTCGTCCTTCTAATGCTTTAAATATTCCAGTGAAATCCTTGCGTTGAAAAGGAAGCAATTTCTTAAGTGCAGAACGGCGGTTCTTTTCATCGTCGGCCAAAATCATTTGGCGCATCGCATCAATACGATTGCCTTCGAAGAACATATGCTCGGTACGACATAGCCCAATTCCGCTAGCTCCAAAGGCTACCGCATTGGCAACTTGTGAAGGAGAATCTGCATTGGTTCGAACATTCATCTTAGTAGCTTGTTCACACCATTTCATTAACTTGGAAAAGTTTTGATAATCTCTGCTTTTCTTAGGGGATAATTTCTTATCGACCAAGACCTGGATTATTTCGGATGGAGCGGTCTTTAACTCACCACCAAAAACTTCTCCATTGGTACCGTTAATTGACATGAAATCACCTTCTTTGAAGGTTTTCTTTGCAACTTTAACAGTGCGGGCTTTGTAATCGATTTCCAAAGCAGCGGCTCCACATACACAAACTTTACCCATTTGACGTGCAACCAAGGCGGCATGCGAAGAAACCCCTCCTCGAGCGGTCAATATTCCTTCTGCGGCAATCATTCCGCGCAAGTCTTCGGGTGAAGTTTCTTGTCGCACTAGAAGAACTTTTCCTTCCTTGGCCGCTTCTACCGCCCGTTCTGCATTCAAACAGATACGACCAGATGCAGCACCAGGACCCGCAGGCAATCCCTTGCAAAGGGTGGCAGCAGCTTTTTGGGCCGCCGCATCAAAGACGGGAGCAAGTACTTGGTCCAATTGATCGGCCGGTACGCGCTTAATTGCAGTTTTCCAATCAATCAAGCGTTCCTTGACCATTTCCACGGCGATACGAACTGCAGCAAGACCAGTTCTCTTGCCGTTGCGTGTCTGCAACATGTAAAGCTTCTCTTCTTCAATGGTAAATTCAAAGTCTTGCATGTCCTTGAAGTGCTTTTCCAGAGTTTTTTGAACTGCTGTTAACTCCTTAAAAGGTTTGGGGAGAACTTTTTTAAGTTGAGCAACTGGCCGGGGGGTACGCACACCCGCAACAACATCTTCGCCCTGTGCATCGGTGAGGAACTCTCCATAAAGCACCTTCTCTCCTGATGCGGGATCGCGAGTAAAGGCGACTCCAGAACCAGATTTTTTGCCAGTATTTCCAAAGACCATCGCTTGTACATTAACCGCAGTACCCCATGCAGCAGGGATACCATATTTGCGGCGATAGACTATAGCCCTGTCATTCATCCAGGATCCAAATACGGCTCCGACCGAACCTTCGAGTTGCTCCCAAGGACAAGTGGGGAAATCTTTTCCAGTACGTTTTTTAACCAAGGTTTTGAAACGATTCACCAATTCCTTCATCTGGGTTACCGAAATTTTGGAATCATCAACCTCCCCTTTTTGTTTGGGGAAAATCTCTGCCTTGTATTTTTCGATTATCTCTTCAAAAGGATCATGGTCTTCGGAAGGAAGTTTTTGTACTCCCATGACCACATCACCGTACATTTGAATAAACCTGCGGTAACAATCCCAAGCAAAACGAGCATTGCCAGAGGATGAAGCCAATGCCTCTACTGTATCATCATTCAAACCAAGGTTAAGAATGGTATCCATCATACCAGGCATGGAATCACGAGCACCTGAGCGAACGGATAGTAAAAGAGGCGTCTTCATATCACCCAACTTTTTGCCTAATTGTTTTTCCATTAATTCAACGGAACTACGGATTTGTGAATCTAAAACCTTGGGGTAGGTGCGTTTGTTCGCGTAATAATGTGTGCAAACTTCGGTAGTGATGGTAAATCCAGGAGGCACCGGTAATCCAATACGAGCCATTTCTGCCAAGTTGGCTCCTTTCCCACCAAGCAATTCTCGCAACTTGGCGTCTCCGTCAGTCTTCTTTCCGAAGTCGTAGACATACTTGATGCCTTTGGCTTTTTTCGCAGTCTTTGCGGGTGCTTTTTTGGCCGATTTTGTTTTGGCTGATTTAGTCTTCTTTGTCTGTGCCATGTGTAAGTGGGGGGTTTATGTTTTGCTGCGTAATTTACTTGGGTAAAGAAAACTAGCGTGCGTAGAAAATAACAAACCGAAGAATATCTAAACAATGAGCGAACTTGTCAACGGAGCACTTTACTTCACAAGTAGTAACTGTTCCTGATTTAGAAAAAATCAAATTTTCATAATTCCTTCGCTTCCCATGGTAAGCATTCTTTTTCATACACACTAGCTAGAATCTTTGTTCTTCATTTTAGATTCCATGCTAGACGGCTCAAGGTTTTTAGCCCAAAATTAGATGTTCTTTTGATTTTTCCACCAGGCACCTTGTTTCGATTTACATCATGACTCCCCCATCTTCTCAGGATAAACCCCAAACCTTTGGCCAACGGTTTCGTGAACGTGGCCTGGTTGGAGCATTGGGAAAGCCAAAGGAATCCAAAAATGATCCTAATAAAATGCATTTTTTAGAGCATTTAGAGGAAATGCGCTGGGTAATTTTCAAATCCTTTGTTGCCTTTGTGTTGGGATGCTTGGTTGTAGCTGCTTTTTTGGGTGATTCGGTTCGTCTATTGCAACGACCCTTGATCTCAGCAGTTCAAGATTTTGGAAATATGTCGATCGATTTGCAGGCCACCGGACTGGCCCAGTACCAAACGAAACTTGAAGAGCAGGGCATTGAGCTAACCGACTTGATTCATGCCTCTGAAGAGGACCTTGTAAGCTGGGGAATTGCCGACCCTCAGCATCGCCTCCGCTTACTTATACATTTCGCAGGGGGCAAGGATCGTAATTTATTACAAGTCATTCGTTCCTACTCCCCCATTTTCATAGCCATGAAAATATGTTTTTTAGGAGGACTGGGCCTTTCCCTTCCCTTAATCTTATACTTTGTGGGAGGTTTTGTGACACCAGGACTCAATCCCAAGGAAAAAAGAATCTTCTTTCCCGGGTGCTTGGCTGCGACCCTCCTTTTTTTGGCCGGCTCCGGAATGACATATTTTTTCATTCTTCCACTATCCCTCGCTTTCACAATTGATTTTTCATTCAATGTTTTGGGCTTGGAAATATACCGCCCAGAGGCCGGCAATTATTACAGCACTGTTATTTGGATGACATTTGCCGTTGGGCTGGCATTTCAGTTTCCCTTGGTTCTTATTCTTCTCATACGCATAGGCGTACTAACTGTAAAAAAATTACGATCCAGTCGAAGATTTGTACTTGTTATTCTTATGGTTTCTGCCGCTCTTATTACTCCGGGAGGAGACCCAGTGAGCCTGTGCATCCTGACGATTCCTTTATACTTTCTTTTTGAGATTTCTATATTGGTGGGCATCCTGATTGAAAGAAAGAAAGCCTCTTCCGGACCAGAGGGAAAATCCGGCATTGCTGGTTCAATCCTCTTGTTAATTTCTCTACTCATTTTGGGAGGTACTGGAGCTTGGTTGTACTTGAACTGGGACAAGGCCGAATCCTTTTTTCTCAATCTGCCACCAAGTCCTTCTACCGCCCCCCCGTTGCCTCAACTACCCAGGGAAGACTTAACTGGAAGCCCTTTTGGTAAGAATGATTTTATATTAGAACTATCTCCGATTCATCCTTCAGCCGAAAACAATCAATCCATAATTCCGTCTGGTGGAACCTTTCGTGCTCGGCTCAGGCCATAAGATCTTCCCTGAAGGTCAATATTTACTGTTCTTTTTGTTTATGAAACCAGACGGTCCTCCAGAAAAGATGAGGCTAGACCGATGGTTGTGGTCCACTAGGCATTATAAAACAAGGAATATGGCATCAGAAGCCTGTAAAAAAAATTGGGTAAAAATAAATGGGCATCCCGCCAAGCCTTCTAAGAATATCGAGATCGGAAAAACTGTTTCTATCAAACTTGGCCCCTTAGAAAAAATAGTTCGAGTTGAAGGATTAAGCGAAAGGCGCCTGTCCGCTTCTCTTGCCCAAAACTTATTTACTGACCTAACCCGTCCCGAGGAATACGAAAAAGCAAAGGAACATAGAAAACTGCTTGCACCAAGGGTAGTAAATAAAAAAGGGTTAGGTAGGCCTACCAAAAAGCAAAGAAGGGACTTAGAAGAATTTCTCTATTCTGACTAATTTCCATTCAATTGGCTCCAACTTATTCAGGGCCATCATCAACATTCGTTAATCTCCATCAATCAACCTGCCAAAACCGCCCAGAGCGGAGCCTTCTCCTTTATTTTTACCCTGAAGAGAAGGGGCTGCTTCGATTATACGATCTGCCAACCGGGAAAATGGCAGGCTTTGCAACCATACTCGACCATACCCTTGTAAAGTAGCTAAAAACAACCCTTCTCCGCTAAAAAACATCGATTTCAAACCTCCAGCCATTTGAACATCATACTGCAGACTTGACTCAAAAGCGACAATGCAACCAGTATCAACCCTAAGAGTTTCTCCATGTAATTCTTTGGCAATAACGGTTCCTCCAGCATGAACAAAGGCTTTTCCGTCCCCTTGCAACTTTTGCAAAATAAAACCTTCGCCACCAAAAAAACCAGCACCCAGTCGTTTCTGAAAAGCAATTGATATCTGGGTTCCCAAAGCAGCACAAAGAAAAGAATCTTTCTGGCATAAAACATCACTGGACAAATTATTTAGATCCATACAAATAATTTTGCCGGGATAAGGTGCGGCAAATGCAACTTTCCTCTTCCTGTTCCCACAATTTTTAAAATGGGTCATAAAAATCGATTCACCGGTAAGGGCTCTTTTTCCTGCATCAAACAATTTCCCCATCATGCCTTGACGGGGTTTTGAACCATCGCCCATTTTGGCTTCAAATTCGATGTCTTCCTCTAAATAATTCATCGCTCCGGCCTCGGCCACCACGGTCTCCTCTGGGTCTAATTCGACCTCAACGATCTGCATGTCATTCCCGATTAATTCATAATCAATTTCATCACTTTTCATCCATTGATCGTTCAGGGTTTTATTTCCCCGTTCAACAAAATAAAAAACTAAAATCTACCAGTTTAAAAGATAAGCACGCTTGGCTGAAAAACCTCTTGCAAGAAATACCCACTAAATGCATTACATTTAACATGACTAAGATCCATGCTCATTCGTTACTCGGACTCATTTTTCTTGTTTTTTCAGCTTGTAGTCAGCGAAGTTCATTCAAAGGAAACAACAGGGCCTTATCTTCGGACAATACCGTGATGTTGCATTGGTTGGAAATGGATGAAGAGGGAATTGTTCGTGAAACCGAGTCTGAAGGAAACTACACACTGACAGGTGATCCTTATTCAGGAAAGGCCATCGAAACTTTTGAGAAGAGCCCCACCAAATCAATATCTACATGGAAAGAGGGCAAGAAACACGGTGAGGTCACGGAGTTTTTCTACAATGGAAGGAAGCGTTTAGTCCTTCAATACCATGAAGGGCGTAGGCACGGATTATCCCGTGAATTTCGGATTACCGGTGAATTATGGAGGGAAGAATTCTATAAAAATGATGTCCTCGATGGACCAAAATCAGAATTTCATCCCAATGGACTTAAGATTTTTGAGGTTCAAATGGTGAAAGGCCTGGCTCATGGTGAAGCAAAAGAATGGTACCCAGACACCACTCCAAAATCATCCACGCTATTCCGACATGGATTGAGGGAGGGCCCTTCATCTGAATGGTATCCAAATGGCAAGCAAAGACTAGGCCTTTTTTACCAGAGAGACAAACAGCATGGTTTGCGTACCATATGGTATGAAAATGGGCAAAAAAGATTAACCGCTCAATTTGTTGATGATTTAATGCAAGGAAATTCCCAAGGGTGGTTTCCTTCTGGGCAAAAACAATTTGATTACAACTTCAAAGACAATTTGGAAGATGGTATCTGCACGGAGTGGAATGAGGATGGCATAAAAATTTCTGAAATTCGTTTTGAAAATGGATTAGCCAAACAGATGCTTGTCGGACAACCTCCTCAACCATCCCCTAAAAAAGCACCTACAGTCATAAACAAAAACAAACCGACGATAAAAAAGGTGACACCCAAAAATAAAAATTCAAAACCATCCACCCCTACTAAGGAAAATAAACAATCCAACAAAATAACCCCACCCAAGCCTAAAGTTTCTCCACCTTCTAAAAAGCCAAAGAAACAAGAACCACCCAAGTTATCCAAACCTAAGGGAAAAACTCCTGTTTCCCCTGATAATTCCATCAAAGAACTTGGCAACAAGAATTCAAACGACCCTTTTAGCAGCTCAACTATTCCTGAACCGCCTGCTTTACCAGTAGAATCATTTCCTCCTCCTACTTCCTTACCTGCATCTTCCAGCGACCCTTCATCTGATCAACTCGAAGCTCCCCCCGTGCAAGATGCTCCCCCACCCTTAGATCCTTTTGGGGACTTGCCTCCTGTAAATGTCATGCCTTCAAAAACTAAAAGCCAAGAAAAGGAAACTGATACAACTATTGACAATGACCCTTTTGGCGCACCTCCGCCTCCTCCACCACCCTCTACCTTCGATCCTTTCGGTGATGCTCCTCTTCCATCGAGAGAGCCTTCTCCAGATCCTTTTGGTGGCAACATCCAGCAAAATGTTAACAACGGGAATCAACCAAATGTGCCGTTAGGTGATGTATTTGGAGCACCCCCTGCAGACAACGATCCACCGCAAGATGTACCTCAAGATTTCCCAGATGCTCCTCCACCGCCTCCAACCTTCGATCCGTTTGCGGAGTGAGAACTATTTTCTCCGTCAATCCGAGCGATTTCTGTAAATCAACCCATGAATGAAAAGTGGCAGCCCGGCAGGGACTCGAACCCCAACTAAAGGTACCAAAAACCTCTGTGCTACCATTACACCACCGGGCTACGACCCTGACATAATGCTTTTAAAGTCAACCACGTCAAGGAACTACATCCCCTAAAACCTACTATGCCTAGCCCGAAATATAAACGTGTCATTCTTAAAATAAGCGGAGAAATTCTCGGAAGCCGCAGTGCAGGCGAACCCATTTTTGCTCAATCTCTTGAGAATATTTGCGAAGAAATTAAAGCCGTTGCAGATATGGGCGTTGAGGTCGGACTGGTGGTTGGTGGTGGAAACATATTTCGTGGATTACAAGGTGCGGAAAAAGGGATTGATCGGACAACAGGCGACTCTATGGGTATGCTTGCTACCGTTATTAACGGACTAGCCTTAATGGATCGGTTGGAAAAGATGGGTGCCGTAGTAAGAGTACAAAGTGCTATTCCTATGGATAAATTAGCGGAACCTTACATACAACGGCGTGCCATCAGGCACTTAGAGCGTGAAAGAATCGTCATTTTCGTATCAGGAACGGGTAATCCCTATTTTTCGACGGATACGACTGCTGCTCTACGTGCCAGTGAAATCTCGGCCGAAATCATCCTAAAAGCAACAAAAGTGGACGGTATCTACGACAAAGATCCTCATAAATATGAAGATGCTGAAAAATTTTCAGAACTTACTTACATGGACTGCCTTGAAAAGCGACTTTCTGTAATGGATTCAACAGCTTTTTCCCTCTGCATGGACAATCGTATGCCTATCCTCGTTTTTGATCTCCAACAAGAAGAGTCTATTCGCAAAGCAGTTTGCGGAGAATCAATTGGAACGATTGTTCGATAAGTTTCCATCCACCCTGAAAATTCACTAAAACTTAAATATTATGGAAACTGATCCTATTTTTAAAAAATTAAATGAAGACATGAAAAAATCGGTAGATCATGTGCTGAACGAATTCGCTACCTTGCACACTGGAAAGGCAAATCCCTCCCTTGTAGAAGGGGTAACGGTGGATGTCTATGGATCTTCAATGAAATTAAGGGATGTTGCTGCTATCACCACTCCTGATGCCCGAACTTTACAAATTCAAGCGTGGGACAAAGGCACGGTTGGTCCTATAGAAAAAGCTCTTATCGATGCGAAATTGGGAATAAGCCCAGTTGTTACTGGCGAACTTATTCGTTTGCCTGTCCCCGAGCTAAGCGGGGAAAGACGTGAGGAATTGTGTAAAATGGCACAAGGTTACGCGGAAAATGGTCGGATTGGAATTAGAGCTTCCCGGAAGGATGGATTGGATGCTTTGAAATCTCTCCAAAAAGATGGCTTGCCTGAAGACGATTTCAAGCGGGCTGAGAAAGATGTTCAAAAAATGACTGATGACATGGTCAACCAAATCAACCAAGCAGTTACTGCAAAAGAAGCCGATTTGAGAAAAGTATAATCTTCAACGCAACGACCCCGCGTTTCACAATTTTACAATTTTGCTTCCTTGATTTTTTCCCAAATTCTCGATTCTCCCATTTTTTTCCTTAAAACATGAAACGAGTGGTGATTAAATTAGGAACTGGACTATTGTCCGGCGGAAAAGGCACCATCCGAGAAGAAAGAATTTCTCAAATATGCTCTGGCATAGAATTACTCAAAAAACAAGGTATTGAAGTCGTTCTGGTAAGCTCGGGTGCGGTGGGTTTGGGCATGGGTAAACTTGGTTTTGAAACCAGACCTAATGATTTGGCCGTGCTGCGTTCATGTGCATCGGTTGGGCAAAGCGAGCTTATGCACGCATGGAAAACCGCCCTGAGTTCACATGGGTTTTTAGCCGCCCAGATTTTGCTTACGCGGGAGGACTTTAATGAAGAAACAAGATCTATAAAAGTAAAGGAAACCATTGAGTCCCTACTCGACCGAGGTGTGGTTCCCGTAGTCAATGAAAACGACTCCATTAGTGATGAAGAATTGAAATTTGGAGACAATGACATTTTATCTGCCCTACTCGCCTCATTAACTAGATCTGAATTCTTAATTATTCTGACCACGGCAAAGGGATTAATGACCTCCGCAAATTCAGGAATCCTCGTTCCATTTGTAAGTGAAATTACTGATGAAATAGAAAAAATGGCCGAAGGAACACCCAGCCCTACAGCGGTGGGCGGGATGGCTACCAAAATCGAGGCGGCTAAAGTTGCCACTAAATCTGGATGTGCCGTATTTATAGGTAGCGGAGATACCCCTGGTCGACTTCCCCAAATTATCGAAGGCAAAACGGAAGGTACTTTTTTTGCCCCTTCCGGCTTGGAGTTAAAGCAAAGAAAAAAATGGTTGGCCTTTTTTCCCAGCCCTCAGGGTTCAATCGAAATTGATCAGGGTGCCTGCGAGGCAATCCTTGCAAATGGAGCCAGCCTTTTGGCGAGTGGAATTTTGCGATCAACTGGATCATTCGACCGATCTGATGTTGTATCTATTCTCGATCCATCTGGCAAAATAATTGCCCGTGGAATCTCCCGTTTTGCGAGTGATGAAGTGGAAGAACTTGTTGGAGCGAGTAATGAAACTGTAATGAATAGCCATCCTTGGAGTAAGCGACCCGAAATTGTGCACCGTGATTTTCTTGCTCCCTTGATTTCCAAGTGTGCATTAGAAGAAACTTAAGATGTACGACTACGAAGACGAAGAAGACGATTTGTTTGGCCCACCTCCTCAGGCGGCCAAAACAACCATCGGCCAAGGTATTGATTTTAAAAAAGAATTAAACGATGACCAGTACCAAGCAGTTACCGCCCCCAATGGGCCCGCTTTGGTTTTAGCTGGTGCAGGGTCAGGGAAAACACGTACATTGACCTACCGTGTTGCCTATCTACTGGAACAAGGAACCCCGCCTGAATCCATCCTCCTGCTCACTTTCACAAACAAAGCATCCAGGCAAATGCTTGACCGTGTGGAAGAGTTGACTGGTATTGGTGGCCATCGGTTTCTTGGTGGAACCTTTCATCATGTTGGCGGCCAAGCACTGCGCTTGTTTGGCGATCTCATTGGTCTACCCAGAAGTTTTACAATCCTTGATGATGGAGACTCTGACGCTCTTTTAAATGAGGTGATTCGTGAAATCGATCCCGACTTCTTCAAAGCCAAGGAAAATCCAAAGGCTAAGCCAATTAAAGGATTGATAAGCTTTGCCAGAAATGTGGGCAAGGATGTTGAAGAGGTGGCCCGGGCACGCTACCCATCAAACCGCGAATTGGTTACCAAGATTGACCAATTTTTCGACATCTATAACCGTACAAAATTAGAACGTGGTTTAACCGATTACGATGATCTTCTGGTTTTTTGGCTTACCCTTATGGAAAAACACGAAGATGCCCGTGCTTATTTCCAAAATCGATTTTCTCATGTGCTAGTAGATGAATATCAAGATGTTAATTTGCTCCAAGCAAGTATTGTGGATCAAGTTGCCTCCAATCATCAGGTAATGGCAGTAGGTGACGATGCCCAGTGTATATATACCTGGAGAGGTGCGGATCTTGATCAAATCCTTTCTTTTCCTGAACGACACCCAGGAGCCAAAATCTTTAAGATTGAAACCAATTACCGAAGTTCGCCTGAGATTCTTGAATTGGCCAACGGAATTCTTGAAAACCGAACGGCTGAAAAAAGTTTTAGTAAGGAATTAAAAGCATCTCGCCCCCACGAAGAATTACCCAGAGTAGTCCCAACTCTAGATGCTTATCAACAGGCTGATTTTGTAATTTCTAAAATTGAAGAGCTCTATGATTCCGGGGCCAACTATGAACAAATTGCCATCCTGTATCGGGCTCACTACCACGCCATGGAATTACAGGTTGAACTTTCCCGACGCGGACTTCCTTTTCTCATAACCAGTGGCTTGAAGTTTTTTGAACAAGCACATGTTAAGGACTTAGTCGCACAATTAAGATTCGTAGCCAACCCAAAAGACAGCACCGCTTTTTTCCGCTTTGCCTGCCTGCTTCCTAAGATCGGTGAAAAAACCGCCATCAAATTGTTAAAATTGGCCACACAAGTAGCGAATGAAAAAGCTCTCTCAATATGCCAGATACTAGCAGACGAAAAGGTGTTAAAAAAAGTTCCGACTGACGCCAAGGAAGATTGGGAATCTATGGCTGAAACCCTAGCCAATATAGATAAAGTTGCCGCTTCCGCTACCCCATCCGAAGTTGTTGAAGAAGCGGTTGGCGGATGGTATCAAACATTTTTACGGGCCACCTACGAAAACTGGCCACGAAGAGAAGAAGACCTTGAAAGCCTAGTTGATTTTGCATCCAAGCATGAAAGTTTGGCAGAAATGCTTTCTCAACTAGTGCTTCTTAGTTCAGAATCCGGAGACCGAGTTGTTAAACAAGGAGAAAGCTGTATCCGCTTGTCCACCATTCATCAATCTAAAGGGCTTGAGTATCCTCATGTCTTTATTATCGGATTAGCGGACGGTCTTTTCCCCAACAAGCGTGCCATTGATGGAGAGGGTGACCTGGAAGAGGAAAGACGACTTTTTTATGTTGCGACCACCCGGGCAGAACGCTCATTGCACATACTTTTTCCTACCCTCGCAAATCAAAAAGGAACTCCGGTGCGACTCATGCAAAGCAGATTTATTAAAGAATTGCCCGAATCTCGCTATGAACTCCTTAATGCCCATTCGAGATATGGATATGGGCGGCAAAGATCATTTGGAAATTCAAATTGGGGAAATTCGGGAGGAGGATATAAAAAGTTCGGGTACTAACCCCGGAGAGCTTGCCCCAAAGATCGCCAGCACAAATTCGCACAATCTCCTCGTTCAGGAAATTTAACTAAAGATTGATAGACCGCTAAGTCACCTTTCCATTCGGGTGGTTTTTTCCCATGCACGATCGAACTTTCTACTGCCCCCATGGTTGCTTGCGCATACTCCACACATTGTCCTTCCAATTCACTGCACATAATCGAAGCACAGGCTTTGGCTAAAGCAGAGCCATCAACTCGTGCAACCATCTCTATAATTTGATCGTTCTGAACTTTTAGCTGTACGAGGCAAAAATTTCCGGTCTTGGGACTTCTCCATTCTCCACAATGTGAAGGCTTGCTCAATTCCCCTTGGCCACAAGGATTACGGGCGTGGTCCTCCAAAATTTCTCGTAACAGATCTTCTTCTGAATTCACTTAAAAAGCATTCTTCCACATCATTGATTCAACCGGCAAAGAGGATCGTTGGTTGTATTTAGCTGAAGCTTTGCTTGCATAATCTACTTTTATTTCTCCTTCCACCAAAAAATAAATCAACTGGCCAATGGGCATTCGTGCATAAACACGAACCGGCTGAGAAACAGAAATTTCCAAAGTCCAATGGTTGCAAAACCCGACATCCCCTTTACCTGCGGTTGCATGGATATCAATGCCTAACCTTCCCACACTTGACTTTCCTTCCAGAAAGGGAACAAACCTGCGGGTTTCCGTATATTCCAAGGTTGACCCGAGGTAAGTTTGCCCAGGTCTTAAAACAATTCCATCCTCTGGAATAGAAAAGTGCTCAACTTGGTTATGTTTACGTGCATCAATCACTTCATCTACATAACAGGCTAAGTTGGGGGAGAGGTGAACATCATAACTATTTGTACCCAAGCAGGCACGATCATAAGGTTCGATAACAATATCCCTGCGTTCAATCGCTTCTAAAATAGCTCCGTCTGAAAGTATCATTATTTATTTGCTAAAGGTAAATTCTCTAGGGTCAAAACAAAGCGACCC
>ERZ807291.4217-NODE-4217-length-19375-cov-6.018064_pt1 | contig 19375 bp, 20 predicted proteins | sample MGYA00521257_ERZ807291 | MGnify/ENA primary metagenome ERZ807291 (study PRJEB31413, sample SAMN03169783) | marine metagenome | biome: Marine; feature: Water; material: Subsurface seawater | place: North Sea | collected 2011-04-28 | depth 1 m m ... | reverse complement strand
CATCCCAAAGGGATGAAACCTATATAGATAATGGATTGATAGGAGGGGTATTCGACCCCTTCGGGGTCGCACGTTTATGAAGCGATGTGAGTGTTATGGATATGTGACCCATTGGGTCAATCTACCCGCAACCATTATTCCCGCCTTTCCCTTTGCCACCCTTCTTAGGTTTCATATATTTCTCCATTCCTTGGTTGTTTGGATTTCCATGTTTCTTGATGAACTTGTCCGCTTTGCCTTTGTAGCGTTTTTTGCTAGGTGTGGCTTTAGATAGGAGGGTATTTATCAAACCAGCTTGCTTCGTACCATGCAGTCGGTCTCTGATCCACTGCTTATTCTCGGGTTTGTACCAGAAGAAGAAACGATGTTGGTTTTCTTTGTCTTTTTTGGTTTTGGGTACGTAGTATTCCTCGAGTCTATACGGATGATAGCCAGAATAATATATCACCGTAGCCACCGTCATTGGAGTAGGAGTGAAGTCTTGTACTTGCTCCAATTGAAAGCCCATATCCTTGGTTTCTGCAGCCAGATTAGCCATATCTTCTTCCTTACACGCTGGGTGACTGGAGATGAAGTAAGGTATTAGCTTTTGGTTCAGATTAAACTTCTCGTCTATCTTATCGTACATCTTCTTAAAACTATGAAAATGCTCAAACTTTGGCTTACGCATTACCTTCAAGGTGTCATCAGAAGTATGCTCTGGAGCTACTTTAAGTCTTCCGGATACGTGACGCGTTTGGAGCTGCTCCATGTACTCCGTCATATCCTTTTGATCTCCTTTTTTATTATACGATTTAGTAAGCAAGTCGTAGCGTATTCCCGATCCTACAAATGCTTTTTTAATCTTTGGATTGGCGTCTATCTTACGGTACAAATCCGTCATGGGCTTGTGACTCGTATCTAGATTGTCGCAAACTACAGGATGAATACAACTCGGGGTACTGCACTTATCGCAGATGGATTGAACCTTGCCTTTCATCTTGTACATATTGGCACTAGGGCCTGCTATGTCAGACAAGTAGCCTTTGAAATCAGGCATCTCCGTCACTTTTTCTACTTCCTTCAGTATAGACTCCTCCGAGCGACTCGCTATGAACTTACCTTGGTGCGCAGATATAGTACAGAAGCTACAACCTCCAAAACATCCTCTATGCGTATTGATACTGAACTTAATCATATCGTACGCTGGGATAGGTCCTTTTTTATTGTACTTGGGATGCGGTAATCGTGTGTAGGGTAAATCGAAAGCAAAGTCGATTTCCTTTTCCGTCATTGTTTCAAAAGGCGGATTGATAATTAGGTTTTTATCGTAGGTGTTTTGAATGATTCGCTTGGCTTGTACGCTATTACTTTCTTGCTCTACGTGCTTGAAGTTAGAGGCAAAAGCTTTTTTATCTACCAAACAAACCTCGTGAGCATTGAGCTCCAAGTCTTTCCATTTCTTATTCTTGGGAATGCCATCATCCACTGGACGTTGGTAAGCGGTTTGCTTTACCATAGTTAGTTGGTGAAAAGGGACTCCTTTTTTGAGCAATTGCAGTATTTCACGCAACGGTTTTTCACCCATTCCATAGACGAGTAGGTCTGCACCGGAGCTTTCCAAGATGTTAGGCATTAGCTCATCCTTCCAGTAGTCATAGTGTGTTACTCTGCGCAGGGAAGCCTCTATTCCTCCAGCGAGTATGGGAACTTCTGGGTATAATTTTTTTAGTATTTGAGTATATACAGTAAGAGCGTAATCGGGTCTAAGTGTATTGGAACCACCTGGGGAATACGCATCGTTTGATCGTCTACGCATACGAGCAGTATAGTGATTCACCATAGAGTCCATATTCCCACTAGTCACTGCAAAGAAAAGTTTAGGTGCTCCTAGTTTTTTAAAGTCACGTAAATCATCTTGCCAGTTTGGCTGCGGGATGATGGCCACTCTAAATCCTTCGCTTTGTATAATGCGTCCTATCACTGCCGCTCCGAAAGCAGGATGGTCGATGTAGGCGTCTCCCGTGATTAGGATGACATCTAGCTCACCCCAGCCTCTTTCTTCTACCTCTTTTTTAGTGATGGGCAGCCAAGCTGATAATGGACGTTCTCGTGTAGACATACTTTTGTAACTGCAAAGGTAACGTATTGAGAGGATTAAGAGTTTTATGTCTGGGGCATTCTATTGTCATAATGGTTTCAGTGGGTTTTAACCCATTGCTAAACAATGATGATGGTTTGTTGGCTTTAGCCAAACAAGAGTTCCCGTACAGTAAATCAAAAAAAAATTAGGCTAAAGCCATTCTATACTGTCGCATTTAAAACAGGGCTGAAGCCCTGTTAAATTAAACTCTCAAGTCTATAGACCTCTAATTATTCACCAAAATATACCAATTCAACGAAGTAGCAATGCACAGCCAAATGAAGTAAGGAGCAATGAGCAAGGACTTTGTGCCGAGCAGACTCCAGTTGTTAAACAGGAAGAAGCCGACTAAAATAGTCAGTGCTATGATAACTATGAGCGCAGGAAGTATCATATGGAAATTGAAAAACAAAGGATTCCATCCTACGTTTAAGATGAATTGGACGGCAAACAGAGCCAACACGGTGTTGTCGTTTTCTGAATCTGTCCAATAGGCCATATAAATGCTAAAGCAAATCATAATGGTGGTCCACGCAGCACCAAATACCCATCCAGGCGGTGTCCAAGGTGCTTTATTTACCGTCTGGTAGTAATCACTGCTCGGGCCTTCTCCCATCAGGAATCCTCCGATTCCTAATGCTGCAAAATTGATAACTAGGAAGATAATTAGGTTTTTGGTGAATGGTGTCATAGTGTTTGCCTGTTTAATGTATTAAAAGTAAGGTTTTTAGTTGAGTTCTGCCGTGCTAGACTCATCCAGTCTGCTAGCATCCACGGTAATACCCTCATGATTTTGTTCGATGATGTAGTTGAACTTTTTGCCCCAGCGTATTTCATCTGCCTTGTAGGAGGTCCGGGAGTATACCATCTGAGAAAAGGATTCATCAAAAGCTTTCAACACGATAATGAATTCTGCGTCTTTGGCTCTGAGGTCATTATCGGTAAAATTACGAAGTGGACTTTGATCGTCTATGGGGTGTACCACGGTCCATACACTCGGCAAGAAAACTACTGAGGAGCGCTCAAGAGATAAATTATAAAAGTTTCGCAGGTTTGAATTATCTTGAAGTAGAGATACAGAAATATTAACTTCTACTTCGAGCAGTTGATTGGCGTGAGGGTTTAGTAGTCTAAACATAAACCCGTTAATGGATTTATAGGGTGCTATCACGGCATGAGTGCTATATTTTATTTGAGCATTCGGTTTGGAAAAGCGTCCGTAGACCATTCCCGTGGCTAGTGCAAAGGTGAGTAGACCGAGCATAGACTCTATCGCAGCTACTATATTTGCCGCTAGACTAATAGGAGCCACTCTACCATATCCTAATGTTGTGACTGTTTGTGCACTGAAGAAAAATGCTTCTAGAAAATTATCTAAATGAGAGTTGCCATCTATCCCTGTAAGATTCTCTATTCCAATGAGAAAATAGATGGTTGCAAAGATGATATTGACTGCTAAATATCCTAGGATAACTATGCCGATAAAATGTAGTCTTGGCATCGTAACTAGCGTATGAAAGAAGTTGACCCTCTTCCAAAAAGGTATATTTTTTTTGTAGACGTTGAAGCTGCCGTCTTTATTTAGCGTACGATATTTACCACTAGAGGCTTTTTCACCTAAGCCTAGATCTTCGTATTGTTTTTTTTGTTTAGCCATGGGTTGTACTTTGCAAGATTAGCGATTCAATTTCGTAAATACGTTTACCAGTGCCTATTTTGGATTGGAATGGAGGGTTTTAGCAAGGTGATTTTAGGCAGAAGTGGTATAAAAGAATATTTTAGTTTTGCTGTTCACTATGACCAACCATTACAAGGTGCTGGGCTTACCCAACTATTCTAACTGGGCAGATGTGCGAAAAGCGTACATCACTCAGATTAAGAAGTATCATCCAGATGTGAATAGCACACAAGAGGCTATTGATATCTGTAAACGATTAAATATAGCAAAGGAGGCTCTAGAGACTGCGTCTAAAAAGTCTACCTACGATACCCGATTAAAGTGGCATTTGTCTTATGGACAAAGAAGACCACAAAGTACCACAACCTCACAGCCTCGCACACGCAGAAGGTATAGTCCCCCACCTATTTCTAGAGCTGAGCGAGTGAGAAGAAACAAAGAACATCGGGACAAAATAAAACTAGCAGAGTATGCTAAAGGCTTAAAATCTTTACCACTCAAAACTCGCTATTTGTTATGTGCTGTTTATGGTGTTTTTGGCTTATCCCTATTGACGTCTACTGTTGTAAATATCGAAAATCTTATGGTAAGTATTCTATTTGGATTTGTGGCTTCTTGTTTTTGGTTTCACTCCATTGTTTTATATATCAATGAGTATTACAAGTACCACGACTATGTCGCTAGGAGTAAGCCACTGGATTTTGACCTTGATGATCGCACTGGTAAGTGGCTTTTTCAGATTTATATTGGAGGGTTTGTGTTTGCTATTTTGGTAAAGTTTATAGTAGGTTGGGCATAAAAAAGGCGTGCATCACAAAAGTGAATGCACGCCTCGATTTTTTTTGACTTAAATCCTACGACTCCTCCTCACTAAAATATTCATAGAAATAAGGGATCGTTTCTATTCCTTTATAAAAGTTAAATAGTCCATACTTCTCATTGGGTGAGTGGATAGCGTCACTGTCCAGTCCAAAACCAAAGAGTACTGTTTTTAGGCCTAAAATTTCTTCAAATAAGGCTACTATTGGAATACTTCCTCCACCTCTCGTAGGCACGGGCTTTTTACCAAATGTTTTCTCCATTGCTTTACTTGCTGCTCTATACGCTTTACTATCTGTAGGGGTCACTGCTGCTTCTCCACCATGGTGCGGAGTTACTTTTACTTTTACTGCTGCAGGAGCTATACTTTCAAAGTGCTTTTGAAACATTTCAGTGATTTCTGCTGAAGTCTGACTTGGGACTAATCGCATACTTATTTTAGCATAGGCTTTACTTGGCAGTACTGTCTTAGCACCTTCACCTATATATCCACCCCAGATACCGTTTACATCCAGTGTTGGGCGTATCCCAGTTCTTTCTATGGTAGAGTATCCTTTTTCCCCTAGTACGTCCTCTACGTCGAGTTCTGATTTATACGCATCTAGACTAAATGGGGTTTTTGCCATTTCAGCTCTTTCTGTATCACTTACTACATCTACCTTATCATAAAATCCTGGAATGGTGATGTGTCTATTTTCGTCGTGCAGACTGCTTATCATATCGCACAGTATGTTGATTGGGTTACCTACTGCGCCACCATAGCTACCACTGTGCAAGTCTATCTTTGGCCCAGTTACTTCTACTTCTACGTAGCTCATTCCGCGAAGACCAATGGAGATGCTCGGTATATCATTGGCTATCATGCCCGTGTCCGAAATAAGGACTACATCTGCTGCTAGCTTCTCTTGATTTTCTTTTACATAGATGCCTAAGTTGGTAGAGCCTATTTCCTCTTCGCCTTCTATCATGAATTTCACATTGCAATGCAGCGTGTTGGTTTCCATCATAGTTTCAAAAGCTTTCAGGTGCATATACATCTGCCCTTTATCATCACACGCTCCACGAGCGTAAATGTTGCCATTTTTTATGGTAGGCTCAAAAGGTGGGGAATTCCATAATTCATCAGGTACTGAAGGCTGTACATCGTAGTGGCCATATACGAGTATAGTAGGCTTACTTGGGCCTACCATTTTTTCGCCGTAAACTATTGGGTTGCCAGCTGTTTTTTCTAATGTTACGTTGTCGGCTCCGGCTTCTTGTAGTCGTTTGGCCACATATTCAGCAGTTTTCTGCACATCTCCCGCAAAAGCAGAGTCTGCACTTATGCTTGGTATTCTGAGCAAGTCAAATAACTCATCTAAAAACTTGTCTTTATGGTTTTCTATATATTCTTCTATGGTCATAGCGCGAAGGTAAAAGAAATGAATAAGAGAAGGGCAAAGTGTTGGGATATTGGAATGATTGTAAAGTAGGGGCAAAACTTAATGGGCATAAGCAGGTCGTTATATTTTAGCGCATTGGCATTGCTTTTGTTTTCTTTCCTGTGAAATAACCAAATCACCAATCGATGAAAAAGATAATAACATCCAAAAAGGCATTCGTTTTTACTTTACTGGCTTTAACCGTTTGGGGCTGTTCTAAAGTGCCGCTTACCGGAAGAAGACAAATGAGGCTGTTGCCCGAGTCTACACTTATAGAAGCTAGCTCACTCAGCTATCAGCACGTTCTAGATACGGCTAATATAATACGCTCAGGTGAACAAGCGGAGATGATAAGAAGAGTAGGAAAAAGGATAGCTGCTTCAGTAGAGAAATACATGAAGGAAAATGGCTATGAGAGCAGATTGGAGGGATTTGATTGGCAGTTTAACCTCATTCAAGACAACAATGTGAATGCATGGTGTATGAGTGGAGGTAAGGTTGCTTTTTATACTGGAATATTACCGATATGTAAAGATGAGACTGGTGTAGCTGTAGTCATGGGACACCAGATAGCACACGCCATAGCAAGACATGGCAATGAGCGAGTAAGTCAGAGTCTAGCGCTACAAGGTTTGTCTAAAGGTGTAGATTTAGCTTTGATGATAAAAGAAAAACCCGCATTGGCTCGACAGATAGTAAATACTGCAGTTGGTGTAGGTGGTCAAGTAGGGATGCTTGCTTTTAGCAGGAAACATGAAAGCGAATCGGACGAGATGGGACTCATTTTCATGGCTATGGCAGGGTATAATCCTAGCGAAGCTCCAGTGTTTTGGGATAGAATGGGTCAACTAGGAGGGGAGAGACCACCACTGATGCTCAGTACACACCCACACCCGGAAGCTAGACAAGCTGATCTAAGAAAGCAATTACCCAGAGCAATGGAAATCTACAACCAAACTAAGCGGTAATTGTTAACTACGTAGTGAATACCAAATACATAAAGATGTTAGGACTAGCGATACTGGGTAGTATGGCGATGTCTATGAATACAGCAGCACTCACAGCAGAGCAAATTCTGGAGCGAGCAGAGCAGAAACTGGCAGCCAGTACTATGGTGGCGGATATGACCATTAAGATAGAGCGACCCAAGTGGAACAAGACTATGTCACTGAAGACCTGGGCAAAAGGAACGGAATATGCTATGGCGTATGTGAAAGGACCTGAAAAGGATAAGGGTACCGTTTACTTGAAAGCCGAGAACGATGTCTACAACTACCTTCCAAAGATTAAAAAGACCATCAAACTACCGGCTACATTACTGAGCCAAAACTGGATGGGAACGGATATGAGTACGGATGATTTAGTGAAGCTTACGCAGATTACGAAGGACTATGATGCTAAACTCACCGGCAGTGAAACCATGAGTGGAAGAGACTGCTACACCATAGTACTTACACCTAAAGCTACAGCAGACGTACTCTGGGGACAGCTCATTCTTACGATAGATAAAAAGGATTTCATTCAGCTCAAAACGCAGTTTTATGATGAGGATATGGAGCTGGTCAATACTATGATAGGCAGTGAAGTAAAAGCTATGGGAGGGAAGACGGTAGCCAGTAAGATGATAATGACTCCAGCAGGGAAGCCAGGGTACAAAACGACAGTGGTCTATAGCTCTATGCAGTTTAATACCTCAATAAGCTCTTCCTTTTTTACTAAAGGTAATATGCCGAAGGTGCAACCCTAGTCTATTCCTACGCTCTTTTTTTTTACTGAAGATTTAGATAGTTTAGAGGTGGGTTTATCTCTTCTGTTTTTGTTTCATTTCATTTCTGTGAGATTAAATTGAAAAAAAATGTGTTGATTTGACGGAAGATATGGTTAGATATTTTTTATTCTCAGTAGTAGCGATTGTTGGATTCACTTCATTCGCACAATCAGATTTTCAGTTTACCAAGGATGCTCCAGTCATAGAACACTGGGTAGTAGATTTTTCTGCAGAAGAAAATTTAGAAGTAATAGGACTTAATCGGGGTATGATAGCTCCAGATCCGTACTCCAAAACGGATGAGATTAAAGCTGAATTGGATGCTAGACGAGTGAGACGCTCCAGCATGAAAAGTAAAGTAGATCAAAATGCGGCTTTAACACCAGCTATTGTAAATGACTTCAACGGTAAACCGATCGGTTCTCCAGGTATTCCATTGGACAATACATTAGCTGTAAGCAATGATGGTATTATAATGAGTGCCATTAATACAAGTGTAAATATTTTGGATGCAGAAGGAAATTCTCTGAAATTCAGGTCACTCTCAGGAATGGTAGTCGGTCAACTCGGAATTTTAGATAGATTTTATGACCCTAAAGTGCTGTATGACCCCACTACAGACCGATTTATTCTTGTTTTCCTAGAAGGAAGCAATAGTGACGATACTCGAATAGTAGTTGGCTTTACTCAGACCAATGACCCGACCGGTCTTTGGAATTTTTATGCGATTAATGGTAATCCTAACGGAGGAGCTAAATGGAGTGATTACCCTATCATTGCGCACAATAAAGAAGACTTATATATCACCGTAAATATTCTTAGAGACAACGAGAGCTGGCAAGAGGGATTTGTACAGAGCGTGATATGGCAAGTAAACAAATCTTCTGGGTATGAGGGCGATACCACATTGACCCAAAATCTATATTCTGATATTATGTATAAGGGTGAGCCTGTTTGGAGTATTTGTCCAGCACAGCCTGCGTTAGATATGGATCATGATAATATGTACTTCCTGTCTGTACGTCCAGATGCATCGTCTAACGACACCTTGTTTCTTCACGAAATCACGAATACTACGACTTCTGGTCAGGGTACTCATACACTCACGGTACTAAAATCAGATGAGAAGTACGGTGTGCCTCCAAGTTCATTTCAACCTACTGAAGGGTTTAAGCTTCAGACAAATGACACCCGCGTACTTTCAGCGGCCCTTCACGAAGGGCAAATTCAGTATGTGCAGTCTACACTAGTGCCGGGTACTATAAGTTCTGGGATCTATCACGGTACAGTGTCAGATGTGGCTACTACTCCTACAGTCAGAGGTAGAATCATATCTTCATCTACGCAAGATTTTGCATATCCTTCTATTGCCTTTGCAGGGGAAACAGATAGAGAAAACTCTATGATGATGACTTTTTCGCATGTGGGTGAGGATGACTTCCCAGGTACGAGTGCTGTATTTTACAATTTTAAAGATGGGTTATACGATAACTACTCTCCAGTAGTGATGATAAAAGAAGGCGATAGCGTGATTAACTCATTCTTAGCCGACTCTATCGAACGGTGGGGAGATTACACGGATATTCAACCGCAGTATAACGATCGAGGTGCAGTTTGGCTCTGTGGTAGCTATGGAGATGCGGACAGACGAAATAATGTATGGATAGCTAAAGTAAGAGCGAATAATGCATTGCTTAGTGTCGAAGAAGTGTTTGTGTATCCTAATCCCTCTGATAATTTCATCAAAGTATCTACGGTGTTTGATAGAAATGAACTAGTGACTGTGTCTCTCACGGATCTAAATGGCAAGACGGTGAAAAGCACAACTGACCAGCGAGTGGAAACAGGCAAAGTAGAATTTCTGGTCGATGTATCTGGAATAGGAGCAGGTTACTATGTGCTTACAGTATCTTCTGCGTCTGGCGAAACACTGTTTAACAAAAAGGTAAGGATCGATTAAGTAATCTCTAATAGGAAGCGAGGGTTTCTCAGGAGGTACTTCTGACAAGTGTTAGTCGAACTCAGGTTTTTAATCTAGCCCATACTCGGTCTTTAGGCTGTACGCAAATTGCCTCCGACGAAAAAAAACGCATACATTTGACCGCAATGAATAGAATCCTAGTCATGGGTAGTGGTAGTTGGGGGACTGCCTTAGTAAAAATTTTACTGGAGAGTGCAGATATGCACGTGGACTGGTGGGTCCGTAGCCCAGAAATGGCAGAGCGGATCAACAGTGAAGGGAGGAACCCAAAGTACCTACGCAGTGTAAAACTAGATACCAATAGACTTACAGCGAGTAGCGATGTAAGCAAGCTTGTAGCAGATAATGATACTATTTTATTAGTGACACCGTCGGCGTTTGTATCTGATATACTGGACCAGGTGACCAAAGAGCAACTTGCAGGCAAAAAAATAATTTCTGCCATTAAAGGAGTAGAGCCCAATAGTCTGAAAGTAGTAGGAGAGTATCTCATAGAGCATAAAGGGGTGAATGAATCAGATTTTGGAGTTGTTACAGGTCCGTGCCACGCAGAGGAAGTAGCGCAAGAAAAACTAAGTTATCTCACCTTCGCCAGCACTAATAGTGTCTTCTGTGAGAAGATGTGCGCAGCACTGGACTGTGGCTATATAAAAGTAACACCGAGTGCAGATATATACGGTACAGAGATCAGTGCGGTATTGAAAAATGTATACGCTATAGCAGCGGGCATGTGTCACAGTATCGGATATGGAGATAATTTTCAGGCGGTTTTGGTGAGTAATGCTATACGTGAAATAAAGCGGTTTATAGCCGCTGTGCATCCTATAGATAGAGATGCAGATGATAGTGCTTACCTCGGAGATTTACTCGTTACAGCCTACTCTCAATACAGCAGAAATCGTACACTTGGAGCTATGCTTGGTAAAGGCTACTCCGTGAGATCAGCCTTGATGGAAATGGAGATGGTAGCGGAAGGCTATTATGCTACCGAAAGTATCCATAAACTCAATGAAATCCATGCGGTAGATATGCCAATTTTAGACTTCGTACACGAAGTCATCTACAGCGGTAAAAATGCGCGTCTTGAGGCAGAAAAGTTAAGCAAACGATTGAATTAAGAAGATGAAAAAATTTTTGACAACCATCATTTATGGCACATTAGCGTGCATCGTTCTGATTTACTTATTTAGTGCGATGCGTTGGCCTGGCTTCGGAGAGATAGCCGTTGGTGTATTATGGCTGCACGTAGGATCCTATATGATTTACTCCTTGATGGTAAAAGACAAAGAACCACGACTTATTTACCCTCTGGTTGCTCTTACAGTGGTGGTGTTAGTTACTATTTTTAAGCTTGGAGCAGAAGCCACATGGATGGGCTTGGCGGTATTCCTTTTCTTGGCAGCGTATTCGGGATTTCATTTACTCGTCAAAGATTATTTAGATAAAAATGAAATCACTTTTTTACAAAAGCTAAATCTAATTGCCCTGACTCTTTATGTGGTGGGTGGTGCTATGAAGCTGGCCAGTTTACAGTTTGCTAGCGAAGTATTTATAGTAGGCAGTGGAGCACTCGCACTTACACTTTTGCTTACGGGAGCCACTAAGGGATTGGAGCGTAGAAAGTAGTCCGTTAGCCCTACTAAAATAAAAAGCTCCCAAAACCGTGCTGGTCTTGAGAGCTTCTATTAATCAAAAGTTGCAGTTTTACACTCCTTGGCTCACAGCGCCATTTACATCCATCCAGCTGCCACCATTATAGCATTCTACTCCTTGTGCTTGCAGGAAACCTGTGGCTTGTCCACTTCTTCCTCCACTGAGGCAGCACAGTATAATAGGTCCTTCCATAGCTTCAAATTCTGATACACGCTCAGGAACCTCATTTAGAGGGATGTTGATAGAGCCCATTACGTTGCCGCCCATAAATTCGTCTCGTGTACGTACATCCACTATTTTAGCTCCGTTTTGCATTAATTCTTGTAGTGTCATTGTTTTATTTTTTGTGTTTATTGTTTAATTTTTGTTTGAATTTCATCTTTAATTTACTCCTTGTTCATCGGAGTGTTTTGCGTCAGCAAAAAGCGTCGCAGACTTGCCTACCATACAGTTTGCATAACTCTTGGCTTGCATCAGTAGTCCATTTTCTGCGGTGGCTTCAGGGTAGCCCATGGAGCTTAGCTTTTTGACTATACGCTCTCGTACTTCAGGTGTTTTGAAAGTGACGTCTACAGTCCCTTCATCTACATGGACAGCTGCGTCTGTAAGTCCTTCTATTTCTTTGAGTTTAGTGGAGATACTATGCGCACATCCGCTGCACTTTATATTTGCAATATTCAGTGTTTCTGTTATCATTTCACTTTGCATGAGTTGATTCCAAATACTTTGTAAATTGGACAAAAGCTAAGAAAACTAGTCGCAGCAAAAATCACAGAAACCACTAGCAATACGATGCCAAAAGTGCCAGAGATGTACCCTAGCGAAAATAAAACAGCAATGATGGCTGCTAGTATTAATCGGATGGTTTTATCCGTGCTTCCCATGTTTTTTATCATACTACAAAGGTAGAAAGACCTTAAGAAATGAAAGGTGACTGCAGTTACGTTTGCCCGCTAGACTAGTGCAGTGTCTTAAATACGGGCAATCTATTGTGCTCCTTCTCGTAGTGCGAACTGTGCTTGTACACCCAGTCCAATTTCTCTTCTGCAGATATGTTCACCGGCGTATCTATACCTTGATGCGTTGCAAATTCGAATTGTATGCGCAGTTCTTCGTTGTTCTTCAATAGCTCTGCTGCTTTATCTTCGAAGACATAGGCGCTATAATGTTCTTTTTGTTGCAGTACAGCATCAAAGAAATTCCAGTTAAAGTATGAATCGGGGCCTTCTGGTTCTAGCATTTCTAAGATGAACCGGTCTTTGTCAGTACCTGTAGGTATAAGGAAATCTCCCTTCCGAAACATCCAGGTTATGGTGTCTAAGGTAGCTCTAGTCTTAGAGTGCAGGTAATGCTTTTCGTAGGGTGAATTTACCGTTTGGTAATCTTGTATAGTATAAGAAGCTACGCGAATAGAGGTATCTTTTTCGAGTGCTATCAGCTTAACGCCATTCCATCTAAGTCTATCTTCTACCGCTGTAAACCCTCTACGAAGAATGTAGGCTTGGGGTTTCTCCTTGTGATTAGTTTCTAGCATCGATCCCGCATAAAACATCATTTTTTCTACGGGTTTAGTTCTATCGTAGTAGAGACGGTCTTCGCCAGTCACCTCACTCTTTTTGTAACCGTATTCATAGCCTTTAAACACCATTTGAGTCACGTCAAACTTGTCAACCTCCCAGTCTATGGGCATACTCTTAGCTGCAGCCACAGCCTCTTTTTGAGCACTACGTATTTTCTTTATGGTAGAAGAATTCGTAGTGCAATATTCCACAGAGCTGAGTAGGTAATCATAGGTAGCTTCCACCCTTTGTTTGAAAGGCTTGAGCATATGCGTTTCAGTAATAAAGCCGAAGATGTTATGCAGTGTAGTGAGTCCGCTGCTGTATCTCGGTGAGTCATAAAAGGTCGCATATCCATTTTTTAGTGGTCCTCCCCAGTGATTTACATACGGCACCATTTCTTGGTCTTTAGCTATCATAGATTGTTCTAAAGCAGGAATCATTTCTTTTCGCATGTAGCTGCCCATTTCATATCCCTGTTTATCAGGTTGTGTGCTGAGGTAGGTCATGGTATATTGATAGTCAGCACCATTGCTCACGTGGGTTTCTATGTACATGTCGGGATCTACCAGCTGAAGCAATTTTGCAAAGCTTTCAGCATTTCGGCTATCGCATTTTACAAAGTCACGGTTAAGGTCTAGGTTCTGAGCGTTACCTCTAAAACCATAGGCTTCAGGTCCATCTTGATTGGTACGGGTGCTACTATTCCTATTTAGAGCTCCCCCTATGTTGTAATATGGTATACACATCACTATACAGGAGTCTAACAGTTCTTTTTGGCTTGCTGCAATATCCCGAAACAGCATCATACTGGCATCTACTCCGTCGGGTTCTCCAGGATGTATAGCATTGTTTATGAGGATGATTGTTTTGTGACTGTCCTTTATTTTATCGTAGGCAAGTCCTTCTTTGGAAAGCGTAATTACATGCAATGGTAAACCGGCATCGGTCATTCCAAATTCGGCAATTTGGATATGTTCGGTGCTTTTGGCAAGTGTTTCCCACCACTTTATTCCTTCGTGATACGGAGCGGATTGTGTGCCGTTAGAAGTTTCAAAAAGGGTTTTGAAGTCTTTTGGTTTTGGCGCAGCCCTAGAGATGAGGGATAATGCAAGCAGTATGAACGACAATTTCTTCATTAGGCAAAGCTAAAAGGAAATTCCTATTTGGTGCTTTTCTATTTTGGTGCTTGCTTTGCTCTAATGCAAATCACCGGAAATCTTCGCAAAATGGATACTGAGTTAGTAGACTCTGTACCTCAGTATACCTTAGGACTCAGAGATATTCTTGATCCTTTGGAGTCCATAGATATGAATGCGCTGATTGGTAAACCTATTCGATTGGAATATGAAGGCTACTTCAATTCTGTGATATCTGGCCAAAAAATGAATAAAGCCTTTGGGGAAGGACTCACCTACCAAGAGTTCATGGAAAGCCCACAAGCAAGTCCCAGTATAATGCGACCAGAGCTGAGTGAAATACACAATGGCATAGCCCTTCGAGATTACGAGTGGGAGGTGAAGCATCACCTGCAGCCGCATGTGGTATATATATCACTTACCAGTAATTATAAGGTGGGAGTAACCCGAGATAGGAATATGCCGTACCGCTGGATAGACCAAGGAGCTACGCAGGCCATCGTGTTAGCAGAAGTGCCCTACCGTCAGCTGGCAGGACTTATAGAAGTAAGCCTCAAAGAGCACATTAGCGATAAGACTGCTTGGCAACGTATGCTAAAAGGTGTTGTAGAAGACCAAAGAAGCATAACAGAAGTGCGTGATGAGATGGCGGCATGGGTGCCTGCAGAATATGCTCAGTATCTAGTCGCCACACCAGATTTTACGGAGATTAAGTACCCTGTTTTAGAGTTCCCGGAAAAAGTAAAAAGCCTGAAACTGGAAAAAGTGAAGGTGATAGAAGATAACTTGATAGGCATCAAAGGGCAATACCTCATCTTCGAAAATGGGGTAACCAATATTAGAAGCCAAGCAGGGGCGAGGGTGACTATTGAGGTGTAATTTCTTTACTGAAGGGCGGACTCAGAGAAACAGCTGTTGAGGCGGGAAGCGAGTTTCTCCTAACGCTTGGTTAGAATTTACCGAATAAGCGGCTGCTCATCCTCGCTATCAGTGCCTATCTCTTCTAAAGCTACTGCAGGGTCTACGTATTCTGCTTTCCATTTCTTTTCAATGTACTTGTATAATAGGTATGAAAATAAAATCCCTACGGGTAATGCCATCAGTCCAAGTAGTTGATCATTGGTGTTTTCGATGTCTATATCTGCAGCTAGGGCAATGAGTCCTATAAAGATTCCTCCTATAAATGTTCCAGCATAGTACGTCACCGCACCACCTATTACATAAGGCCAATACGACTCCCTATTGTATTTTTTAGCCAGTTCCTTGTAGTATTTCCAAACGAAGTAGAGTAATAACACAGATTTATATTTTGATAACGAAAATAATTATTTTTCTGTAACAACTGCCGTCGAGGGCAGTTCTTACCTGTATAGGCAGCTCCTACAGAACCAATTCAACCAAATAACCGTTAACTAATCAACTATATTATCTTCGCACCTTTGGGACATACACAAACATCCGACCGTAAAAAAGACCACATCGAACTTGCTTTTGAGTCTGTGGTAGCTAATCAAGACCAACGCTTTTACTATGAGCCGCTTTTTAGCGGACACCCGCAAGGAGATTTAGAACCTGTTACTTTTGCAGGTAAGGAAATGAAAGCTCCGCTCTGGGTAAGCAGTATGACCGGAGGCACCAAAGAAGCTGGTACTATCAATAGAAACCTAGCTAAGGCTTGTGGCCAGTTTGGACTAGGAATGGGACTTGGTAGTTGCCGAATTATCTTAAAAGACGATGAATATTTGCCTGATTTCCAGTTGCGTAAAGAGATGGGAGACTACCCATTGTATGCTAATCTAGGTGTAGCTCAGCTCGAAGAATTATTTGACGAAGGCAAAGAAAACCTAGTAGCTGAACTGATAAAACGTACAGAAACAGATGGCTTGATTATTCACGTAAATCCTCTTCAGGAATGGCTGCAGCCAGAAGGAGATGTCTTTAATGCATCGCCATTAGATATCATCAAGCGAACACTAGATTTAGATGTAAAAGTAATTGTAAAGGAAGTCGGTCAAGGTTTTGGGCCCGAGAGTTTGAAGGCTCTGATGCAATTGCCTCTTACTGCCATAGATTTTGGAGCACACGGAGGTACAAATTTCAGTAAACTAGAGATGCACCGAAGTGATAAAATGCGACACGAAGCGTATGATACGGTAGCTTCATGGGGACATAGTGCAGCGGAAATGGTAGGTTTTTATAATTGCCTCACTGAAGAGTTGGGCAAGGCCAATACCAATGCAGATATACTGATAAGCGGAGGCATACGCGACTTTATGGATGGCTACTACCATACCGAGAAGATAAACGCCAATGCAATTTACGGACAAGCATCTGCTTTCCTAAAACACGCCAGAGGAAGTTACGCTGATTTGGAAGAGTACGTGGAGTTGCAGTTGAAGGGATTGAAGCTGGCGAAGACGTACTTGAGATTGAGAGATAAATAGATAAGAGATTAAGAGACTTGAGATTAAGAGATTAGGTTAAGGGTTTAAATAGTATTGAGTACTGAGCTATTGAGGAATGAGTAAACACGATTTTAAAGAACTTAAGGTGTGGCAGAAGTGCCGGCGATTCACGAAAGAGTTATACTCGTTGACATACTCTTTTCCTGAGGATGAAAAGTTTGGAATTACCAATCAAATTAGACGAGCTACTATATCGATATCTAACAATATTGCTGAAGGTGCTGGACGGAACTCAAAGAAAGAGTTTAGGCAGTTTTTGCATATTGCGTATGGCTCTGCTGTAGAAGTGGAGAATATGCTAATTCTCGTCTCAGATCTAAACTTTGTGAAGGCAGATGAAGTTACTCCGCTATATAATGATTTGATGGAAATTCAAAAGATGTTATTTGCACTTGTAAACTCTATAAAAACATGAACCGAGAAGTACTCAACACTAAAATACTCATTACTAGTTACTCAAACAGATGATAAAAGGATTCAGTAAACTAACCAAAGCCGCCAAAATAGAATGGTTAATTGATAACTACTTCAATGGCGAACAGTCTGCACGAGAAACACTCGAAAACTACTGGCACTCCGATGCTAAGTTGCAAAAGCTCCATGATGAGTTTATAGAAAATACGGTAACTAACTTCTATATGCCGATGGGTGTTGCTCCAAATTTCCTGATCAACGGGAAAGAATATGCAGTACCTATGGTGACAGAAGAGAGTTCCGTAGTAGCTGCAGCAGCAAAGTCAGCAGGCTTTTGGGCAGATAAAGGTGGGTTTAAAGCTACCGTAAAGAGCACCACGAAAATCGGTCACGTTCACTTTCTTTGGAACGGAGAAGATAAGTTAGCGCTTATAGCTTTAATACAAAGTATAAACGAAAAATTCTACAGAGAAACGGAAGGCATTACCAAAAACATGCGAAAGCGTGGAGGGGGTATCTTAGGCATAGAACTCGTAGATAAAACCGAAGATGTGCCGCATTACTATCAGCTAGAAGCGGAGTTTGAGACCTGCGATAGTATGGGCGCCAATTTTATCAATTCGTGTTTAGAAAAATTTGCCGATGTACTCAAAGCAGAGATAGCACAGTCTAGCCTGAACCCAAATGAAGTGGAAGTGGTGATGTGTATTTTAAGTAATTTCACACCTAAGTGTCTCGTTCGAGTAGAAGTAAGTTGCCCAATTGAGCAGATGGTAGAAGGCACAGGGATGTCAGCAGAGGCATTTGCAGATCGATTTACTACGGCAGTACGCATAGCGGAAACACAACCCTACCGTGCGGTAACGCACAACAAGGGAATAATGAACGGCATCGATTCAGTGATACTGGCTACAGGCAATGATTTCAGAGCGATAGAAGCGAGTGCTCACGCATACGCGAGCAAGGACGGACGATATACAAGCCTTACCCACGCAGATATGAGTGATGGACAGTTTAAGTTTTGGATAGAAGTACCGCTCGCTCTAGGTACAGTAGGCGGTATTACAGGATTACATCCTATGGTAAAGTTCGCACACCAGCTGATGGGCAAGCCCAATGCAGCAGAACTCATGATGATAAGTGCGGCGGTAGGTCTTGCCCAAAATTTCTCAGCATTACGCAGCCTTACTACCACAGGGATACAGCAAGGTCATATGAAAATGCATTTGCTCAATATTCTGAACCAACTAGAAGCTACAGAAGAAGAAAAAGCAATGATAGTTCGCTACTTCATCAAAAACACTCCACATCATGCCGAGGTGGTAGAAGCTTTCAAGCGAGTGCGAGGAGGTGAGGTGATAGCGTAGTAAGATTAAGTTAAAGTCTAAGTTTAAGTTCAAAATTTTGAATCCGGGTATAGTGAGGTAAGTCGCCCTGAGCACTTCGACTAGGCTTAACACAGACTTAGTCGAAGGGTGAACGAAAAAGGTTTTTAGGAGCTATTGATGTCATATTTCGACTCCGCTCAATATGACATAGACTCCGCTCAATACGACATCGATTTTGCTTGATAATTATCAACTACAATACGCTGACATTAGGGGAAACTCTATTTTCTTATTTTTGAAGAGATATGAAACGAAACATACTTTTAGGATTTTTACTGCTAGGGATAGAGGCGAGATAGAAGGATAACGGCCTTTGAATAGTACTATGTAAAATAGATATTTGTCCCGATGAAAACACCTCTTATTATAATAATCTCACTTATGTCCTTTGTAAGTAATGCTCAGGACTCTATAGTTTCAGATCAAAATATGTATGATGAATACTATTCTTTTCAAGGGACTAGAATCCACGATTTAAATGATTTAATTTCCATTGTAGGAGCTAATCCCCTAGCTCTAAACTCAGCACTTAGAGCTCAGCAGTTTAAGGTTAGATCTGTTCTTTTATTAACGACTTCTATCTTTACTATTGGCACTGCTGCAGGCCATTTCGGTGATAAGGTGGATAATGAAAGTCTTATATGGTATGGAATTTCTGCTTTATGCATTACGGGCGGGTTGATGTCCTACCATAATAAAAATAAATCCGAACAAAAAGCGGTCAATACGTTTAACGAAGGAGTAAGAACAAGTGGTATGGGACATCAATTGGACTTGGTTATGTCTGGAAATGGTTTAGGACTTCGGTTCTATTTCTAATCATCATAGCCTAACAAGGCCCCCAAGCAACTAATCATCTAAGTAACTACCTTCGCAGCGTGCAATCTTTCTTTTCACACGGCAAATTATTAATCACAGGCGAGTATGTGGTCCTAGATGGAGCACTGTCTCTGGCTATTCCTACTAAG
>ERZ807291.4214-NODE-4214-length-19382-cov-11.269105_pt1 | contig 19382 bp, 14 predicted proteins | sample MGYA00521257_ERZ807291 | MGnify/ENA primary metagenome ERZ807291 (study PRJEB31413, sample SAMN03169783) | marine metagenome | biome: Marine; feature: Water; material: Subsurface seawater | place: North Sea | collected 2011-04-28 | depth 1 m m ... | reverse complement strand
TGATAAGTCATTGAGATACTGCAGTCCTTGCACTGCTGGACATCTCCGCAATCTGGACACATCATTGTTGTATTAAAGCCTCTTCGGTTCAGGAAAAGAATACTTTGTTCGCGATTATAATATCTTTCTCGTAATGCCTCAACCAATTGCTGAGATAGGATAGGAGGTGCCTTTTCCCGCTTTGTTTCTTTTCGCATATCAACGAGGTGAACCAATGGTAATTCTCTACCATCTATTCTTTTCGTAAGCATACTTTTCGAATATTTGCCGGTATTCACATTGTGTAGTGACTCCATGGAAGGGGTAGCTGAACCCAGGAGACACACTGCTTCATTTAACTTAGCTCTATAAACAGCAACATCTCTACCATGGTAGCGGGGATTTTCTTCCTGTTTGTAGGATGGTTCATGTTCTTCATCCACAATGATGAGCTTAAGGTTTTGAACGGGAGCGAAAATAGCCGAACGTGCACCAACTACAATTCGAGACCTGCCGGTGGTCAATGAACTCCATGCATCAAGCCTTTCTCCATCTGAAAGATGACTATGCCAAACCACAACATTTTCATTTTGCTTGGAAAAGCGATTCCTTAGGCGACCCACAGTTTGAGGGGCAAGGGCAACTTCTGGGACGAGAAAAAGAACCCCACCACCCTTGCTTAATGTTTCTTCCATAGCTTGAAAATATACTTCTGTTTTTCCTGACCCAGTAACTCCTTGAAGTAGGTGGGAGCGAAATTTATTTTCCGATATTATTTGCAGGATTTCCTGTGATGCAATCTGTTGCTCATCCGTGAGTGTAATAATTGAGCTGATGTGCTCATCCGAGTCTGTAAATTCATCATCATATGCACTTCGCTCAACTTTTTGATGAACTTCGCTTATTAGCTGTTTTTTTACGAGACCATTAGCTGATGAAATGCCTATACCAAGTTTTGTGAGAGTTTCATTAAGTGGAATGGGAGCACTTGAGTTTTGAATATATGAAAACAGTTTTTTCTGTTGTGGTGAATTTCCCAGTTTTTTCTCCACCTCTTTTAAGTCGTTAATTGGGACTTTTATAAGATAGCGAGATTTCTTTTCGCTCATGCCAACCTTCACAGCTGCTGGAATCATTCCTTCCAGGACGCTTTCGATGGATGTATAGTAGTATGTACACATCCATCGAGCCAGTTGAATTAATTCAAGGTTAAGTACCGGTTCATTTTGAACCAATGATGAAATGAATTTGATCTTAAAATCAGCTTTATTTTCTCTTGATTCAAGGGATGTAATCATTCCCGTTAATCTACGGTTTCCCAATGTAATGCGAACTAGGCAACCAACTTGTACTTTGTTTACGAGTGCAACTGGAACTCCATAGGAAAGTTCCTGATTGAAGCCACCAAAAGGTTGCACTTCCACGATTTTGGGTTCAGCTTTCACTTTGCCCGTAAATCAAAGCATAATATTCTGGGTTGCTTTCCGGTTATGCGATCCGTTTCGTTTTGCATTATGTAAAGTAGCCCATTGCTTACCGCAGGTAGTGTCCAAGTACCTGGTGCAAAAAAAAGCTGGGCTTTATTTTGAATTTCCCAACCTTTTCGAGAGAAATTAATCTTTAAAAGTGAGCCAAGTTCTGAAAGGCAGATGAATCCATCTTCAAGTTTCAAGATTGCCCCCCTGAATAAACCAATTCGAGTTTTTCGGTCGTTTATCGTTTCATCCCAAAAAATTGGCTCCTTCCAGTGAACCTTTCCGCTAACGGGATCAAGGCTGAAAGCCTCGGCACCCTGTTGATGTCGTCCGGCAATTCCATACATGGTTCCATCTTTTAAGACCGGGGTCATCCAGTGGATATTGATATTTTTGTCGGTCCAAATTATTGAAGGGCTAAAGTCTTTATTGAACTCAATAACCACACTGCCTTTTTCGTAACATTCAGATAAAAAAACACGATTACCGCCCAATGGAATTGGGGGCACTGCGTTAGCAGACTCATATCTTGAGGATCGCCAACTAAAACGTGCAAGTTTTTTTCCGTTTTCCGGACTGATAACAAGAAGTCCACCTGCAGGTGGACGGCTTTCACCTCCTGTAAAGACAAGGCAGACATCTGTATCATGTAATTTTGTAATTACTGGGGATGAGTAACTTGCTCCCCAAGAATCTTTGGTGATCCATTCAGTTGTTCCAGTTTTCTTATTAAATCCAACCACGCACCTGTTCTTGCTGCCTCCTACATTAATGATTACAAATTCCTTATATAAAATGGGATTTGATCCTTTGCCGAAAAAGTAATCCGGTATTTCGAATTCTTTTCGAAGATCTCTTTTCCAAATGAGTTTTCCTGTTTTTAAATCCAAGCACGTTAGCCATGAGGTAACCCCATGGCAAAAAATATGATTTCCTTCAATTACAGGGCTGGCACGGGGGCCGTTTGAATATCCGTAACGATCTTTATATTTTACTGGGTATTTATAAACCCACTTTCTATGCCCATTTTCTGCATTAAGTCCTTCAATTGTTTCCATTCCTTCCTCTCGGTAAAATAGAATTAGTATACCCTTGGAAATCGCTGGTGAAGCATATCCCTCCCCTTTTTTTGATTCCCAAAGTAAAGTTGGTCCATTATCACCCCAATCTTTTAAAAGCATGGTTTCTGGTGATGACGCATCGTCTGTCGGACCATTGTACCTTGGCCAATCTGTAGTTTGTGCAATTTGCGAAATTGGAGATGCTGTTCTATGTACAGAAAGTCTTTCATTTTGCTCTTTTCCAAATAAGGAAAAAAAACAATTTAAGGGCAAAAGTATAGGAAGAAATTTATGTCTGTTGAGGTACATTTAAATGAGTGAATCTTCCGTTATAATTTGCATCTATCATATTGCACGAACTTTATTTCTTGTTAAAGCATGATAAATGAGAGAAAAGAATCTCGCTCCTTTGATTACAAAAGCATATTCTGAACATTATTAAGAGTACAAGTTTTGAAAGAAATTATTCAGTCAATACCCACGGTTTTTAAACAGAGGAGCAAAAAGAAGAACGTTACCCGCTTTCTTCGATTTGGCTTAGTTCTCGTTCTTTTTGTTTTCTGTTACATGCAGGTTTACACCAAGCTGATGTCCGAGGAGCTTGGTGGGGTTACGATCGGGTGGGTTGAATCTTTTTACTGGGTTTTAACGACTATGTCTACGCTTGGCTATGGGGATATTACCTTTAGTGGAGATAGTGGTCGTTTGTTCTCAATGATTGTTATGTTCACGGGTGTTTTTTATCTGTTCATTGTATTGCCCTTTGTTTTCATGGAATTTTTGTACAAGCCTTTCATGGAATACCAGACAGGTGCCCGAGTTGCTCGTCGATTTGAACCCGTGAAACAAAAACATGTCATCTTAACCCACTACGATTCAATTAGTCATGTTCTTATGGATAAACTAACCCATTTCGGATATCCGTTTGTTTTAATTGTATCGAATATTAAGGAAGCACTGCGTTTACATGATATGGGTTTTCCGATCATGGTTGGGAATTTGGATGAAAATGAAACCTTCGTAGATGCTTCTATCGAAAATGCAGCGATGGTTGTTACAACCGATGAGGATATTCGGAATGTAAATATTACCTTCCGGGCGAGAGATGCATCACCCGAACTGACTATTGTTAGCACATGTAACAAAACCACATCTGAGGAAGTTCTCTCTCTCGCTGGTGCAACTCATGTAATTCGTCCTGCCCAGCAAATGGGGCGTTTTTTGTCTCGAAGGATTTGTTGCACCGATAATGCCACTCATATCATTGGCTCATTTGACGAGGTGCTAATTGCAGAAGCGACAATTCATGGAACCCCATTAGTCGGTCAAAATTTAAGAGATGCTATGCTGCGTGAGAGTTATGGTGTTAATGTTGTTGGAATGTGGGAAAGGGGCCATTTTGAGCTCCCTAACCCGGGTACGATGTTAAATAATCATACGGTTTTACTTCTTGCTGGGACAGAAGAAACCTTTGCGAGTTACGACAAAGATTTTGGTAATTTAAAGACGAATAATGCACCTGTAATTATAATTGGAGCTGGAAGAGTTGGAAGAGAAACTGCAAAAGCACTGGATGAAGGAAATATTTCTTACCGCATAATTGAGTCTGACGAGAAAAAAGCGTCCATGGTATCAAATTGTATAGTAGGTGATGCATCGGATAAAGCAGTTCTTGAACGGGCTGGAATAAATAAGTCCCCTGCCCTAATCATCACCAGCCATAATGATGAATCAAATATATACCTGACTATTTATGGCAGAAAATTACGTCCTGATATTCAAATTATCACACGTGCATTTCTTCACCGAAATATTGAACCACTTCACCGGGCTGGAGCAGATTTTGTGATGTCCCAGGATCATATGGGAGCAAACACAATATTTAACTTATTAAACCGGGCTGAAATCCTAATGGTTACTGAAGGACTTGATGTATTTAGCCAGGCAACACCCAAGTCACTTATCGGGGTTAAGGTTAAGGATTGTAAGATTACTGAAAAGACAGGTTGTAGCATTGTTGCAATCAAGGGAGATTCGGGAACCACGATCACCCCTTCACCTGAAGATGAATTTTCAGAAAACGGGGAAATTATCTTAATAGGCGATGAAACTGCTGAAAAATCCTTCGAATCAAAATTCTGTAACTCGTAGTTAGTAATTAGTTGGAGATTACTTGATAACTGTAGGTCAAAAGACTTTCCGCCTTGATCTGTTTCGCAGTTCGTTAAATGGAGTTTTGGAGATTGGTTTTAATGTCTTTGTAGTTTTAATTGCCATTCGTTTTTTGGACGCTTCTGAAACTTGCAAATCCTTTTTGGCGGCCGGTTCAGCGATAGGTTTTTTTATCATGCCATGGACTGTAAGAATTTCAGCTATCTTGAACCGACCAGTTACTCATTTTGCCGGTTTTTTGATGCTCATATGTGCTGTTTCTTTATTTTGTTGTTCTCAAGTTAACACAGTAAACTTGTACACATTTTACTTGGTGGTTGCGCAAATTGCATTATCTCAAATGCCCGGCCTTTTAATTCATGTTTATTCCTCCAATTATGAGCCTGATAAGAGAGGGCAAAACATTTCATGGAATTTTATCTGTGCATCGATAGTAGGAATAGTATTTTCCTATGGATTTGGGCTGTACCTCGATAATTACAAAAGCTACAACTTTCTTTTTTTTGTGATGGGTTTTGTTTCATTATTATCATCTGTAGCTTTGTTTTTGATGCCATCTAATAAACCTGCCGTAGTTGGAGTGCCAAGTATGCTCGGAGGATTATCGTTTATTGTAAAAGATTCTCTATTTGGAAAGATGCTATTGGGTTGGATGCTAATGGGATTAGGAGTAATTATGACTATTCCGCTAAGGATTGAATATATGGCTGGGGAAGGTGGAATAGGGATATCGAATCAAGAAGTAGCTATGGTCGTAATATCATACTCCATCGCTGGAATTCTTTCATCCCGTTTATGGGGTAAATTATTTGATCGAATTCCTTTTGTTCCATACCGGATAAGTTTGAATCTATTTTTATTCGCTTCTGTTTTACTTTTCTTTACGGCAAACTCTTTTTATGGATTAATTTTAGGTTCTGTGCTCGCCGGAGTTGCTAATGGTGGAGCATCCATCGCATGGAGTTTGTGGGTTACAAAATTAGCACCTATTGGATTAGAGTCCCAATATATGGGGGCTCATATGTTCCTGACCGGGGTAAGAGGTTTTTGTGCTCCGTTCCTTGGTTATACAGTATTAAATATGCTCGATTTTAAGGGGGTTGCATATACCTCAAGCATATTAATTCTTTGCTCTTTATTAATCTTTTGCACGGCTTTGAAAGCAGAGCGATTATCTAATTAATAATCATGTTTTCACTTCAAGGAAAAATAATCAAAGCGATACCTAAAACCGCGTATTTAATTTTGTTCTTTGTACATGTGTTTTTTATTTTGTCCTGCCGTCAAAAAAATATTGTTACTTATCCTTCCTTTTCTGGGTTTCCTGACCAAAATGATTCTTTTTCGGTGGGCACTACGGAATTATGGAAGAATGTTTACCAAAAAGTAACTAAAGATGGTCAAAGTGCTGCCTTAATTCTCGATCACGGAGAAGAATCTCTTTTACTCCGTATTAATTTAATCAGATCAGCTAGGAAAAGTATATCTATTCAAACATTTTCATGGGAGTTTGATGAGGTAGGTATGTTTATTCTTTGGGAATTGATTGAGGCAAACCAAAAACGCGGGGTTAAAGTTCAGTTGTTGATTGACCATATGTTTAATGAGCATCAGGTAGACTTAATTGCACACCTTTCAACACTGAGCGATGATTTTGAAATTAAATATTTTAATCCTAGTGCAAAAAAATTAACACCTTCGTTTTTAGACAAAATATCGGACCTTGCGATTGATTTTCATGACCATAATGCTCGTCTGCATAATAAATTATTGGTGGTAGACGGGAAATTCATCATAACCGGTGGAAGAAATATCAATAATCATTATTTCGATGAGGTCATCGGTTTGAACTATAAAGACCGGGACGCATTAATAATTCAGGAAAATTCAACTGAATTAGAAAAATGTCTCACCAGTTATTGGCAGTCTGAGCATTCAGTTTCAACATTTGATTTAATTGATGTGAACGAGGCTTTGAGTAGTGACGGTTCTAATATCAATTATGATCAGGATTATTTTTTTAAGTACGATATATTTCAAAAAAATTATTCTCGTGCCAATATTGAAAGTGTAATCAGTAATATCTTTGTTTCTTCTTTGATTAATATTTCCAGTGTAGAATGGGTATATGACATGCCGGACAAAGTCGAACAGGCTCCGCAGGTTAATTCATCAGTTACCAATAAAATCCTAAGTTTGATTGAATCTGCTCAAGAAGAAATTCTTATTCAGTCCCCTTATGTAGTAATTAGTGAAGAAACTCAGAATGTTTTTCGTTCATTAAACAGAACTTCACCTGATTTAAAAGTTATTGTTTCTACCAATAGCTTAGCAGCTACTGACAACTGGGTTACTTATGCGGCTAATTACCAGGAGAAAAGAGTGTATCTCGATGATTTAGGTCTCGAAATCTATGAGTTTAAGCCAATACCGACTGATATTGGCAAAATGATGAACTATGAAAAACTACTGACTCGTCCACCTTTTTATCGTGAAAAAGTATTATTTGGAGCAGAGGACTTTAAGGTTAATGTAAACCTTTTAAAAAAACTGCGGAATAAGAAACTTATTAATGAGAAAAATATTTTCCTCAAAACAGCTCCTTATTTGTCTTTGCATGCAAAATCTTTCGTGATTGATAAAAACATAACCTTTATTGGATCTTACAACCTAGACCCACGTTCTGAGATTTATAACACCGAATTAGGGGTAATCATTCGTGATGACAAATTTGCTCAAGTTTTAAAGGAAAGTATCGAGCAGGACATAAACCCGCGAAATAGTTATCTTGTTGCGATGAAAAGAAATCGTTTAATCGTTAGCACACTTAATATGGTTATGTACAGAATATCGGAAGCATTCCCCTTTTTTGACCCATGGCCTGTTCGTCCACATTCCTGCTTTGAACTAAAAGAGGATCATTCTTTCGTAACTCCTACTCATAATGATTTTTTCCAAAATTGGAAAGATGTTGGAAATTTCCCAGGGCTTTCCTTTTTCTCAAGAAAGAAAGCTTATGCAAGAATATTCAAAGCTGCTGGAATGATTTTTAAACCATTGCTCTAATAAAATGAGCTCACCGTTATACAAGTTGACTACATTGAAATATTAATCTACGAAAACATCATGAAAATCTTACTTACATTACTTGCCTCATTGTTTGTTATTTCTTCCGTGTCTTTTGCAAAGTCTCGACTTGGGGAATATTATTTTGGTTTTGGATATGCCATGGCAGATGGTGGAAAGGGAATTGACGCTGATGGTGATTTTTTGAATTTGTCAGCAAACAGTCCCGCATCAGATTCAGCAGACTTCAATCTATACTTAAGTTACGGAAATGTTGATCGTAATTCAACTTCTGGTTCTGATTCCTCATGGGAACTTGGTTTAGACTTTATTTATCATTATGATGAGTATGTATTCCAAAATGGAATGTTTCGTCCATTTGCTGGGGTTGGACTTTCCTATCTCAGTGATATCGATTCAACCCCTTCAGGTAGTTTCCGTATGGGAGATGATGGTTTCACTTGGAAGTTCCTAGCAGGTACTGAAATTTTATTTACTGATTATCTTTCGATGTCTATTGGAGGAAATTTCAAAGGATTGTGGTCTGATTTCGGAGAGAATGATTTCCTTTTCGATATTGGTCTTTCTTGGTGGATAACGGATGTGCACGGAGTAGCTCTTGAATACAACCATGCATTTGATCAGGAAGTTGACTTTATTGGATTGAAGTACCTGTATTCTTGGCAATAATCATATAGTCCTATCGAGATTGGTTGATCGAGGAAGATAAATTTTTTGACTCTGTACCGGAAAGAATTGGTACAAATAGCCTAAAGTGGTCTAAGTATAGTTCGTCTGACATCTTGCCTTTATGGGTTGCGGATATGGACTTCAGGTCACCTCCTTGTGTACTAAACCTAGCTTCCCAGATTTGTGAAGATGGGGTATTCGGTTACGGAGTTTGCCCTAAAGGTTTGTATGATGTCGTTAAGGACAGGTCCGCACTTTTATATGATTGGGAGATAGATAAAAGTTGGTTAGTTTGGTTGCCAGGTATGGTGTGCGGATTGAATATTTCCTGCAGAGCATTTGAAAAGAAAGCGTCCCAGGTCATTACAAATACTCCTGTTTATCCACCATTTTTTTCTGCACCTACCAATTTTGACCTTAAGTGTACGAAATTACCCATGAAACTTATGGGTGAAAGGTTTACAATAGATTTTGACCAACTGAATAAGATGGATACTCAAAACGGAGATCTTTTTATGCTCTGCCATCCACATAACCCGGTAGGTACATGTTTTACTCGGGATGAACTAGTAGAGTTTGCAGATTTTATCGTCAGGAGGGATATATATGTATGCTCGGATGAAATACACTGTGACCTAATCTTGGAGGAGAATTTAAAACATATTCCACTTGCTTCCTTGGGCAAAGAAATTGCTTCCCGTACAATCACGCTCATGGCTCCAAGCAAAACTTTCAATTTACCTGGTTTTGGATGTTCATACGCAGTTATTTCAAACAGTGAATTAAGACGGCGATTTAAGGAATCTATGCTTGGTATTGTTCCTGATCCTCCTGCTATGGGGTTTAGATTGGCGGAAGAGGCATATAGGAATGGAGAGAGTTGGAGAGAGAAGTTGATTGCCTACCTCAGAGAGAACCGAGACTGTGCCATAACTCAAATTCGTGATATGAACGGACTAATCCCCTTTTCTCCTCAGGCAACCTACTTGCTTTGGATCGATGCGCGGAATTTAAATGTAAAAAATCCACATAGTTTTTTCGAAAAAGCAGGTGTCGGTCTATCTGATGGTAGAGATTTTGGAGCACCTGGCTTTCTAAGATTAAACTTAGGCTGTACCCGAGAACTATTAAAAAAAGCTCTCGGCCGGATGGGACAAGCAGTTTTATCATTGTAGGAATATTATAGTAGAGGATTTTGCTCAGTGACCAAAAGTCGAAAAGAGGAACTAACCGCAATCCTTAAAGTCCACGATCAGGCTTATTATCGAGATGGGAAACCTACCATTGGTGATCGAGAATATGATCGTTTGAAGGCCGAACTGGAGGCAATCATTAGTCTTGATGATCCATTGGGGTTATTTTCTTTAGATGAAAAGAGTGACAGTGCGATTTCGGGGGCTGATATTCCTGTTGTTGGCGATGATCGACTGGAAGCATTTTTATCGCATCGGCACCTCTTGCCTATGCTCAGCCTTGATAACACATACGACAGGGATGAGTTTTTTGAATTTGATCAGAGACTTAATCGTGTTCTTGAAGCAGATTCGTCGGCTTATGTTGTTGAGCCAAAGATTGATGGTGTAGCTGTTTCTCTAACATATAAAAGTGGAATACTGACTGAAGCTACAACACGGGGCAATGGGATCGAGGGAGATATTATTACTCAAAATATTTTACACATTCCTGAATTACCAAAGAAAATTGATAACCCCAGTTTTCCGTTACTGATTGAAATTCGTGGAGAGATTTTCATGAGTCATGATGAATTTGAGCGGATTAATCAAGAAAGACAAAAGGAGGGATTAGATTTATACGCTAACCCGAGGAATCTTACTGCTGGAACTGTCAAGTTACTCGATCCAAAGGAAGCAAAGCAGAGACAATTGAAAATTGTTCTTTATGGACTAGGCGGCGTAGAACCGGTAAATCGTTTTGCCTATCAATCTGAATTTCATGAATTAGTAATGTCTTGGGGGTTCCCAACGGTTGAGTTTATTGAGAAAGTACCGACAGTCGAAGCCGCATGGGACGCAATTCTAAGTCTCGATAAATTGAGGGAGACTTACAGTTATCCGACGGATGGTGCAGTTGTAAAACTTGACTCTTTTGCCTTGCAGAGTGAAGCGGGCACTACAGCGAAGGCACCTAGGTGGGCAATTGCCTACAAATTTGAATCTGAAAGAGCAGATACTCTACTTAATGATATTCAGTTGCAAGTTGGTAGAACTGGTGTAATTACTCCGGTCGCTCACCTGAGCCCGGTTCAACTTGCCGGCACCACGGTTTCTCGTGCAAGCCTCCATAACTCTGATGAAATTCAGAGAAAAGATATTCGAATCGGAGATGTTGTGGTTGTCGAAAAAGCCGGAGAAATTATCCCTCAAGTAATTGAAGTAGTTCTTTCAAGCAGACAGGCATCCTCTTCTCCTTATGTATTCCCCTCCCATTGCCCGTGTTGTGAGACTCGTTTGGTCAGGTCAGAAGGGGAATCCGCATGGCGTTGTCCAAACTATCAATGTGCCGATCAGGTTAAAGGCCGTCTTGAATACTATGCATCAAGGGGGTGCATGAATATTGATCATCTCGGAGAGGCAGTAATTTCTCAGCTGGTTGACTTGGGGTATGTAAAGGATTTGAGTGATCTTTATTCATTAGAGAAGGATCAGCTTTTTAATTTAGATGGATTTGCTGAAAAATCGGCTGTAAATTTACTTTCATCTGTCAATGGCAGCAAAGGTCAGGACTTCTGGCGTTTTATCTGCGGTTTAGGCATTAAGCATGTCGGTACAACTGCATCAAAATCACTTGCTAGAGAATTCAAAGCAATTGATAAGTTAATTGAGGCAAAAATAGATGACTTAACCGAAATGGATGGAGTGGGTGAGATAATGGCTCAAAGTGTTGTAGATTTTTTTAAGAGTGAGGATAATGTTGATATGATCAAAAAGCTTCAAGGGCATGGAATTAACCTTGCCATTCCAGATGAAGCCGAAGGTCGAAATCTTCCTTTTTTAGGAAAAATATTTGTTCTTACTGGTAGTTTAACTCAATTCAATCGAGAGGATGCTGGCTTAAGGATTGAAGCTATGGGCGGTAAGGTTAGTTCAAGCGTCAGTAAGAAAACATCCTATGTTGTTGCTGGACCTGGTGCAGGCTCAAAACTTTCAAAAGCAGAGAAGTTAGAAATTCCAATACTTACTGAAATTGAATTTCTCGATATGCTTGATGATGCGGTTTGATCTAAATATTTGTTAGTCATTAACTAAATTACATTGTGGTTATACTTCATTTATCTATGATTAATATTTTCATTTTTCTTAATTCGCATCATGTCAAAACAAGATATTTCAGGATTTGATCCTGTGGAAGAGGCCATTACTGAAATAGCTAGGGGAAACTTGGTCATTGTTACAGATGATGAGTCCCGCGAGAATGAAGGGGATTTAATTATGGCGGCATCCAAGGTCACACCTGAATCGGTTAACCAAATGATTTTGCATGCTCGTGGTTTGATTTGTGTTCCCCTTATGACTAATCAACTCAACCGTCTTGGTATCTCGAGCATGGTTGCTAATAACAGAGAGGCACAAAGAACAGATTTTACAGTTTCTGTTGATGCAGCAAATGGTATATCTACCGGGATCAGTGCCTTCGATCGTGCATCAACAATTGAAATTTTAGCAAACCCCAATGCTACCCCTGAGAATCTTGTACAACCGGGGCATGTTTTTCCACTAAGAGCAAGACCTGGGGGAGTTTTAGAACGTGCAGGCCACACAGAAGCAGCAGTAGACTTGGCCTCGCTTGCAGGACTTCATCCGAGTGGGGTGATTTGTGAAATTTTAAATGAAGACGGTGGCATGGCTCGCTTGCCCGAACTGAAAAAATTTAAAAAGAAATGGGGATATAAGTTGATTTCCATCGCTTCCCTTATCGAATACCGTCACCAACGTGATCAATTAATTGAAAAATTCACTGAATCTGAGTTTATTTGTAAGGCTGGTAAATTTAGACTCCATGGGTTTCATAGTGTTCTTGATGGGCGAGTTCACTATGCTCTTACATTAGGAAAAATAACCAAAAAATCCCCTACTCTTGTCCGGGTTCAAACTGCAAATGTTTTGGTTGATGCTTTGGGCATGAGCAGCAAAAATGGAAAATCTAACCCAATTGAGCAATCTCTTTCTATGATTGCTGAGAGTGGATCGGGTGCTCTACTTTATATGGAGACTCGAAGAGCGGAAATTAAGGGGGGCGATCAGTCTGTTAGCTCGCTTAAAAAGAAGGTTTCTGTACCCAAAATGGACTTTCGGGATTATGGAATCGGTGCTCAAATACTGGTTGCACTCGGAATTGAAAAACTACGGTTATTATCTCGCGATCGAAGGAAAGTAGTTGGTCTTGAAGGGTATGGATTAGAGATTGTCGAAAGAATTCTCATTAAATAATTTTCTTGTGAGCACTGAAATTCAACCACTGTCAGAATTAGCATCTACTACACTTCGAATCGGTATTGTGGCATCTAGGTTCAATAAATTACTTGTTGAAGCACTACTGAACCGTGTGTTGGATTCAATTTCAACTAACGGAGCACCAGAGTTCCTTTGTGTGGAGAGAGTTCCAGGTGCCCATGAAATCCCTTCGGCTCTTTCCCTAATGCTTCGCTCCGAAAGTTTTTCCTGCATGATTGGACTGGGCGTAATAATTAAAGGTTCAACTTCTCACCATCACATGGTTGCTGATACAGCAGGGCATGCGATACAGCGTTTAGCTATTAATCATCATACGCCAATTATAAACGGTATTGTTGTTACTGATAATGTTTCTGACGCTGAGGAAAGAATAACGGGTACTCTGGATCGCGGGCAAGAGTTCGCTCATGCTGCAATAGAAATGGGACATCTACAAAAAAAATGGACGAAGACTTAATTACTAATCCCAAGTGGAGTCAGCGACGGCAAAACCGTGCTACAGCTTTTCGTTTTATTTTTCAGTGGGAAATAAATCCATCCGAGGACCTAAATCGTGATTTAATGGATTTTATCGATCGATTGGGGAAAAATGAAGGCTTTTATAATTATGCTATCGAATTAGTTGATGGAATCGTTGAGAAAAAAGATATCATTGATTCGATGATCAGGGAGTTGGTTGATAATTGGGAGTTCTCCCGAATTGCGAAGGCGGATCTTAGTTTACTTCGCGTAGCTATCTATGAGATTGAGTATCGCTTGGATATTCCGCCAGTTGTTGTGATTGATGAAACACTCGAAATTAGTAAAGAATTTTCGACTGAAAACTCGAAGAAGTTTCTTAATGGTGTGCTTGATAAATTTATTTCTAAAATAAAACGACCATCTAGGAAGCCAGCCATATAACAAGTTTAAACTTTACCTATTCTTGATAGAGTAAATCCAGCATTGGTTACTTTTTCTGAATCGACCAAGTTTCTACCATCAAAAAAGTGTGCAGGTTTTTCCATTTTGGAGTAAATTAGTTCGTAGTCAGCATCCCGAAACTCTTCCCATTCAGTAAGAAGTGCAATCGCATGGGTTCCACTTGCTGCTTCGATCGCACTTTCACAAAATGTAATTCTATTATCTTCTTTCTCCATTCCCAGAGCAGCTAGAATTGTTTCACTATTAACTTGTGGGTCATAAATCTTCAGTTTGGCCTGCTCTTCAAGTAACCTGCAGCAAACAGTGATAGCAGGAGATTCACGGGCATCGTTTGTATCTTTTTTAAATGCAAAGCCCCAAATACAGATGTTTTTTCCTGAAACTGTATTGAACATGGCATCCATAATTCTTTGAACAAACCGATCTTTTTGATAATTGTTCATTTCAACAACCTGATCCCAATAAGTTGCCACTTCGGGCAAGCCAAAATGTTTACAAAGATAAGAAAGGTTTAAAATATCTTTCTGGAAGCATGATCCACCAAATCCCACCGAGCTTTTAAGGAATTTTGAGCCTATCCTAGAGTCTGTTCCTATAGCGTTTGCGACTTCATCGACATCAGCACCTGTTGCTTCGCATAATGCTGATATTGCATTAATACTCGATATTCTCTGTGCTAGGAATGCATTTGCAGTTAGCTTTGATAATTCAGAAGACCATAAATTCGTCGTGATTATTTTTTCCCTATCAATCCATTGAGCATATAAATTAACGATCGCAGCAACTGCATTTTTTCCTTCATTTGTAATGTCTCCACCTATTAGTACTCGGTCTGGGTTTTCCATATCAGCAATCGCAGTTCCTTCAGCAAGAAATTCAGGGTTGGAAAGAACCTGATAGTTATGCCCATTATCAGATTCGCTCAGAATTTCTTTCACCATTTGTGCAGTGCGAACAGGGACGGTTGATTTTTCTACGACTATTTTGTCTCCCCCGCCCACTTTTGCGATATTGCGGGCACATAATTCAATAAACTTTAAATCAGCAGCCCTCCCTTCTCCGGAACCATATTGCTTGGTTGGTGTATTGACACTTATGAAAATGATATCCGCTTCTCTTATTGTTTTATCAATTTCGGTACTAAAAAATAAATTTTTACCCCTTGCTTCTTGAACGACCTCAAGTAAACCAGGCTCGTAAATTGGAAGTTCATTTGAATTCCAATCATCAATTCTCGATTTATTGAGATCAACAACAGTTACTTTGGTATCCTTGCATTTTTTTGCAATCATGGCCATGGTTGGACCACCCACATATCCAGCTCCTATGCAACAAATTTTCATATTATTTTTTTATTATATTCTTAAGTTTCTTGCGATTCTATAATTTGTAATCAATTTAATTGGACTTATCGAATGAATGTGATTCATGAAATTCTAAATCTCCCTTGGCCTAGGATTGCTCTATTATTTCTTTTTTTCTACCTGCTGATGGTTATCTTTGCCTGGATTTATGCTGACCATATTTTATTTCCTTACCCTGATCCTCCAACCTATGAAGAAAAGGAAGTAGACTTTTATGTCACCACAATAAGCGGAGAAAAAATTGCCTGCCTCAAGTTATTCGCAAAAGAGCCCAATGGGTTGACGATTTTGTATAGTCATGGAAACGGTGAAGACCTTGGAATGCTAAAGCCCTTACTTGAAGATTTTACAAAGTTCGGGTGCAATGTTATTGCATACGATTACCCCGGGTATGGACTTAGTGAAGGTTCACCCACAGAAGCAAGTTGTTACGCTGCTATTGACACTTTATACGAATACATAGTTTCGGAAATCAATATTCCCAAGGAAAGGCTTTTACTTTGGGGGCGATCTTTAGGAACAGGTCCATCTTGTTACCTTGCCTCTAAAGTTAATATTGCCGGACTAATTTTAGAAACTCCATTTCTTAGTGCATTTAGGTCAGTGACTGAGATACCTGTTTTACCCTGGGATCGTTTTCGAAACATTAACATAGTTGATGAAGTAAAATGTCCTTCCCTCGTTATTCATGGTCTTTATGACGAAGTGGTTCCGTTTAGGCAGGGCAGGAAAATCCACAAATTGTTGCCAGAACCGAAAACTTTTTTAGAAATCAAAGATGCCTCTCATAATGATCTGATTGAAAAGGGTGGTCGTTTGTATAAAGAAACTATTCAAAAGTTTCTTAAAACTTTGTACTAGTTTACTATTGAACATTTTTCACAAATGTTTGTCTTATATTATGGATTTTGTGGTGTGATTTAAAAAATGTTGGGATTATCAAATAAGGAATCAAAGTTCTTCTTAAGTTCATTTGTTTTGCATGTCGTTCTTTTCGCTGCTGCGGGTTTCATCGGTTTTATCCCGAGTTGTGAAGATGAGAAAAAAGAAGTTCATGTCTTTGAGTTAGTATCATCTTCTTACACGCCCCCCCTACCACCAGTTCCTGAAAAGATTGTTCGTCCGCCTGTTGTTACAAAAGTTCTTCCCCAAAAACCTGAGGTAAAACCAAAGCCCAAGCCACAAATCCCCAATAAAACTAAACCTGTTACTTCAGTTACTCCAAAACCGACCCCCAAAAAAGTTCCTAAGCCTTTGCCCAAACCCAAGCCCAAACCCAAAAAGATTTCTTTTAACCAATTTCAAAAAAAACATAATTTAAACAGCCCTCCCCCACTCCAGGCACAGCCAAAAAAACAAATCCCGAAAGTCAGAATAAACCCAAATAATTTTTCTCTTCCAAAAATAACCATCTCCAATCCTTCTAACACATCGAGTACTGTTGATCCTACCATTCTTAATTTATACCTCGGTGAAGTAAAAGCTAAGCTAGAAGCTACATGGAAAAGGTTGCAGTCAGATTCTCCTGTAGCGACCGGAGGAGAAGCATTTTTATCATTTAGTATATCTCCTGGTGGAACCCTAGTGTCGGCTTATATTTCTCGTTCATCTGGTAATGCAGCTTTGGACCGCTTAGTCCTTAAGGTAAGTAAATCTGTCGGTAACTTGGGAAGGCCACCCGGGGGAAAACTCTCCTCTTCACTTGAAATTCCTTTTCGTGTACAGTAAGCAATGTTATGAAATTTGATTGGCGTCGTCCTTTAGCTCCTATTCTGTGCATCGGAGGTATCTTGCTTTGCCTTTCTCGCGATCCTGTTGTCGGATTAGGGGTTTTCCTAATCAGCTTTGCCTTAATTATTGGTTTTTCGAGAGGTAGCAGCTGATTTTACAGTTTTTAATTCTTTCAGCCTGGAGTTTGAATCTTCAATCAATGCACTTTGTGCTGAATTTTTTGTTTTTGTTCTAGAGCTGGGTTTAACCTTGGAATAGGAACCATCTTTTTTCAATAAACTTGCACCCTCATTGTCTGAGATAATGTATTCCAAATCCTTTAAGATAGAATTAATGTGCTCGGGTTCTTCAATTGGGAAAACAGCCTCGACACGACGAAGGAAATTCCTTGGCATCCAATCTGCACTACCAATGTAAAGTTTGTGTCCTTCAGCGGCATTGTGGAAATAGAAAACTCGACTGTGTTCAAGGAAACGACCTAGGATGCTGCGTACTTTTATATTATCACTCAGTCCTTTTACCCCAGGAATTAAACCACAAATACCCCGAACAATTAATTCGATCTTAACACCACTTTGAGATGCTTTATACAAAGCATCAATAGTTGGCTGATCAATTAAACTGTTAACTTTAATGATTATTTTACCGGTTTTTCCTGCTTTTGAAGCGATGGATTCCTGTTCAATTAAAGCAATCGTACGGGAATGTAAAATATAGGGTGCAATAAGTAGTTTCTTGAATCTTGGGGTTCGGCTGTATCCAGTTAGTGTGTTGAACAGATTACCCAAATCTGAAGTATATGATAATTTTGATGTAAACAAACTATAATCTGTGTAGGTTTTTGCTGTACTTGGGTTGTAGTTTCCAGTACCAAGATGAGCATAGCTTTTAAGCTTTGAACCCTCCCTTCTCACAACTAGGCAGCATTTTGAGTGCGTTTTCAAACCAGGTAAACCATAGACTACATGTACGCCAACCTCCTCCATTTTGTGAGCCCACTGAACATTTGCTTCTTCATCAAACCTTGCCTTTAATTCAACCAAGGCAGTTACCTGCTTTCCATTTCGAGCAGCGTCCATCAATGCTTTGACAATAGGGGAATTACCATTGGTCCGATAGATTGTTAACTTAATTGCAAAAACAGCGGGATCCGTTGCTGATAATTTTAAGAAGTCAACTACAGGCATGAATGAATCATAAGGGTGATGAAGTAAGATATCTTTGTTCTTCAGAGCTTCGAATATCTTAGTTTTATCTTCAAATTCTTTGGGTAAATATGCTTCAAAGGGTGGAAACTTTAAATCGGGTCGATCAACTTGGTCAGGTAAAGACATCAATCGGTACAAATTAATTGGACCATTTACTCGAATTACATCTTTTTCAGATAAGTTGATTGCATCCAACAGATATTTAAGGACTCCGTCTTCTACCCCATCGTCAATTTCAAGACGCACGGCAGATCCCTTTTTTAAATTATGAAGTTCCTCCTCTATGCTTTGGAGAAGGTTTTCTACCTCTTCCTCGTCCACATATAAATGACTGTTTCTGGTTATTCGGAAAGCCCATGCACCTGACGCTATATGACCAGGGAACAGGTCGTCAGCGAAGTACCTGACCATATCGCTTAAGAACAGAAAACTGTTCTCTTTCGAGGATCTTGCTTTCAATTTTACCAACCTGGGTAAAATCCGCGGTACCGGAACAATTGCCATTAAACTATCCGCTTTTTTCTTCCTTCGGTTCTTAAGAGAAACAATAATATTAAGCGATTTATTGAGAATGAGAGGGAACGGGTGAGTCGGATCGACCGCAAGAGGTGTTAAGATAGGGAAAACTTCTCTACGGAAGTAAGACCTTACCCATATGAATTCCTCCTTTGATAACTCTTCAATTTTTTTAAAGAATATTTTATTTTTCTTTAGAGTCGGTCTAAGAACATCTTTCCAGCAGGATTGTTTGTCCAACGCCATTTGGGCTGCTTTATCTCTTATTTTATCGAGTAAAACAGATGGTGGGATTCCATCAAATCCACATTTTGTAGATCCGCCGTCTACTTTCTGTTGTAATCCTGCAACTCGAATCTCATAGAATTGATCTAAGTTGGAACATACGAAAGAAAGAAAGCGAATTCTTTCTAATATTGGATAACTGTCTGAGAATGCTTGATCTAGAACTCTGTTGTTGAAAGCCAGCCAACTTAATTCTCGATTAAAATATCTTGTAGAAGATGAAAATTTTTTGTTAATATTATTCATTTAAGTCGAATCTATATTTCTGTAATTGTCGACTTTTCGCAACGGTAAAGCCTTTCAGTTATTCAAATTTTTGGTATTTTTAGATAATTAAATCTGAGAATCTTGACGATAATTCAATTCTATATTAGATATATATTTGATCTTTGAAATTTTGTTGGGGGTGTTCCGGATTCGACTGCAATGTGGAAAATTC
>ERZ807291.4212-NODE-4212-length-19390-cov-7.137471_pt1 | contig 19390 bp, 16 predicted proteins | sample MGYA00521257_ERZ807291 | MGnify/ENA primary metagenome ERZ807291 (study PRJEB31413, sample SAMN03169783) | marine metagenome | biome: Marine; feature: Water; material: Subsurface seawater | place: North Sea | collected 2011-04-28 | depth 1 m m ... | reverse complement strand
ATTACCTGCGTAAAAGGGCTGGATGAAGGATGTCCCCACACACACACACGCCTTCCCCTGCTGCTGCCTCAAGTGGTGCGGTCTGGTAGATATTACCCCTGCTTTGTTCTATTCCTCTCCTACATACACACACAAACAAGGGCTTCGTTATGTGGATGGATGCCCGTGATTTGACCCCCCACCCCCCAAAGTGCCTTTTGTCCCTTAATATAATGGATAACTCTGCAAACTCATGGGTAATTATTAAATATTAACCTATGTTAATAGCTTGCATATGTGTTTTTTTTAAACTATAGGAATTTTATGGCACGAAAATTTATACAAATAAATAAACCTAAAACATTGTTGCATTTTCAAAAAGGAAAGCATATCTATAGGTATGTTCTTGTTGATAGATTTGAATATACAGCTACACAACATTTTGGTTTTGATGATAAAGAACATATGACAACAGCAGAAATTTTTGAATTAGCAACACCACGTAAAATACGTAGAAAATATATAAAAAAAGATGACAAATGATTTACTAGAACAAGCTGTTAAGATAGCTAAAGAATTAGAGCAAAGAAAAGCTACTAATCGTATGAAAGAATATAAACCATACGAATACCAAACAAAATTCCATAATACAGTTGCTCAACAGCGATTGCTTATGGCTGGAAATAGGATCGGTAAGTCCTTTTGTGGGGCTATGGAAATGGCATACCATGTGACGGGTCTATACCCAACATGGTGGGAAGGTAAACGGTTTAACAGACCAATTCGTGCTTGGGCTGGGGGAGTTTCTAATGAAACCACTAGGGATGTTTGCCAAAAAGAACTTATCGGTCAACCAGACGACCCTGCGGCAAAAGGTACAGGATCAATACCTTTAAAATATATTGTAGAAACTGTTAGAAAAGCAGGTGTACCTAACGCTTTAAACTCCGTTATTGTAAAACACGTATCTGGTGGTAACTCCAGAATAGGTTTTAAATCATATGATATGGGTAAAGAAAAATGGATGGGTGAAAGTGTTGATGTAATCTGGCTAGATGAAGAACCACCTACTCCAATCTATACACAATCACTAACACGAACAGCCGATAAAGGTGGTGTGGTATATATGACATTTACACCAGAAAGCGGTATGACAGAAACCGTTGCTCAATTTGTAAACAACTTAAGAGCAGGTCAAGCATTAATAACAGCAGGATGGGATGACGCACCTCATATGACAAAAGAGGTTAGAGAACAAATTTTAGCCGCATTACCGCCACACGAAAGAAAAATGAGAGAACGTGGAATACCACAATTAGGTTCTGGTTTAGTATTTCCAATAGCAGAAGAAGATGTAATATGTGATGAAATTGTATTACCAGATCATTGGCCAAAAATTTGTGGGCTGGATTTTGGATGGGATCACCCAACAGCCGCAGTATGGGTTGCTTGGGATAGAGATACAGATACAGCTTATGTTTATGATTGTTATGCTATGAGGCAAGAAGCAGTACCTATTCATGCATCTGCTATAAAAATGAGAGGAAAACATATACCTGTTATTTGGCCTATGGATGGCAGACAAGCTGATAAAGGTTCTGGTAAAAGTTTAACACAACAGTACAAAGAAGAAGGTGTTAATATGAGCAGAGAACATTTTAGTAATCCACCTCAAAACGGACAAAAAGATGGTTCTGGAGGAAACTCCGTAGAAGCAGGTGTTCAAGAATTATACACTAGATTTAAAACACAAAGGTTGAAAATATTTAAAAATCAGAGTAAACTGCTAGAAGAATTGCGTATGTATCATAGAAAAGATGGTAAGATTGTACCAGCTAATGATGACGTAATATCTGCAATGAGATATGCAGTTATGTCGTTAAGAAAAGCTAGAACAAAATCATATGAAAGATTACAAGTGCAATCAGATTATGAGTTTAATATATTTAACTAACAAAGGATAACAATGGGCGGAGTAGCAAGAATTTTTAAATCAGTAATATCATCACAAAAAGTACCAATTGCACCAGTTGCACAAACAGTTGCGGAAACTGCACCTGTTACACAAGCAGCAGATAAAATGGCACAAAAAAAAGCGGCAATGGGTTCTGGTTATGGAACATCTGGACAAACTGTATTAGCAAGCGGAACTGACACAGAAGCTAATGTTCAAAAAACTGTTTTAGGTGGCGGTAAAAAAAAAAAAATAAAAGTATAGTGTGATAATTGCAGTTACAGAAGAAAAATGGAAAAAACCTGTTTTTGATTTTGTTGCACCTAAAGCGCATATAACTACAAATTTAGAAAACAAATATTCTTTTATTGGTTTTATTGAAAGTGATAAAATACTTGGAGGTTTATTATTTTCAGATTATGATGGTCATAATGTTTTTGTTCATTTAGCTTTAGACACTCCTAGAGTGTGTCAAAGAAGATTTATTAAAATGATGTTTTTATACTGTTTTAATCAATTAAAATGTAGTAGAATAACAGCAATGTGTCGTAACGGTTATAAAAGAAATGAACGGTTGTTAAAAGGCGCAGGATTTGTTAAAGAAGGTGTTTGCAGACAAACTATGAAAATTGGTAATGAATTTGTAGATGCTGCAATTTATGGTATGTTAAAACAAGAATGTAAATGGATATAAAATTATGGGAATGAAATCAACACCACAAATGCCACCACCAGTAGATCAATCGGTCTATGATAAAACTGCGGAAGCAGAAGCAAAAGTTGCAGCAGAAAAAGAAAAAATGTTAGGTTCAAAAAAAAAAGGAATGTACGGAACAATTTTAACTTCTGGTGTAGGTGATGAAACAGAAGCAACAACAAATAAAACAGTATTAGGAGGAGGAGTATAATGTCATTAGTAAAAAATATTAATGCTAGAAAAAAAGCTGGAACTTCAAGACCAAAAAGTAAATCAACAGTATCTCCAAAAGCATACAAAGCAATGAAGTCTAATTGGAAAAATACAAAAAAAAGTTAGTATGGCATCTTTTGAATATGTAAAAAAACGTCTAGGCTCTATGGAAGAAGATAGAGGAACTTGGGAAACGCATTGGCAAGAAATTCTTGACTATGTTATGCCAAGAAAAGCAGACGTTATTACATTAAGAACTCGTGGTGAAAAAAGAACAGAAGTTTTATATGACAGTACAGCTATTACTGCAAATAATTTATTAGCGGCATCATTACAAGGTACACTTACATCTCCATCATTAGCATGGTTTTCAATTAAATTAAGAGATGAAAATTTAAATCAAAATAGAGAAGTTGCTTTATGGTTAGAAGATACTGCAAAAAGAATGTATGACACTTTTAACGAAACAAATTTTAATACAGAAGTACATGAATTATATCTTGATCTATGCTCAATAGGTACAGGTGCAATTTTTGTTGAAGAAGGTAAAAAAGGTTTTGATACAGATGGTATTCATTTTAATTGTTTACATATTGCAGAATATTATATTCAAGAAAATATAAATGGAAAAGTAGATACACTTTATAGAAAATATAAATTAACAGCTAGACAAGCTGTTCAAGAATTTGGTGAAGAAAATTTAGGTGAAAAAATTTTAAAAGCGGCAAAAGAAAAACCAGAAAAGAATTTTACATTTATTCATGCTGTAGAACCAACAGAAGATTACGAAAGAGCAACAGGAAAATCTGCAACTAAATTACCATTTCATTCATGTCATGTTTGTGAAGAAGATAAAATGGTTGTTAGAACAGGTGGTTATAATGAATTCCCATATTTAGTACCACGTTGGTCAAAAGCAACTGGTGAAATTTTTGGAAGATCACCATCATTTAATGCATTACCAGATATTAAAACTTTAAACAAAGCAGTTGAAATTGGATTAAAAGCATGGGCTAAAGCAATTGACCCACCACTACTTGTTCAAGATGATGGAGTAATTGGTAGAGTTAGAATGACACCTGCTGGAATTACAGTTGTTAGAAATGACGGTGCTGTTAAACCATTACAAATTGGTTCTAACTGGCAAATAACTGACATGAAAGAAAATCAATTAAGAACTGCTATTAGACAAGCATTTTATTCAGACCAATTACAATTACAAGAAGGCCCACAAATGACAGCAACAGAAGTTCAAGTTAGATATGAACTTATGCAAAGATTACTTGGGCCAACATTAGGTCGTTTCCAAACTGAATTTTTAAATCCATTAATTGAAAGAGTATTTGGAATTATGTTTAGAGCAGGTGCTTTAATGCCTGCACCAGATGTTATTCAAGACACTACAATTGATGTAGAATATGTTGGGCCATTAGCTAGATCACAAAGAATGGAAGAAGCAGTTGCTATAGAAAGATTATATACTTTAGCAATGAATATTGCACAAATTGATCCTGCTATTATGGATAATATAGATCACGATAACGCAATTAGAATGAGAGCAAAATTACTTGGTGTACCTAAAACTGTTTTAAGAGGTAAAGATCAAGTTGATGAAATGAGAGCCGCACAAGCAGAAGCACAACAACAAGCGGCAATGGCACAACAAGCACAACAAGAAGCACAAGTAGCTAACACACAAGCTGACGCAACTAAAAAATTAGCAGACCCTAATGTACAATCCGCTATGGGAGATATGGCAGATGATATGGGTATGTCTGATATGATGGGATAATATGGCAGATCAAGATACTGATCTAAAACAATTAAAACAACAATACAAAATTACATTTTCATCTAAAGAAGGTGAAAAGGTATTAGCAGATTTAATGTCTGCTTATTATCATAGAGGTTCATTTAAAGAAAACCCCTATGAAACAGCATACCGTGAAGGACAACGATCGGTATTAATCAGAATAATTAATTTAATAAAGGAGAATAAAAATGTCTGATGAACAAACGACCACTAATGACAATCCAGCAGTAGAAACTCAAATAGCTGATGCAGTACAAGGCACAGTTAATACAGTTCTTGGATCAGAAAGTGATAATCAAAATGATTGGAGATCAACACTTTCAGAAGATTTAAAAAATGATCCAACTTTATCAAACTTTAAAGATGTAGAAAGTCTTGCTAAAACTGTAGTACATCAACAAAAAGTATTAGGTAGCAGAATACCATTACCTAAAACTGATGAAGAACGTAACGAACTTTATAATAAATTAGGCAGACCAGAAGATGCTAGTAAATATGAAGTTAATATTCCAAATGAAATGGCAGAATTTATGCCTAAAGAAGATGTTGAACAATTTAAAAATGTTGCTCATAAAATTGGATTAAATAACGAACAAGTAAATGCATTAATGGAATTTCAAGTTAGTGCAACTAAAGCTAGTTTAGATAATCAAGGCGCAATTCTTAATCAAGAAAAAGAAAAATCAACAGAAGTTCTTAAAAAAGAATGGGGTTATGATTATGATAAAAATGTAAGAGCAGCACAAAGAGCATTAAATGTTTATGGTGATGCAGATTTACAACAACTTTTATCTGAAACATCTGCTGGAAATAATCCTGCTGTAATAAAATTTTTAGCAACTATTGGTAAAGAAGTAACAGAAGATATGGCTCAAAATACTACTAATAATAGATTAGCTACATCTCCATTAGATGCTAAAGAAGAAATTAATAATATTATGGCTGATACAAGTCATGCTTATTTTAATCCATCACATCCAAACCATGAAATTGCTGTAGAAAAAATGCGACAATTACATGAAAAAGTGTATGGTAAATAAGTCACAAGTGTGATATTATTACAACAATATATTTGCCCGCAAGGACAACAAATATATAAGTCATGTTGACTATAAAACCGTAGTGATTGTATCGTTATTACAATAAGGTTTCCCAGAAATGGATAAAGACCGATTAATTAGAATATGGTTTAATACATTTGTATTATGCTCTCTATTCTTAACTTTTAAATAAGGACTAAATAACATGAGTACACAAATAACAACAGCTTTTGTAGAACAATACAAAAGTAATGTGTTCCATCTTGCACAACAAAAAGGTTCAAGGTTAAGAGGTGCGGTTAAATCTGAAACGGTAACTGGTACATCTCATTACTTTGAAAGAATTGGTGCAACTGCGGCACAAGTAAGAACAACAAGACATTCTAACACTCCTCAAATTGACACGCCTCACTCAAGAAGAAAAGTGACGCTTGCTGATTACGATTGGGCAGATTTAATTGACCAAGAGGATAAAGTAAGAATGTTGATTTCACCTCAATCTGAATATGCGAAAGCTGGCGCTTACGCTATGGGTAGAGCAATGGATGACGCAATTATTGCGGCCGCTTCTGGCAATGCATTTGGTGGAGTAGCTGGTGCTACTTCTATCGCATTACCTGCTGGTCAAAAAATTGCAGTAGGCACTACTTCTCTAACAGTTGCAAAACTTATTGCTGCTAAAGAGATTTTAGATGCTTCTGACGTTGATCCAGATGAAACTAAATACTTGGTTTGTTCAGCTAAAGAGATTACTTCTCTATTAGGTGATGACAAAGTAACTTCTGCTGACTACAATAGTGTTAAAGCACTTGTTGCAGGTCAAGTAGATACTTTCATGGGCTTTAACTTCATCAGAACTGAAAGAATTGCAGCTTCTGGCGGAGATAATCTAGCACTTGCGTTCACTCAATCAGCTATTGGTCTTGCTCTTGGAAAAGACATTTCTACTAGAATATCTGAAAGAGATGACAAGAACTATGCAACTCAAGTATTCCTATCTATGACGATTGGTGCTACTAGAGTTGAAGATGAAAAAGTTGTAGAAATCGCTTGTAACGTATAATATACTTATACTTACAATTTTTTACAAAGTGGGGCGTTGAAATATACGCCCCATACAATATTTAAAAAGGATTTATGGCTACAGAAGTTTCAATTTGTTCAAACGCATTAAGAAGATTAGGAGATGATCCTATTACATCACTTACAGATGATACTGAAAGAGCAAGACTTTGTAATTCATTTTATCCAGATGCAAGAGATGCAGTATTAAGATTACACACTTGGAACTTTGCAGTTACAAGAGCATCATTAGCAAAATTAGCAACAGCACCCGCTTATGGGTTTGCATATCAATATTCACTTCCTTCTGATTGTTTAAGAGTATTACAAATGGAAGAACCTCATTTTATTTTTAAAGTAGAAAACGTAGCTACTCACGGTAAAGTATTATTAACAGATGAAGGTACTGCAAACATTATGTATGTTGCAAGAATTACTAATACTACTTTAATGGATAGTATGTTTGTTGATACACTTACTGCAAAATTAGCTACAGATTTAGCTTATCCTGTTACAAATTCTGTTCAATTACAAACTCAAATGCAGAAACTCTATGAATATAAACTTTCGGAAGCCCGTAGTGTTGATGGACAAGAAGGATTTATTGATGATCTTGTTTCTGATACATTTACAACTTTCCGAAGATAATGGCTAGAGTACATCCTTTTCAAACTAACTTTACTGCTGGTGAATTAACACCAAAACTTGCAGGCCAAATTGATTTTAAAAAATACAATAATGGCGTTGAGATAATGGAAAACATGACAGTATTTCCACAAGGCGGTGCATCAAGAAGATATGGTACTAGATATGTAGCACCAGTTAAAGATAGTTCTAAAGTAACTAGATTAATTCCTTTTGAATTTAATGTTGAGCAATCATATGTATTAGAATTTGGAGATCAATATATTAGATTTTATAAAGATGATGGTCAAATAGTTTCTGGTGGTTCTCCATATGAAATATCTACAAATATTACAGAAGATAAATTATTTGAAATACAATTTACACAATCAGCAGATATTATGTATATTGTACATGAAAGTTTACCTCCACAAAAATTATCAAGATTAGGTCATACATCTTGGACACTTACAGAAGTTGAATTTCAAAATGGGCCATATTTAGATGCTAACGAAAGTAGTGTAACATTTACATCTTCTGCAAGTGGTGTAGGTACAGGTAGAACATTAACAGCATCTGCTTCAACTTTTGAATGTGCGCCAAATGAAACAGGTTTTCATACAGAAGATATTGGAAGGTCTGTTAAATTAAGAGATGGATGGGGTGTTATTACTGGTTATACATCACCAACAATTGTTACATGGGAAATAAAACAAGATTTAGGTTCTTCTTCAGCATCAACAGATTGGGCATTAGGTGCTTGGTCTGAACATACAGGATATCCTAAAACAGTTTCATTTTTTGAACAAAGATTAGTATTTGGTGGAAGTACATTATATCCACAAACAATATGGGCATCTGAAAGTGGATTTTATGAGCATTTTCATACAGGTGCAGGTGATCCTGCAGATGCATTTATTTATACTATTGCCGCTAACAAAGTAAACACTATAAGATGGTTAGCACCCGCTAGAGATTTAATTGTAGGTACTGCTGGTGGTGAATTTAAAGTTGGAAAACCTGCTGGTGAGCCTTTACAACCCGATAACGTACAGATTACACAACAAACTACTTATGGTGGTTATACAACACAACCTATTCAAATTGGTAACGCTGTATTATTTTTACAAAGACAAAGAAAAAAGATTAGAGAATTTTCTTACAGATTTGAAGATGATGCATATCTTGCACCAGACATGACATTGCTTGCTGAACATATTACAGGTAATGGAATTGTTGATGTTGATTATGCACAAGAACCAGAAAGTATTTATTGGGCAGTAAGAGAAGATGGTACTTTATTAGGTATGACTTACCAAAGAGAAGAAGATGTTATTGCTTGGCATAGACATATTATTGGTGGTTCATTTAAACAAACTTTTAATGCGGCAACTGATGTTACACCTAAAACAACTGATCCTCTTTTTAATGGTTTTATAACAATATCTGGTCATGGTTTTGTTACAGGTGATAAAGTTTTATATAGCGCAAACGGTGGAACTAAAATTGGTGGCTTACAAGATAATACTTATTATTATGTTATAGCAAAAGACGCTAACAATATTGAATTTGCAGAAACATACCAACAAGCAAAAGATAGAACTGTAATACAAATATCTGCTGGTGTTGGTACACAAAGCATACAATCACAAGCTAAAGTTAAATCTATTTGTACTATTTCAGAAGAATTAGAAAATCAAACATGGATTATTGTTGAAAGAAAAGTAAACGGTAGCATAGTAAAATATGTTGAATATTTAGATAAAAATGTAAATATGGATAGTTGTTTATCTACAACTGTAAATGCTAGTAGTACAACAATAACAGGATTAGATCATTTAGAAGGTGAAAGTGTACAAATACTTATTGGTGACGCTGTATATCCAAATCAAATAGTTACAAGTGGAGAAATATCTGTTAGTCTATCACCAAATACAGGTTATAAATCATTAGAAGTTGGTCTTGGTTTTGTATCTCAACTTAAAACTATGAGAGTAGAAGCTGGCGCATCTGCTGGTACTGCACAAGGTAGAAAAAAGAGATATAATGAAGTTATGGTAAGATTACATAAAACAGTAGGAATTAATATAAATGGAGATCAATTACCATTTAGAACATCATCTACTCCAATGGGTCAAAATATTAAAGAATTTACTGGAGATAAAAGAGTAATTAATTTAGGATGGGATCGTGACGGACAAATAATTATAAAACAAGAACAACCATTACCTATGACTATTTTAGGAATAACAGGAACATTAGTAACAAGTGATTAAGGAGATTAAATAATATGGCATGGCAAGTATTAGCCGCAATGGCGGCAAGCACAGCAGTTACGTTGATGGGTCAACGTCAACAAATGAAAACTATAAAAGCAAATGCTGCTTGGCAAAACTATGAAAATGAACTTTCATTTCAATATGAAAAACAAAAAACATTAAAAGCACAAGCTAAATTAATGAGCAAACAAAGAGCCGCTATAGGTGCATCTGGCGCACAATTTACTGGTTCACCATTAATTATAGCTAATTCAGATTTTGAAGAATTTGAAAACGATTTATGGTATATGGAAAAAAGATTTTTTGTTCAAAGCGCAGCAAGAGATGCTGAACTAACAGGATTACTTACAGCGCAAAAATATAAAATGGGTCAAACATTATTGTCTGGCGCAAGTAGTGGTGTAAATTATAAATATGGAAATAAAGCCGCAAATACTACAGGAACTACAGTATAATGATATATTTAATTAAAGTCTGGGATGGTATGGAAAAAATATTTGAAGGTTATTCAAGAACTGATCCTACTGTTAATAAAGAATTTAATGCATGGACAGATAAAACAGATGAACAAGGAACAACAACAAAGGTAAATTTTACACCTGCTAGATATAGGATTACATATGAAACTGCCTAGATATAAAGATAATACTTCTTCTAATGTTGTTGCTAGTAATAGATCATTAACAACTGGTACTCAAACTGGTGGCGCTATTGCTGATATAGGTGCATTAGCTTTAAATAAAATTGCTGAATATGGTGCAATGAAAAATAACCATGAAGCTAAATTAAGAAGATTAGATATTAATACTAATAAATCTTTATCAGACAGTATGATGTTTGGTAAAGTTTCTCAATTTGAAAATAGTTTAGAAACTAGAGAAGATTTTTTAACTCCAGAAAATTGGTTATTAGATTTTGACAAGCAAGCAAAAGGATGGGAAAAAGAATTTAAAAATGGTTTAGATGAACAAACTTGGAAAGAATATCAACCTTTATATTATCAAAAATTTTTTGAAAGTAAAAACAAAGTTGTTAAAGCAGTAAATAATCAAAAGTTAAAAAATGCAGGTCATGCTTTTAATGAATCAGTTAATACATTTCAAAAATCAGTAGAAAATTCTACATCTTTAAATGAAATAGAAGCACAATATGAATTATTTACTGAAATACATTTAAAAGACAATGTTAAAACTAATCTATTTGATGCAGATAAATTTAACAAAGTTAAAGAAGAAGCTAAACAATTTACAAATATAAAATACACAATGTTTCAAGCAACAGAAGGTTTAGATATTTTATCACCTAATGGTAGTAAAGAAGTAGATTGGAATAATGTTGTATCAAGATTAAAAAATAAAGAATTTAAAATGTTAGATATTGACGGTAATGAACTTACTGTAGATGATGATTTAAGACAAACTTTAATTAAAGATGCTAATGAAAAATTTACTACTCAAAATTCTTTACACACAAAACAAAAAGAAGAAAAGAATAAAACTATCAAATTAGATTTTACCAATAGAATAATTGGTATGGAAACTGGATCAGAAGAAGGTAAAGAAGGTGCTAAAAATTTTATGATTGATTTAGAAAAATCAGATTTAGAACCTACAACAAAATTAAGTTTAAGAACTGCATACAATGCATCTCTTAATAATATGAAAAATGGTAAAAATAGCTGGAACTCTGTACAAGGACAACAAGCATTATCTTTAACTACTTATTTAGTTGCATCTGGTGCAATGGACACAGAAGAAGAAAGAGATGTTATTTTTGATATGATGGCTAAAGGTTTATTAGAACCTAAAACTGCATTAAGTTTATATAATGAAAGTATTAAACTAACTAAAAATAGAAACGTATATAAAAAAGATTTAACTACAAGAGCAACTTCTATGCTTATGAAAGAAATAGGTGCTGGAGAAGGTGTAATGAGTTTATTAAATAATTTATCAAATATTCCACCTGCGGAAAGAACAGTAGCTTTAACTGCGGCATTAGATAGTGGAAGAATGACACAAGAAGCATATAACGCTATGAATAATATGTTTAGCTTACTTGCTCAAGGTGAAAGAAAAGGATTTACATACGAAAATATGTTAGTTAATCAAAGACATCCAAACTACATTTTAGGTGATTTAATTTCATCTTATAAAGGTTCTATGGATGACGCTAGATTAAAAGAATTACAAACTAAAATTGATGGTCTTGTAGGTACAACAGAAACAGATAAAACTTTCTATATTATGCCTACAGAATACTTTACAAAGAAAACACCTTCAAATGCTAATATGATTATGCCACAAAGACTTGAAGGAGAAGGTGTATTAGAATATGTTAAACGTGCTAAAAAATTAATTAAAAGAAATGATAACTTACCGAGTGTTATAACAGGTCAAACTATAGAAACATTAGACATATCAGACTTGTTTATAGTACCAGATTTTGAATAAATATGAAAATAACAGCTTTACAATTATCACAAGCTGGTTTTAATAACGATACAATTAAGTCGTATGTTGATAACCAAGTTCCTTTATTAGAAAAAGCAGGATTTAGTAAAAACGAAATATATAAATCTTACGGTATTACACAAGTACAAAATACCCCATTACATGATTTTGACATGATGGAAGATACTACTGCTATTACAGATAACAGTATGACATTAGGTAAGAAATCTAGCTTAATGAAAACTCAAGATCAAGAAAATGCAAACACTATAAACAGTAGCAAAACAAGTGATGCAAAATACAATCTTAAAAACACTACATTTGATTTACTTAAAAACGAAGATCAAGCTAAAATTGTAGAAAAAATTGGTGAAGCATACAAATTATTTAAAGAAGATGATGAAGGTAGAATTGGTTTTATAGATAATTGGATGGAAAATTACTATCCAAATATTGCCTATGAAAAGAAAAACTTTATGAATAATCCAGAATTAAGTTTAGCTGAAAGTGCTTTAAATGATGAGCAAGTTAAAATGATGGATGGTTTAACAGCTAAAGATAAAATATCTGGTAATCTAGGTTTTAACCAAGAAGAAGGTAGATATGTATTTGACCAAAATTTTGTAGAAGCTGAAAAAGAAAGAAAATTTAATGAAAAAATAAATGTATTACATACAGCATTTTCTACAGGTCAAAACACTTTATCATTATTAGAATATACTAAACAAAATTATGGATTTAATGATATGCAAAATATGTATCTTAATGAATTCATGTCATTTGTTTCAGCATTAGAAAGTGATAATAAAAATATTTATAATGCAGATGGTAGTGCGGCTGGTTTATTTCAATTTAGAAAGTCTGGTTTTAGAACTGCAATAAATAGATTTAATAATATTATGACTAGAATGAACCCTAATTATCAATTACCTAATTGGGTTCAAGATGCATTAGTACACCAAGACCCTACAAGATTATCACCAGATGAACAAAAAGCATTAGCATTAGCTAACTTTTTAGAAATGCCTGCAAGTACAAAGTTTAATCGTGCAGGTTCAGATGCTTTATTAAAAGCAATTGCAGACGGTGACGTTGATGCAATGAAAGAATTATATATAAAATATCATCATGCTGATTATGAAAAAGTAGAAGATATACAAGCAGGAGATGGTCAAGAATATAGACTTGTAGATAATGAAGCATTAAGAGATAGAACGGATAAATATTTTTCTAAATGGGGTACTGATAATTATGAATATCAAACAGCGCAATTAGCTTATTGGGGAAATGATAATATAGTTACTAAAGCATTAGAACAATTACCTGCTAATGCAGGAGATAAATTATTAAATGCTTTTGGTGGTAAAGGTTATTACAACGTATTTACAAATGGATATGAAATGTCTGTATCTGGTGTAATGGATAGATATTACCAAGTATTTATTGATGATCCTAATGCTGATCCATATGAAGCAATACAAAAAGTATTTATGTATCAAGAACAAAGATTTGATAAAGATATTATTTCTGCGGCTACAACATTAGTTAATGATTTACCTTATATGGCGGCAGGTTGTTTTGCGGCCGCAGGTACAGCAATAGTTGGTAGTTTAGGTACATCTGCACCTGCTACACCTGTTATATGTGGTGCTGGTGGTTTTGCATTACCAGAAGTTATGAGATCAGCATATATGAGAGCAATAGAAGATAATTATGTAGGATCATTTTCAGAATTTTTAAGTCATTATATGGATAAAAAAACAGCAGTAGTTGCAGGTAAATCAGCAGTTATTGGTGGTGCTACATTTGGTGTTGGTGCAAAAGTAAAAGCAGTTACAGGAAGTACAACAGCTAGACTTGCATCAGAAATAGGTGTTATGACTACTCTAGGGGCGGCTATGGAAGGCCACGTACCTAGTTTAAAAGATTTTGCTCATGCTACGGTTTTGGTTTTTGGAGTACATGGATCAATAAGAGGTATGAGTGTATTTAAAGATATTTATTCACAATATTCAAGACATCCTAGAGATGTTATTAAAGATATGGAAAGTGATGTTAGTATAAGAGTTGCAATAGAAAACGGTGAAATACCATCTGTTTATAAACAAGGTTCAGAAACAGTTATTAAAGGATTAGAAAAACAAGCTAATATTAAATTATTACCACCACCAAAATTTAAAAACAATGAAACTGTAAACATATCTACATCTTCAACAGAAGTTGCTAAAGTTAAAGGTAAAGAAACAATAGGATCAGAAAGTGTAATTATTGTTGAAAAACCAAATGGTGCAACAATTCCTGTATTAGAAAGTCAAGTTAGAAAAGCACCTACTAAAGAAATAGAAGTAAAATTAGAAGGTGATAAAATATTTATTAATCTTAAAAAAGATAATTCATTTAAAGAAAGAAAAGAAAACGGTGAATTTGCGGCAGATATAGTTGAGTTAGTAAAAGATGCAGAAGGTGTATTTAGAGAAACTAATTTTAAATCTACACCAGAAGCAGTTGTAAGAGAAACTGGATCATCTACTAAAGTAGTTACATTAGATGGTAAAACTATTGCTAATGAAAGTATTACAATTCAAAGTAAATTCTATCCAGAACTAACTAAACTGTTTAATAAAAACCAAACTAAAAAAACAGAATACAAAAATGCTAAAGATTTTATCAATAATGAAAGAGGTCAAATATCAAGCAGAAACAAAAAAGCAGAAATACTATTTGCATTAGAAGCAGGTGGTAAATCTAAATTTCCAGTTGACACTTTAATTGTTAGAGTTGGTAATGAAAATGTAGCAATCAATAGATCAGCTTATGAACAACTAATTAAATTTACAGAAAATGGACAAGTAAAAACTGCTCAAGTTATGGGTGCAGGTAAAGATAGCCCTATACTATTTTTACATCCAGAAACTAATAAAATTTTAGCTACAATTAAACCAGAGAAAATACAAAATGGTGAGATTAATGCACAAGCAACTAATTACTTTGAAAATTTTAAAGAAAAAGAAGGTACATTTTACGATAGAGTAAACAGTAGTAGAGATGGTGATAACTGGGGAATACCTAATGATATATTTACACAAACAAAAGGTTTGCCAGCAGATTACTCTACTAATGCGGCCGCATGGAAAGGATTATTTAACTCATCAAGAGGTTTAGATTTAATTGATCTTGTAGAACTATACAAAGTATTTGTTAAAAAATCACCAGAAGTAAGAAACTTACCAGAAGGTTTAAATGGTTATTTCCAATTTAAAGGAAAGAAATCACCTAGAATAGTTATTAACGAAGCATTACAAAAAAACCCAGAACAATTTATGATGACGTTTGCGCATGAATTGGGTCATTTAATTGATTATTTACCTAACGGTACTTTAAGTAGAGGTAACATATTAGGTTCAATAGCTACATTAAAAGGCTATATGAATAAATGGATTGACGGTAAAAATGAAGGCGCAAAACCATTTAGTGCAAAAGAAATAGAAGCAATGAAGAAAGCCGCTATAAAAGAAGCTAAAGAAAAACAAAAAGAAGTTAAGGTAGATTTAGAAAAATTAGAAATTACACCAGAAACAGTATTACAAATATTTAGAGATGCTGGTGCTAGAGAAAAAATTAATCCAGATTTTTATAATGCATTTGTTAAGTTAGATGGTGCTGTTAAAAAATTAGTAGTTAGAGATGCATTAAAAGGATTAATGTCAAATCATCTAAAAGCTATTGCAGATAAAATTAATGGTAAACCTAGTGATAGTAGATTAACTAATGAAGCATACAAAATCTTTGCTAAAAACTTTGAAAGAGGTTTAAAAGAAAGAAACCTAGTAAACAAAGAATGGATTACAAGTGAATTAAAAAGTCTATCAGCTAAATGGAAACCATTTGATAGAAGTGCTAGAGCAGATTACACAGCATATAGAGATGGCCCAAGAGAACTAATGGCTGATTTTATGATGGCGTTTATGTTAAGACCACAATGGGTTAAAAATAATGCACCTAGAACTTGGGAAATGTGGATGCATTATATGCACGCTAGACCAGAAGTTAAAGCAAACTGGGAAAGAATACAAATAGATTTAAAATCTGGATCAGACAAAAGATTAGGTAAAGTAGTATCAGACATAAGTAATATGTTTAGAGAAACTAATGACTTAATGATTGAAAGAATAGAAAAAGATTACACACCTTCTAAAGCAGATATTTTAGGTACAGAAGCAATAGATAACTTTTATTGGATATACAGAAGATTTAAAGGAACTGGTAATGAAAGATGGCATAGTCCATTAGCAAAAGAATTAAATTGGTCTATTGAAAACTATAGATACCGTCATGCTAAATTAAAAAGATATACAGAAGATATGATTAACAAAGTTGTTAAGCCAGCAGAAGAATTGGGATACAACTCAATTGATCTTGGTACTGCATTATTTTTAAGAAACATAGCTGAAAGTTCTCAAAGAAATAAATTAGTAAATGCACTAGGTATTATGAAAGTCAACCCAGAATTAGCTAAAAAATTAGGTGATAGAACTGCTAAAGAAGTTTATGACTATTATGCAAAAATGCATCCAGACTTAATAAATCTAACAAATGAATTTTACAAAGTTAGACAGGAAATGGTTATTCCAGAATTAAAAGAAAGTGGAATGTATAGTGCAGAATTAATAGCTAAATTAGAAAACAATAAAGAATACGTAACTTTCAATGTAAGAAAATACTTACTTGAACGTATAGAAAAATATGGGCCAAACTCAAGTGCTACAAGATTTTTAAAAGGTTCTAAAGGTTCGTTTGATGACATTATGAATGTATTTAATGCAACACTTGAAAAAGATATGTTGTTATTAGTTGAAGCTAAAAGACATAGAACAATGGCATTAACTATTAAATGGTTAAAAGAAAACAAACATTGGATGGAACGATATGGTAAAAAACCTTTTGAGCCATCTGATAGAATTATTTATAAACCTAAATTTGTTGGAGAAGGTAAATTAGAAAAACCCGCTAAAGGCATGGAACAATTTAGTTATATGAAAGATGGTAAGATGCAACATTGGCACGTAAATAAATTTGTTGCACAATCATTTAAAGAAAATCCTAATGGTACATTTTATATGTACAAATTAATGACACAAACTGGTGATGTATTTAGAAAACTATTTACTGAATATAATCCTGCTTTCTGGCCAATCAACTTGGGTAGAGATTTAAACAGATCAGTTAAATTATTAAAAGGTGCTAGATATATTGATATAGCTGGAAAAGGTAAAAATTCATTACTTAAATATTACTTCCAAGCAATAAAACCTGCTTATAAATCTATTTTTAAAGATGGTACTGAATTGACTAGATGGATGGAAAATGAAGGTTTTTTAATATCTATGAATGAAGGTTATAGAGGTCAAGCTGGAAGTAGAGCATTATTAAAAGATAAAGACCCAGATACATATGCGCTTGAAAAATTACTAGGTGATCTAAATAAGAAAAAAGGTTTTGACAAATATTGGAGTTCAACATTTGGATATTTATTTGAAAGTCTTGGTAACTTTGCAAGAATGTTTGAAAGAACACCTAAAATTGCAGGTGCAATGTTTATAAAAGATCAAATTAAAAGAGGTGAATTAAAAATGACTGATAAAGAAATGATGTTAAGAGTTCAATCAGAAGTAGGATCACCAAACTTTTTAAGACAAGGTAAATTAAACGCATTAACTAATAATTTATATTTATACTCTAACGCATTTAAAGAAGGTTGGAGAGCAGATATAACTAGATTTAAAGAAGCACCTGTATCAGTTGGTAGTAAATTTGTAGCATACAATGTAATTCCTAAAATATTACAAAAAGCTATGGAAGTAGGATTATTTGGTGTTGGTTTAGGTGCAGTTTATAAATATGGTATTTCTGATTGGGATAAAATAAATTACATTCCAATAGTATTAGGTGAAACACCAGATGGCAGACCAATATATTTAAGAATACCACAAGATGAAACATCAAGATTAATTAATGGTATTTTATACAAAGCAATGAGTATTGGTGATGATGGTAAAGTTGGTTCATTAGAAACACCTGCTGATTTATTTGGTTATGTAGGATCATCTGGATTACCATCTATGAACCCTGTATTTAGTTTGTTTGCTGATTTAATAGGATGGATGAATGGTACTACTCCATATGATGATTTTAGAGGTACAACTGCAATTGATAAAACAACTGATAAAGCAGATGATGCTAGAAAAAACAAAGAAATATTAAAATGGTTCTTTAATACTTATTCTGGTCAAGGTGTATATAAATTTAAAAGTAATGATTTAAAAGAAGTTACAAATGAATTAGAAAAAGTATTAGATATACCAGTTATAGGTAGAGTATTAGGTAGATGGGTTAAAATAGGTCAACATCCAGCTATAGGATTTATGGAAAAATCAGAAGGCGGTATTGAACAATTTGAAAAAGAAAATGCTCAAATAACACTTGATTACAAAGAAGCTGTAGCAAATTTAGTTACAGGAGAACCTTTAACAGATAAACATAAATTGGCTTTAATGGTTAGAGGTGAAAGATTAAGAACAAATAAACTACTAATAGAACGATTATCTCAACAAGCTGGCGGTACTGTATTATTACAAGAAATATTAAGCGAAAATGATAGTAAAAAACTAGCTATTAAGATAATGAAGTTGATTGAATTTATTGAAAAAACTGATAATGAGTATCCTATTAACTTTATTAAAAAGCCATTTAATGATAAGATAGAAGAATAATATGACTATTAGTACAACAATTATAAAAAATTCTTATTCTGGTAATGCTTCTCAAACAGTATTTCCTTACACTTTTAAGATAAGTGTAGATGCTGATATACAAGTTATTTTAAGATCAGCATTAGGTACAGAAACAGTAAAAGCAATATCTACAGATTATACAGTTAGTGGTGCAGGTGATGCAAATGGTGGTAATGTTACTATGGTTGTTGCACCAGCAAGCGGTGAAACACTTGTTATTAGACGTGCTACAGTACAAACTCAAACCATTGATCTTGTTGAAAACGATCCTTTTAGTGCTGAAACAGTAGAAGGTGGATTTGATAAATCAATTTCATTAGTGCAAGAAATTCAAGAAGAAGCAGATAGATCAATTAAATTATCAAGAACAAATACTATGGCTTCAACTGAATTTACTGTTGATGCTAATACTAGAGCAGGTAAAATTTTAGGATTTGATGACAATGGTGAATTAGTTGTATCGCAAGAACTAGGAACTTTTAAAG
>ERZ807291.4199-NODE-4199-length-19423-cov-45.450330_pt1 | contig 19423 bp, 27 predicted proteins | sample MGYA00521257_ERZ807291 | MGnify/ENA primary metagenome ERZ807291 (study PRJEB31413, sample SAMN03169783) | marine metagenome | biome: Marine; feature: Water; material: Subsurface seawater | place: North Sea | collected 2011-04-28 | depth 1 m m ... | reverse complement strand
CAAAAGTTCTAAAACGCTAAAATAAAACACCTCGATAAAACACCACGATAAAACACCACGATAAAACAATGGCAGAAGGCTTTGCTTTCTGATTTTTGCGCTATATGACGTTATGTGGCTCCGCCAGTAAGGAGCGCTTTTTGCCTTTAAGGGAAATCCTATAATGACGATGCGCCCTGCCCTGAGCGAAGCCGAAATAAGCGATATCATTCAGATGGCGTTATCTGATCATGATAGCTTTGCTCAGATACAGATGCTTTATGGCCTGCCTGAAAAGGAGGTCAAAGCCCTGATGCGATCATCTCTGAAACGTGGTAGCTACCAAGCATGGCGCAAACGGGTCCGCCAATTCTCAGACCGTCGTGCCCATTATAAATAATACTCAGCTTTTCCCTGATAGCCGTTTTGCAAAGATATCTGCAAACACGTCAGTACCGCATGTGCCATTTAAATCGGGCGTGCGTGTTTCAGGCTGGCTTACCATATCAGCCATGACATCATCTATCATCTGAGCGGCCTGCCCGAAACAAGGCTCGCTCCTACGCACGCCAATCCAGCGCAGCAGCATTGCTGCCGAGCCAATAAGAGAGCATGGATTAGCTTTATTTTGACCGGCAAGTGACGGTGCTGAGCCATGCTGAGCTTGCGCTACTGCAAATTTCTCGCCCGCATTTAGCGATGCAGCAAGCCCAAGCCCGCCAGCAAGCTCCGATGCCTCATCAGACAGAATATCGCCAAACATATTAGTTGTGACAATCACATCAAAGGCACCTGCATCACGGATAAGAAGGGCTGCCATTGCATCAACAAGCTGTTCTTCATACTCAACATTCGGAAATTCAGCGCCAACATTTCGCACACACTCTAGAAACAGCCCATCTGAGACACGCAATACATTTGCTTTATGGACAGCTGTTACCTTACTGCGGCGCTGTGCGGCCAGCTCAAAGGCTGAGCGGGCAATCCGCAGTGATGCGTCGCGTGTTACTTTGCGAACCGATAATGCTAAATCATCTGTTGGCATAAACTCGCCCGGCCCAAGTGACATCGAACGGTCAGCATAAAACCCTTCGGTATTTTCGCGCACCACAATCAGGTCAACAGGGATGCCGCAAGGGGTTGCAACCCCCTCAAAAGATTTTGCCGGTCTGATATTAGCATAGAGGTCGAGCTGTTTACGCAAACTACCAGACGGGTTAATGCCGCCTTCAGCCACTGGCGGATAATCATTATGAGATACCGGACCAAGTATAATCCCATCGCAGGACCGCGCCATTTCCAGCACATTATCAGGAAAGGTGGTGCCGCTCTGTTGCAGCGCTGTTAACCCAATATCAGCATGCCTGATATCAACATCAAAGCCGCATCGAGCAGCAGCTGCTGTGATAATATGAATTGTGGCCTGCGTAATTTCAGGACCAATACCATCGCCGTCAAGGCAAAGAAGCTGAACAGAGGGGGGCTGATGATCTGACATGTAACCTCTTCAGGAAAGGGATAATGAACGCGCTCAAAGCTTAGCCGAGCCAGCTATTTTTATGCCCTTTTTTCAGCATAAAACAAAGAAAATGATATCTAAGTTGCCCCCATTACCTTTCTGGAAGGCATCATTCACCAAAATTCTGCCCAAAAAATAAAGCCTGTTAGGCAGACTTTTGATAAAACCCGCCAATCCATGGCTCATCTGTGCCTGCCATACCTCTTGATTTGCCATAAATTTTCTCATCTACAGCAAAGCCTGGCTTTATCAGGATGGAATCCAATTCATCCTCCTCATAATAGGCATAATGTCGCCCGAATTTATCACGCATTTCACCATCCCCGAGCTTGAGAGCAACAAATAACCAGCCATGCGGTTTTAAGGATGTATGAAGCGCAGAAATAAGGTGTGGGAATTCTGATTTAGGGGCATGGAGCAAGCTAAAATTAGCCCATACTCCATCATAGATATTGTTATCATCAAGCTCAGAAAACAGGGCAACAGAGGCATCAAGCTGATACAGCTCATTTGCCGTTCTGACCATTTCTGCTGACCCATCACGGCAGACAGGCAGCAGCCCTTCAGCCCGCATAGCGGCAGCCGAATCTCCAACCCCACAGCCAAAATCAAGAATAGTTGCGCCAGCCTTAAACCGGCTCATGAAAGATTTTAGCGTTTTGGTATTCGGAAGCTTATCAACCAATGCCCGATATTTTTCAACATTTTGGTTATAAACCTCAATTGTTTGTTTATCGCTCATATCGCGCCGCCTTTACGCACCTGTAATGGAACACCTATCACGCTATATCGGAAAGCGGATTATGCATAGCTTGAAAACTATTTTTACCCGATTATCTGCGTTGTCTTCATAACGCGCCAAATATCCTTATTTTCAAAAAATAACTCTGCTCAGTACCGATAATCTTATCGCGCCTATAACGCATAACTCTTTGCCGCCCGTCACGCATGATGATAGAACAGCGTTATGGATAAAAAACTACAAGAAATTCAGGAACAGGCCGCTTTTATGCAGGCAGAAATCGCGCAGATGAGCGAAGAGCTTTATGCTCAGCAGAAGGATATTACAGCCCTTCGTATGGAAATAGCAGTTCTTACCACCAAGTTACAGAGCACGCAGGAAAGCGGCATTCTCAGGCCAGATGAAGATGTACCGCCGCCGCATTATTAAGCCTTAATGTTCGGCGCATAGCCGCACGGGCACATTAGCGCATTGAAACGATATTAAGGGCTGTCATCCCATCGACAATATATTGCACAGATAAGGCTGCCAGAATAATAGCGGTAATACGCGAAAATACGTTGGTTACCCGCTGATCAATCAGGTTTTCAGCCAGAGAGGCTGCTGTTAGGATACATCCTGTCACAACCATCACAGCCAGCAAGGCTGCATATCCGGCCAGTGTCATCGCAAGGCCCTTATCAAAATCGGCAGACACGACCATCACCGACATAATAGCGGCAGGTCCTGCAAGAAGCGGGATCGCCAACGGAAAGATAGCCACATTTTCAGGCTCATCGTCACCTGCTTCACCAATCGGAGATGTTTCCTTCTTTTTACGGGCCTGGCGCTTGCTGTTCAGCATGTCCCATGCCACCAGAAACAGAATAAGCCCGCCAGCAATTTTAAAAGCAGGCTCCCCAATCCGCAAATAATGCAATACCCATGACCCACATGTCGCAAAGAACAGCATGATCATAGTTGCGACAATGGTTGCTTCTATGGCTGTGCGGGTTCTGGCTGCTTTGCCTAGATGAGATGTCACAGCAATAAAAATCGGCGCATTACCAATAGGGTCAACAACCACAAAATAAATAATGAAAGCGGTGATGAATGTTTCTATCACGAACGAACTCTTTTGGTCTTAAAAAGGGATGATATTTAGCGAATAATAGCCTACGCGCGCCATCGCATAAAGGCAATGCAGCAGGTATAACAGCGTTTTGTAGCTCTGATAGATAAAAAACCTGATTTGCGACTGCATTAATCGGGGGCATAATGCTAGCACAGGAAGGATAACCCTTTCATGCTAGTTATGAAAAAGGCAGACTATTGTTACAGTTATTCTGCTGTTATCTTTAACCGCGCCTTTGCCAGGAGAGTTCCATGTCGCTTATCATTGTGCTGAAATTTTTTCACTATATCGCATTATTTCTTGCTGGCGGCTTAGGCGTTGCAAATAGCTTGCTTGCAAAGGCGCATCAGAAGGCTGGCATGCCGCCTGCCCCGCCTGTCCAGAAGACAATGATGATGCTGGCACGTATTGGACTAATTGCAATACTCATTTTATGGGTGACGGGCATCGGGCTTGGCCATGCTATCTATGGTGGCTTTGACCTTGGCTGGGCTTTTCATATGAAATTATTCGGCGCTACTATATTGTTGCTGGTTATTTCATTTTTGAATTACCACCTTGCCTCTAGCGCTAAAAAGGCAGTCCCGCCTCATCCAACGGTGATGAAAATCGTTCCAATGATTACCCGTGGGGCTTTGGTTTTAGTGCTTGCCGGAATAGCGATTGTGACAACATCCCAGTAGCCCATCAGCATGTTACTGGTTACTCGACCGCTGGGAGATCTGGTCATGCTGGCGCTGAATTTTCCGAGGCCATTGGCTTTTAATGTAAGACAGCACTGCAATAATCTCTCTATCAGATAGCTGGTCTTCATAAGCTGGCATATTGTTGGGATAGGTATTTTTAATCATTGCCTCAATGCCATATTTGGTAACCGCGAAAAGATAGTCATCAGGATGGTGCCACGTATGACCAGTTTCATCATGCGGCGGTGCCGGCAACCTGCCATTTGCCATACGCGAGCGCCAGTTTGCCTGCCCTTGCAGAGCAGCGCCATGACAGGCAGCGCAATTCTGGACATAGACAGCGCCGCCGAGGCTGACTAATTCTGTATCGTTCGGCATGAGCTGAATACGGGCATTGCCAGCAGGAGCAGAGGTTATAAAATATGCTGCCACCACACTCAGTAAGGCGCCGCCCGCAACCAATAACATCATGGTAGTAGATAATTTTGCCATCCTAGTGACAGGCCTTTCCAAGTGCCTTCAGACGCCAGTAATTATAGGGAAGCGGCGCAATGAAGCCGGCAATAAGCATAGGGGGTATCACCCACCATGTCAGCATAGCGCCGCCAGTTAAAGCGACATCCGTAAGGTTCATTGCAAGTTCCATCGCAATCATTGAGATAAGAGACATCCCAACAGCTGTGCGGAACGCTAAGCCCAAAGCCATTTGACGGCTCAATATTACTGTTTCAAGCAGGATTGAGGTAAGCAGACCGTTCAGAATTGCCAGAGCCATAATTGCCCAGACAGGCCAGCCAATCCCCGAAAGCTGAAAAAAGGCAATGGTACCAAAATCGCCTATCGAACATCCCAACAAGCACCATAAGGTGTTGACTGACGCCCTGCGCCACGTATGCCGGCATTGCCATGTAAACGCACTATTTTGTGATAATGTTGCCATTTATATTATGCCGTTTGCCTGTTGCCACTTTAGAGGGTAGGAATGAAGAGATACGGCCTCCCCTTGGGGGAGAGTAAAGGAGAAATGTGATGAATATCGGCAAAGCAGCACAGAAGGCCGGCCTATCCGTAAAAACAGTGCGATATTACGCAAATATCGGAATGGTCTCACCGCAGCGCAACACGCAGACATCTTATCGCGATTACGCAGATGATGATGTTGCCAAGCTCCATTTCATCGGCAAGGCACGCCGGTTTAATTTCAGCATCGAGGAATGCAAGGAATTGCTCTCGTTATATGAAGATAAAAACAGAACCAGTCAGGAAGTCAAAACCCTCACCCTTGCCAAGATAGCCGAAATTGATAGCAAGCTTACCGAGCTAACATCCCTAAAAGACCAGCTTCAGCTTCTTGCAAAGGGCTGTAAAGGTAATGACAGGCCGGACTGTCCTATTCTAGATGCGTTAAGCATAAAACCCTAAGATGAGCGGAGTGCTAACTGCCGCTTTTATGACGTGAGTTATGCGATAGCCGCGGAACATCGGAGCCTGTTAACTCGCAATGCGCTTCGAGCATTCCTGAAAAATCCTTTCCGCCAAACCCGCGTGCCCTAGCTGAACTAAAGGCTTCACGTGCGGCAGCAGCCATCGGCATTGGGACTTGTGCTGCGTTTGCAGCTTCCACAACAAGCGTTAAATCCTTATGCGCCAAATCGATGGTGAACCCCGGCTCACTATCATGATTGAGCACTTTGGCAGGCCATGCAATTTTCAGCTGTCCATTGGTAGCTGTCGTGCCATAGAGGACATCCAGTGTACTATCGAGATCAAGACCGAATTTGGCTGTAAGAGCAAGCGCTTCTGCATTCATCTGACAATAAGAAATTGCAAGGAAATTATTGACCAGCTTGGTGCGCGTGCCAGCGCCAGCAGGGCCGCAATGATAGATTTCACTGCCCATTACATTCAATAGCGGCAACACCCTATCAAAATCAGATACCTCGCCGCCAACCATAAACAGAGACTGGCCTGCATCAGCGTGCGATGCCAGCCTGCCAACAGGAGCGTCAATAAACCCAATATTCTGCTTCAAACAGAGCGCCGCCATTTTATCAGATGTTTCGGGGCGGACCGTACTCATATCCATGATAGTAGCGCCTGCCTTGGCTGTGGATAGCACCCCGCCGGGTCCGGCAATGACAGCTTCAACAATTTCAGAATTTGGCAGCATGGTAATAATGATATCGCTTTGTGCCGCAACATCTGCGATCGATGCACAAAGATGCCCGCCACGCTCTTTAAATGCAGCTGTCTGTGCAGTTTGGGTATCAAACCCCCAGACATCAGTTCCGCTTTTGACAATATTTGCTGCCATAGACAGGCCCATTCGGCCAAGTCCAATAAATCCGATTTTATCCATTTTATTTCCCCATAATGCGATGAGAGCCATCGCCGATCTGTGCCAGCAGAAAAGCTATCTTCCTACCCCTCATAATACCGTGTTTAAGTTAACGGTGCTTCGAAGCCCCCTGTCAATCAGATTGGAGCTCATCAGTTGACGCAAACATCGAGGTAAAGGGTGTAGGCGAGCGCTTCTCCCACCGGCCTTCGCCAAGAGCGCGGTGGAATAGCGCAATATCTAAATTGAATTGGTCAGGGTCTTCTAGGTTGATGAGATGGCCTGAGCGCGGATAGAGCTTGAGCGCTGCGTAAGGCATCTGGCGTTTCAGCCATAAACTGACATCCAGACAGGGCTCATCCTCATCACCAGCAAGGATTAGCACCGGCACCTCAAGCGCCTCAAGCTGATCTGCAAAATCATGTAAGCCCGGCCGTTTTGCCTGAACCTCGGCAAGTGTGTTTGCCGCCCCAATCGGGTCATGTTCTGCTAATTGGTCAAGAAACTCCTGCCAAGCAGGTTCATTCTTTGAGCGAAGCTGAATACGGTTCGGCGCCAAGGCCATCTCACGCGCCGGCATGGTGCCTGTGGCGCGGATATGGTCAGCACTGGCAATGGCATCTTCGATAAAGGCGGCGCGGAAGGGAGGATGCGCGCCAGCCCCAACACTTGCACAAACCGTAGACCGGATTCTATCTGGTACATGAAGGGTTACCATCAGAGCGATATAAGCCCCCATACTGAGCCCAATAAGGTCAACCTGTTGCAGCCCCAGATGGTCCATCAGCGCGATTGCATCATCACGATTATTCTCCCAGCTATAAGCGGCAGGATCCGCCGGCACATCAGACGGCAGATACCCCCGTGCAGATAGCACAATGCAGCGCCGCGGCGCGTCCGTCTGCTGGCTGAAGCCTGCGACTTGCTGTGCCCATGTGCGCGCATCACCGCCAAATTCATGTAGGAAAAGCAGTGCCGGCCCTTCACCCTCGTCAAGATAATGTAGCTTTACGCCCTGATGGCTGAAATATGGCATAATCACGTCCCCTCACTTTTGGTTTATTACCCAAGAGTGACTGTTATTTCTGAAAAAATCTAGTGATTATAGCCTGTGATAGGCGCGCTATTTTTAGGGGCCTATAAGCCGGATGATGCAAGCCGTTGGCGCAACTGAGACGCCGTGCCAACGATGCGCCCGGACCGGCTTATAACATCTACAGCATTCTGGGTAAGGCCAGCATTACCAATGGGTGAGTGGAAGGCAGCATCTTCTAGGCCAACACGCAAATGCCCGCCCCGCCGAAGACAGGCCTCATAAAGCGGTGTGATATCAGCGCGAAGCCCGGCAACCATCCAGAACGGATCAGAAGATATCCCCTCAAGAAGATCGCAATAACTCTCCATAAAGCGTGCCTCGGGGGGAAATCCAAAGGTAAATCCATCGGAGAACATAAAGCGATAAATCGGAGCCGGACAGTTCGGTATAGAACGGTAGAGCGCATCACCAAGCCGCATGAACCCAGCTTCATAAATCGCGTATGAGGGATGAAATTGGTAGCGTGCCGCTAGCTGTAATCCATATCTGATCTCAGCCACACTATTCTTGTAGATAAAGCCATTATCGCCTGCCTCAATATCATCAAAGCCGGCAATCATCGTTGTGCCGGGATCAATAACCGCCCATTCAAGAAGCCCTGTTTTGGCTAAGTCTTCAACAACTGCAAATCGCTCCTCAGCTGAATAGTCAGCCAGAGCATCTGGGGAGCCTGCAAGCGGCAAGGTTGGATAGACAATCACATCACATTCAGACCGGATGCCTTCAATCACTGCCTTATAAGCCTGAAAATCTTCAAATTGGCGAGATGTTGCAGGATCATAGACATGTAAATGGATAATCGACGCACCAATTTTAGCGCAGGCTATTCCCTCTTCGATAAGCGCCTCAACACTTATTGGCATTAAGGGCTGGCGGTGCTGTGACCATGGGCCATTCAACGCTGTTTCAAGGAATACCGGTTCCATTATATGAATAAGCCAGAAGCCCCTAACTGTTCTGTTTTAGGAACCTTAGCAAGGCATCCCAAGATTTAGCGTCAGCTATTTCGTCATAATCACGTGACCCCTCAACTGTAAAAGAGTGCCGCGCGCCGCCAAAAACCTGAGCGTCGTGAGGCACACCGTTTTCCTGCAATAAGGTTAGGACAGCAGCAAGGTCGTCCATACCGGATACGGGGTCGGCTGAGCCATGTAATAGCAACACAGGAGCCGGCGTATTTTTATAGTCCTGCTCAGCTGGCGTTTTTAATCCACCATGAAAACTAACAAACCCGTCAAGATCCATTCCTGCACGCGCCGCTTCCAGCACAGCTGCGCCGCCAAAACAATAGCCGATAATAAAGGATTTACCTGTCTCTAGACCACTAGATTTTCCAGCGCTTAACGCGGCTAATATACGGGCTCTGAATTCGTCTCTATCTTGATAAAGAGCGCCTGTTTCTCTTCTGTAATCATCGCGGCCTTCCAGCTTGGCATCAACACCGAACAAATCAACAGCAATAGCGTTATAGCCCTGCTCTGCCAGCATAGAAGCGCGCTTTATTTCGTAATCGGTGAGACCGTCCCAGTCATGAATAATATAAATTGTCCCCTTCGCATCGCCCTCGGCTTTTTGCATATGGGCTGAAAACATCTTATCGCCCAGCGTATAATCAAGGTGCGCTGCATGGCCATCTGCAGATGCAGTATGAATGACCGCTGTAGCTGATAAAACAGCTGAAATAACAACGGCACCGAATAAATGTGAAAAGGCTTTCATATGAGCTCCCATGGTCGGTGTGGTCTGGCACCGTTTGGTTATAGATAATGGAGTTTCAACCCCCTGATAGCTTTAGATAAGCTGCAGGTGAATGCAACGGCTTTTTCGTATCTTTAACCAAAATTTAATCAGTTGTGAAATATACTCATATCTCCGCCTGCTAGGAGGTGGATGCATCCATCAGGAGGGGATATGGCAACCGGTATTATCATAAAACATAAATATAGTGGAATGATGAAAAATGGTGCTTATGGGTTTAGCTGGACATACCTATTTTTCGGCTGGTTTGTGCCTATGTTTAGAGGTGAGCTTAGCGTTGCGGCGCTGCATTTTCTGTTCTGCTTCCTTACCTTTGGCTTAACACACCTGATTTTCAGCTTCATCTATAACAAGCAATATATGACGAGGATGTTACAAAATGAGTGGGAGCTCGCCGGAACAGATTTTGAAAACCGGTCAGCGCAAGCCGCGCTCGGCATGGCTGAACAGCTGCCGTCTTAATAAGGGGTTTGATATAACAACAAAACCACTGCCTAACATTATGGCCTATTAAGCTTCATGCCCCCAACAGCCTGGTCGACTGGCATAATTTCTATTGTCGCAATATTAACATGCGCCGGCGCGCTCAAAGCATAGAGAACAGCATCAGCAATATCTGTTGGGGTAAGCTCTTTAATGCCGGAATGGCCAAGCGCTTTTAAGCGCTCCTCATTACCTGTCGCTGCTTGAAAAAACCCTGTTGAGACTCTGCCGGGGCAGATTTCGGTTACCCTAATCGGCGTCCCGTGAAGCTCAGCGCGCAAATTCTGGCTGAATAGATGAATGGCTGATTTAGTCGCGCCATAAAGAGATGAGTAGAGCGTATGCAATCCCGCAACCGAGCCAATATTAACAATATGTCCACGTGCCTGCTCTTTCATACTGTCCAGAAGCGCTGCTGTTAATTTGATGGGCGAGGATACATTAATATCAATCGCTTCTTGAATTAGGCTCACATCCAGCCCATCCAGCCCGTCGATACCATGCCCAATACCAGCATTATTAATCAGAATATCAGGCTTAAATGACAGCATTTCCGGGATAATGGCTTTATCATCCCTGATATCAGCGCAGAGCGTATGACACCCAAACTCAGAGGCTAATTTTTTAAGCTGTTCTGTATTCCGCCCAAGTGCCAGAACCTCACGACCCGAATGGGTCAACGCTTTTGCAAGCTCAAAACCAATGCCGCTTGTCGCGCCTGTTATGACTGCTTTTGTTAACATGCTCATGGCACAGCTCCCTCAAACCTCAGATTCTGAAAAATATGTCAAAAAGGCTTTAACTTTATCATCCTACCTTTTATGACTGACATTACATCTCGCGGTGAAAAATCATAGCCCTTTATCAGCCTATGATATGGTCATTATAGGGCTAATGGCCTAACGCGTATTTTTGACAGTATTTTAAACACAGGATTAATCATGTCACTCACACTTTATCTCTCTGGTGAAATTCATTCTGATTGGCGTGAGCAAATCATTTCAGGCGCAGCTGGTATGGATGTCAGCTTCACCGGCCCTGTGACAGACCATGCCGCCAGCGATGATTGCGGTGTTGCTATTTTAGGGGATGAGCCGAATAAATTCTGGCATGATCATAAGGGCGCTAAGATCAATGCTATCCGGACACGCAAAGCCATTGCTGATGCAGATGTTGTTGTGGTTCGGTTTGGTGATAAATACAAACAGTGGAATGCTGCTTTTGATGCAGGTTACGCATCTGCTCTTGGCAAATCGCTTATTGTGATGCATGGCGCTGAGCATCAGCATGCTTTGAAAGAAGTTGATGCCGCTGCTTTGGCAGTGGTTGAAACCCCAGCCGAAATTGTACGCATATTACAATATGTTATTGACGGCACGCTTGGCTAACGGCGCTGTAGTAGGAGATATTATAGCGAAAGCTTAAAGCCTTCATGAGAGGGCTGGAAGCCTAGTGACTGATAAAATGCAACTGCTTTGGCACGCGTTTTATCTGACGTAAGCTGAACAAGGCCACAATTACGCGCCCGGCATTCCTCAACCGCCCAGCCTATCATTTCTGTGCCAAACCCTTTACTGCGATGCGTTGCGCTAATCCGCACAGCTTCTATCTGGCCGCGCCACATACCCTGCCGAGACAGGCCCGGGATAAAGCTAAGCTGAAGACAGCCAACAAGCGTATCATGATACTCAAATACAGCCAGAAGCTGGTTTTTATCAGCCTTAATGGCTGCAAAAGCTGTATGATAGTGAGCCGGTATAGGCGGCCCAATCTGTTCGCGTTGCTGACCAAGCACATCATCTGCAAGCAGATCAAGTATCGCTGGCAGGTCAGATTCCAGAGCAGGCCGCGCTTCTAGTTCATGCATTTTATTGTACTTTCAGTGGCGTGGATGGTGTTACCTCAGAGGCCCTGCGATAAGGCATAGTAGCATCCTTTATATCATCTCAAGAACAATCAATGAGAGGGCAATATAGCGCGCTGACTTTGCTATTGTTACAAGCAGCAGAAACGAGAAAATGGGTTCACGAAGCACGCCTGCAATGACAGTAATGGGGTCACCAATGAACGGCACCCAGCTTAACAATAATGAGTATCTTCCATATTTACGATAGAATTTTTCTGCTCTTTGCATTTGACTAGGCGTTGCCGGAAACCATTTTCTATTCTGAAATCTGGTAGCATAAAACCCTACTACCCAATTCACCACTGAGCCTAGAACATTTCCCACTGTTGCAACCAGGATAAGCGCAAAAACTGTCTGCGGTGCTGATAGGATATAAAATGAAAGAACAGCTTCTGATTGCGCCGGAAGAAGGGTTGCAGCCACGAAGGCGCTCAAAAATACAGCTAGATAGCTCACAGCTAACCTGTTTTTCCAAGCTTACGCATTAACCAGATATAATTGATGGTCATTATCAGGAAAATAATACCCGCTACGAGCTCTCCTACATCACCCATAATCCACCAACAGAAATATAACGCAGCCGCAGGAAAGAGAATGGATACCAGCATTCGTGCTATTTTAGTGATGTTCATCTGCATTTTGCTTTCATCTTGCGGGGCACTGAGGCGCTTATCTGTTTTCATGCCCAGTATCGCCAAACTCTATCACACTGTCACAGGTATCTCCTGCACAGCATTCAAAGATGTTGGATTTACAAATACTGCATTGCTCATGCCCATGAACAGCAACAACTACTAGTGGACTAGCGTGACAGCGCGGGCAGGATGGCTGTGTTGCGGATGGTGTGATATTTTCTATTTTCATAAGTCTTTTTTATCTTCTTTATCTTTTTTATTTTTTTTCTGCGGCAGTGGTTTAGCGGCACGCTGCACAATAAACATCACAAGCAGTACGCCAAATACATAAACAAAAATAGCCAATGGCGAGTCCAGTAATGCCTGATGCAAATCATCATTGGCACAGATAAAAGATTTTTTGAAATCAGATGCCGTCTCTGAGGCTGACATGACAGCACACGCCGTTTGATTATCCATTACCTCCCCTTCTCTCTCACGCTCATCTAATAGTTTGCTAAAATACTGCTACATGCAAGACTGAGACAATCATTATTACTCTTATATCGCCTCATGATGAAAGTATCACCGCTCTTTGGGGGTTGGCAAAATCAACGCCACCCATCAGAGTAACGATAGCTCTCATAATCTGAATGGGCGCTATAATATAAAATGGGGGCGAAAAAAAATGACTGAAAATGAGACACATGAAGGTGGCTGTGCCTGCGGGGCAGTAAGATACAGAACGACCGGCTATCCTGACATTCATGCTGTGTGTCATTGCCGATATTGTCAGCTTCGGACAGGGTCTGCCTTTGGTGTTGGCGCGTATTTCTCAGAAACAGATGTTGAAATACTGTCAGGCACGCTCACACAACATTCCTATCAGACACAGTCCGGAAACACGGTTTCAACGTCATTCTGCGTTACGTGCGGTACGACAACACATTGGCAAATCGACTCTGATTTTTTGCGGGGCAAAACTGCGATTGCAGTCGGCACCTTTGACCCGCCCTCCTTCTGGTTTGATATTGATCGGGAAATATTCACCCGAACCAAAGCAGACTTCGTTCACATTGATGCCGAAAATAAGTTTGAGACATCCGGAACCTATAAGCCTGTTAAAGAGGATGAAATTCGGCAAACCCCTGCCTCAGACTAGGCTATCTTGCCTGATGCGGCTCACGACAGACGCGTAAAGGCGCCCTGCCTAGCCCTATTCATCCGCATAACCACCCAAAGGTGAAGACCAGCTTTGGTAACATTAGAAAAGAACTATCAATGGATATTTTCAGCACAATTACAGCCCTATTCAGCGGTGAGCGCGTATCACATACTGATACATTCATCCTCGCCATCCTAGCCTTGGCGCTCTATATCGGCATTCGCAAGATAGGAAAACGCATCAAAGATAACAAATAGGCGCGCATTTGCGTGCTGGGATGCTGGGGAGATGCTAGGGCGCAACATGTCCCGCTTCTTTTAGATGAGTAATAGGAGAGCTATCGGAACACTGTAGGGGTTTTGAGAAAACAGTGCTTAAGAAGCTGTCACATTTCGTATTATCAAGATCTGTGCAGAACAACTTCTCGAAAAAAGTAATAGCCTAATCGGCAGTTAGGCCGAACAGGTTCCTAAATTCAGAATCATGTTTCTTCTGGGTGAGCGCTACTTCCATCACACTTTTGATAAATATGAATACAATTTAACATTTTTTATTTGTTTTTATATATTACCTATAGTTTTATTTTGGTAAAAGTACTTCAACCTAAATTGAGGCATTTGATTGTTCTTTAATCGTCACATCAAACAAGGCAGAGAGCTCGGAAATGCAGGCCGCATAATGTTGATGCAAAGCCTTGAGAGTACCCAATATCGCGGTAGGTTCACTCTTCACCCTCCTGATGATTTTTTTGATAATCTTTATATAAGAGGTTTTCTGGACACCTGGATATCATTTCTAATATCTGTTGCATATGGCGGTGCAAACTGGTCAGAGAAAAAAAAGGGGCGCTGTAGCATAGAAGCCATGTTAACTATTGACCCATCGGGCAAGCTAAAACGGCATTTCGTTGCTTTAATTGATCCTGAAGTTAGAGACCAAATTTGGTCCTCAGAGCCATATCGTGAAGGCTACAATGCTGCAATTCTTGTTGTTGGCGCAGCTTATAACAGGCTCTATCCTGATGACCCTGACCCAATCTTGGCAGAAGCAAAACCCCTCGCCATTATGATCGAAAAATCCAGCATACAAGACTTAGACCCATTACAAAATAAAATTAGCTCACTCGCCGCGGCTATCACAATACTTACTATTAATAAGTATGTAACGGACAAGTGGTCTGGCGATATCAGCTAAATATTGCCCTGCATATAACGTCATCATTACTTCCGATATGCGCCCAAAACACTAGTTACATACCACTGCCTCGGCGGGGGGAGTGTTAGGGCTATATCTTCTTATGGCTTTTGCAGCCGATATGGCGTGCAGGTTTTCTTTGCCCCAGGCGCATTCAGTAACTAGTATGAGGTTACATTATTGTCGGGCTAAAGAATGTTAGAGAAGAGTGAAGATACCACGCTAAGCGACCACCTGCTGGATCATTTTACGACATGGTATGTGATAAGCGTTGTTGCTATTCAGGCGCTGGAAAAAGCCCGTGAAGCTCAACTGAAAATCGAAAGAGAGCAGACTGTCAGCACAGACGAGCAGACAAAAGCCTAATGCCCGGCAAAGGTCCGTCATGCCCGTTTTATAGCAAAATAGTGTGGGACCCACCACATCATAGGCTACATCATATCGTCTCGTGTGACCTGCCATTAGACGCAATCAGTTATGATCACGTCTAATGACTAAGACTTACAAGCTGGCAAGCAGCGCCTGAAGCTTCTTCTTGCTTTTGCCTAACGCCTTTGCTTTAGCAATATCATCTTTGTTTGATGTATCACCGCCAACAACAACAAGGCCGATCATGCCCATAGATTTATGCGGTGTGCACCAGTAATAGTAAATTCCGGGCGTATCAAATGTCAGGGACGTCCCTTTATTGTTCTTGGATTTAAACTTTAACTCATTTGGTGAGGCTACTATCTCAACATTATGCCCTTTAGATTTTGGCAGCCATGTAATCGTATCACCTACGTCGATTTTTGCGACTTCGACACTGTAGGATTTCTTCTGCATGTCAATAGACATATCTGCAGCCACTGCCGGAGCAGAAAAAAGAAGCGCCAAAATTATCATTAATTTTTTCATCAATAGTTCCTATTTTAGTCTCTGGTTAGAATGAAGGGCATTATTACAAAAAAGAGCTAACGCTCGAGCTTTGATATGTTACGCACAGGAAATATTACCAGTATTTTTAAGATGAAAAAATGTCGCACCTGCGTCACATGACCCGTATATACGCATTGCTTGGGGCGGCATGTCCGCAAGAAGTTTAGCGATGATACCGTTTCAACACTGCTAACGCAGGCGGTAAGCTCTGCCTTTTTATGCAGCATTTGGGAGAACTTAAATAGCGTCTCTATTGACAGATCAGCGCCCTCTCCTACTGTGATGATAGGAGTATGTGTTTAACTTTTATAGGAACGGTACAATGTCTTTGAACGATAAATTAAATCAATCAATGTCTGATAGAAACGTTGATGACTATCTTGACCTATTACACAAAGATTTCGTGGTAACATTTCATAAATCTGGCGACACTTTTTCTAAAACGGAATGGGCGTCTATGGTTACCGGGATGATGGAAAATGAAAAATTTATCCAAGAATCGTCACGCTGTATTTATGAAAATGACGATGTCCTAGTACAGCATGCTTTTATGTCCTATCCAGATGATAGCAGAGAAGCTGTCATGTTGGTCGCCATGCTAAAAGACGGTAAAATTATCAGCATGGAAACGGGCGCTACTCCTTTGGAATAGGGCCTGTACTGCCTCTGCTTCGAGACGCTTTTTATGATAGAAAAGGGCAAGAATTGACGCAGTTAAAAACAGAAATCAAACAGCTGGCAGCCCGCCAAATTTAGGACTGCCAGTCTAACCATCCTAGTACATGCTTTTCAGAGCCCGGGGTTAGCATTGATGTATGTTCTGCTTATGACCTGCAGGATATAGTCACTAAGATGAGGTCTGGTGGATAACTGAAATATCCGCATGTGATGTTCACTATATTTGCTGTGTAAAATAGATTTTTTTTGCGAAGGATAAATAATGATTTTTGATAAATTTGTAGATGCGTGGGATAGAAAAGATGCCGAGGCAGAATTGGCTCTGTTTCATGATGACTGGGAATTTAAATTCCACTCATCTGGTAACATCATGAAGAAAGGAGATATGAGCTTAGACGATAGAAAAAAGATGATGGAAAATCATCAACTAGAAAATCGTAGATGCTTATATGAAAATGATGATGTGCTCGTTATGCATTGGATTAGTCACTTTCCAAACGGAACGTCAGATGCCGTGATGATGGTTCACAGAAAAAAAGAGGGCCTTCTATGGCGCACAGAAACCGGCTCAACACCTCTCAGCAAAGACTAACCTCACCTCACGCCTTTAAGGGAAACAGTCTTGAAGTAATGTGGCTAACAGGCTATTGAAAGCGTGGGCTGTAAAAATTGTTATGTGATACCTAAAATAAGTCCGAAGCCTTAACACTTATACCAACCTGCTGGGCTGGGGCATCATTACCTAGTTCTGAAAGGAACCTACTCGCCTGAAGACTTCTTACGTTAAGACCACATCGCTTAGCAGTTGCATAAGGCATGGAAATAGAGGAGGTGATTATAAGAACTCCCTTCTTACCTTCGTCAGGATTCGCTTTAACCCTAGTCATACCTACATAGAATAGTCGCCTTTGCTCCTCTATCAACTTTGTTTGTTCATTGTCAGATAAACTTGGCTCTGGATGCTTTGGAAGAAATCCTTCCAGACACCCTGCAATAATTGTGATTGGAGAGCTTAAGCCTTTGCTTTTATGCAGGCTCATTATGCGCACTTTTTGCCCTTCATCATCTACCTCTGGCCTAGAGAGAATAGCTAGTAAGGCTTTATACAATTTCTGCAATGAGCAACTATTGTCTGCTTCGAGAAGCCTTAATGCATCATCCCTTATTAATTTTAGACCCGCTTCATTCTTCGGAAACAATTCATTAAGTTGCTCCTCAACGCTAGAGATTGCATCCAATTTTTCTAGATAAGTAAAGATTTCTTCAAATCGTGTTTTCAGTTTGTCAGTGCCTGAAATAGTTTTAATTCCTTGCCTCTGCTCGTCCAAAGCCTGAAACGGAGACTTGTTACATCTTTCGCAATAGGCTCTTAGCTTTTTATATCCCCATGCATACCAGTTCCCCGATGATGTTGACCCCAACAACCAGCGGAGAAAAACCCTGTCATTTCTATCAATTAGCAATGTAAACAAAGAAAAACGCTCTTTAGCTAAATCCGTCTTTAATGCTGTTTCTCTAAAATAAGATTTTACTGGCACATTCTTTTCAAGAAGCCTTTCATAAATAGGGGTACTAATCTCTTTTCGCTGCGCAAGAACCAGAATGTCACCAGCATTTATGCCCTCATCCACACATTCTTTAACGAACGAAACGATGCCTTCAACCTCTTTCTCTAGGCTATGATATTGACCTATATCAACAATCCCATCCCCTTTTTCCAGACGAGGTTGAAGTGTCTTTGGCAGTCTTGTGATATTTTTAGAGATTAAAGCATTGGCCAAACTGACTATTTTGACTGGGCACCTATAACAGTTATCAATACCAAATCTGACATGACCTGAATTGTCATCCATCCATTCCTGCAAACCTGTTGGATGAGCATGTTTAAAACTATAAATGGATTGGTCATCATCTCCAATAATACAAACCTTTGCATTATCTGAAAGAAATTTAATGAACTCTTGCTCTGACTTATTGAAATCTTGATATTCATCTACAAGTACATGCTCAAACTCTGAATGTTCAAATGCCTTTGGATTTCTTTCCAAGTACCCCCTAGCCTCAGGAATGATTTCTTCCAATAGTATTGAGTTATGAAAAACAAGCCAAGATGTTAAATCGGGATGGAAAGCATCTAACTCTTGTTTACAAAAACCATCCAACTGCGCGGGAACAAGGCTCTGCCAAAGTGTTCCACAGGCATTTATCATCTTATCAATTTTACGCTTCCCTCCATGAGCCTTCATGTCTGATACCAAAGGGGTTTTCTCATATTCTAGTAATGGGCGAGGGTTTCTTCCAGTTGATGAAAGAACATGGTGTCTTGAGAGAATACTTAAAGCCAAGCTATGTAGCGTCTGCGCCTGTAGTTTATCTGCTCCTGCCACTGACATGCCAACAAGCTCTTGATGCATATCGTCCACTGCGACATTGGTAAATGTTACAGCTAGTATTTGTTCTGGCTTGACACCCTCTTCTAATAATCTTGCAACTCTTCTTTTCATAGAAAAGGACTTACCTGTTCCAGGGCCTGCTAAAACAATAATATTATCTGCATCAGAAGAAGCTATTGCATAAGGTTTTTCCGACACCTCCAGCCCATCATGCCAAACCACCTTATTTATCCGTCTTTCTTAGTTTCTGAGATAGAGCTGAACCAGCAGCTGTCTTAGCAGATGGGCTTGATTTCGAATTCCTCATTGTTTTAGAAGCAGCAGAGGCTGCTTTCTTACCAGTCACTTTGTCTTTATTTGGTTTTCTGACCATACTCACGCCTTTATTAAGTTGAAGCACGCCATTACAACCTTACACAAATTATGAGTCAACTTATTGTTTTTATTTAATAATATTATATAATTCTAATATAGAAGATAAGACTCTGCGCCAGACACTCCTCATTCATATCTACCCCCTAAAGGCCACAGAGAAGAAGGATATGTAGGGACGTGAAGTCCACTTCTATCGTGGATTGGTTATCAACGCAGATGTCTTTACCATAAGACTGGCCGACTGACTGCTTTGACCAGCCGTCAATCTTGTCCACTACCTTGCGGGTTTTTGAAGAAATAGTACGACTGAGACGCAATGCAGTACGGAATTAATAATGTTTACCCTATTGAAAAATAAGGTTTCCCCATCACCACGCGCCGCACTCCCTTTTTTTGCATCACCCGTTAACTCAGGTGGTGCAAATTTCTGAGCGGGTCAAGAACCTTTTGCCTGTTCCATTATCA
>ERZ807291.4198-NODE-4198-length-19425-cov-6.789572_pt1 | contig 19425 bp, 13 predicted proteins | sample MGYA00521257_ERZ807291 | MGnify/ENA primary metagenome ERZ807291 (study PRJEB31413, sample SAMN03169783) | marine metagenome | biome: Marine; feature: Water; material: Subsurface seawater | place: North Sea | collected 2011-04-28 | depth 1 m m ... | reverse complement strand
TAGTCAGTTACGTCATCGTCAGAAGATTCGCTGTACCAGTCCTGAGTGATCTCTGCATTGACTTCAAAGTCAGTCCCGCCGCTTTGCATGAACGCCCGCATCGCAGCGGTTAATTCGAACTCCATGGAGCTCGTCTCGTCTTCAGGTGACCGATAAAGATTGTCAATATAGCTCAACTGCGTGGCAGCCGTCGGCTCGACTTTAAATGGTCCAACATCAACATGGCCAGGTTCTGACCACGCTGCGCTAGAGGCGATTAGGCCAACGGCAACCGCTGATGCCTTCGTCATTGCGCACCGGACCATTCCTCTTTTCTCGATACTCATAATTCTATTTCTGCAAAAAATCAAGCACACGGAGCCACTCCAAAAGAGAGCGAAACGGTTCATAATAATACACGATTCGGCGTACAAGGGAAGTCGCAAAATCATTTTTATCCATATTGAATTTTGGTTTCGTGAGCGGATTCAAAGACTTGCTTGGGCAAATCGTGAAATAGGCGCTGCGCTCGATCAACACCAAATTTATCACTGATGTGGGCGTACGCCCGCGACATTTGCGGACTCCTGTACTTTAGGTTGTGCGCGTCGCTGGCGATAACGCTGACCAGATCCCGCTCCAACAACCAATTGGCTGTTTTTGCAGCCGGGGCGCCAAAACCACCCACGACCGAATTGGCCGTTACCTGCAACCAACATCCCAGTTCAACAAAAGGTAATATTGCCTCTGGCGCGCGCATCACAGCTTTATTACGTTCTGGGTGGGCAATCATCGGACGAATTTTTTTTGCCATCAACCATTTCACCAATTTGTCGGAGCCTGGCACAATATGACCGTGAGGAAATTCGAGTAACATCACGCGATAACCCTCTATGTCACCGTAGAACGGCAACGTATTCTGGCTGACCATCACCAAAATATCATCCGACAGACGAACTTCGGCAGCGTAAGCCACCGATAGCGGGATTTCATTGGCTGCTAGTGCTGCACGCAACCCATCCAGCGCGGCGCTGATCGTGGCATGCGTATTTTCCCAACGGCCAGGGTGAACGTGTGGTGTTAGCACAACACCGTGCACCCCATCAGCCACCGCCAGTTCAGCCATCGACAGGGCCTCGTCCATATTCCTTGCCCCATCGTCGATACCGGGCAAAATGTGGCAGTGTAAGTCATACATGATCAATCTTCCTGTAGCCAATTCTTGGCTGCCCCTGCAAAACGAGTTAACTCGAGGTTGACGCGGTGCGGCCACCTTGGCGGGCAGAGGAGCCTCTTGCGCCCCATATAGCACCGGCCAACACCATCACGGTCGCCGCGTTCGCTGCTATCTGCAGGTTAAAATCGGTACCCGAGTGGATCAGCAGCCACACCAACATGAATAAACCCGCAAAACCCAAACCGGCAAAATAAGCATCGCGCGACTTAAGCAATTGCCCCGCCTGATAAGTTGTAAGCGCAACCCAAGCGCCAAGCAGGCCAAAGGCTGGCAAACCAAACTCCACTGCAAACTGCGCATAATCATTATGCGCGTGCGCCGGCGACATCGCCAGAGCGCCACCATGAAACTGGCCAAATACGCCGTAAAAAGAACCTGCTCCGGACCCGGTCCAAGGAAATGTCTGCAAATAGGCCATGAGTAGCGGGCTATAATCTACCCAGCGCGCCTCCACCTGCGGGTTACTTTGCTCCAAGCGCTCAACCAGCGCCTCCAAACCAAACCACTGCCCGATCACCATCAAATCCACAAATAACAAGCTGACAAAGAACATCGCGCGCTTGGCGTCAAGCCTGCGGCGCGCGGCAAGCGCTAATGTACCCACAATTACAATCGCGGTTAGGAATGCAATATTGCCCGTACGGGATCGTGACATCACCAACGCAACCACCATGATCGCAAGGTAAAGGCGTAATCGGACTTTGTGGCTGAGCAACAAGGCCAACCAAGCGCGCAGCCGGTCTCGCCATGTCGCCGGGCGATCAGATGACAGCTGCGCCAGCATCAAACCTATTCCCGCACCTAGGCAGATATTGAGATAGCCCGCAAGATGATTGCGATTCACAAAGGTGCCGGTCACCACACCTTTGCCAACATATTTCTCTATTAGAAACCCGTACTCAATACCGCTGAGCACCATGAAGACACCGTAACCTGCCTGCAGCGTGCCACTGAAGAGGAGCACCCGCAGCAACCATCGAACGCGCCGCGGTGTGCGCACTGTTGCAAAGGCGAGAAAAAATAAGGCAGATAACGAGCACCCCAACACCGCATAGCGCAAGCTGTGGTAAGGATCCAATGACAGCGAAGCCGTCAGAACACCCGGGCGCAAGCGCAGCAAATCTTCGTCTATCGCAGCCACCCACTGCACCGGAAAATGCAGCGTTTGGATTAAGGCCCAACCCTGCACAGCCAGCAACAAACCTAGCGGAAGCGCTACATAACGAATGTGGCGAGGCCGGCAAGAAACGCGGTCAGCAAGCGCCAGCATCAGCCAAAGCAATAGCATAAGAAAAGAAACCAGACTCAGGAGCGCCTCACCCCAATCGCGGGCAAGCGCAAAAGGCAAAGGAGCAAGCACCAGCAGTGCTAACAACCCAGCGAATACAGTACGATCGCCTCGCAAACTTCGCACAACCATCCTCAACACAATGCCGGAGAAAGATTTGCCTTGTAACCGTACAGGCCCCTAACCGCGCGCCGCTCTGCGCGCGAGGAGCGCCACGTTAACTATCAATGCCGATTGCTTAGTCAAAAGGGCTGGGGTCATCTTCACCAGAAGGCGGCGGAGGTGCCTCTGCGGCTGCATCGGCCGCGGCGTCAGCTGCATCCGCAGCGTCTTCTGCCGCATCCTCTGCTGCGTCCTCTGCCGCATCCGCTGCGTCTTCTGCTGCTTCCTGCGCTTCTTCCTGTGCTTCTTCGACAACTTCAACCGCTTCCGCAACCTCTGCTGCACTTGGTGCAGGAATACCCGTTGATGCCGAATCTAAACTCGCACCCGCAACACCCACAATTTGCACCGCTGCGCTAGCCGCAGCCTCCGAGGTCGGATCCGCCAGAATCACCTCAATCAACTCGACCAGAGCCGCCTTTTGCTCTTCGGTCGCGTTTTCATCTAACAGCGCCTCAGCGATGTCCGCTGCGGAGTCCGCGTCGCTGGCAACAACAAAACTGACGATACCGTCAGTAGTTTCACTCGCGATGGCAAAAGCCGGCGCCAAGCCCAGCACTATCACTAACGGAACGAGTAATTTCAGGAACGACATATCAACCCCTTTGGAGTAAACTTAGCTGGGTACAATGGGTCAAAAATACATAAAGATCAAGCACTAAAACGCATTGTGTGTGGTCCAGTCCTGATCTGTGCGCAACGTCTCATCACCCGATTTAGCGCGCCCCAATAACCGCCTTTTGACACCCCGTTCATCAACCGCATCGTAGCCTGCAGTTTTTTGAATTTGATTGGATTTACTCATGTATCATCTCACCGAAGCCTACCTCATGGCCGGGCTAATCTGCGTCACTTGCCTTTGCCTAGGCCTGCTGGTCGGACTGCGGCAGAACTCGCAAGACGCCCGATCCGTAATTCGTCACGCGGTTATCGGCAGCCTATTTTTCACCGTTACCTTATCACTCGCTTCAGCCTTCACCGCCGTACCATTGAGCTATGTGTTCCTTTTAATCATTTTGGCCAGCTTGATGGTCGCCAGTTTCTTCACAGCGTTTCTAAAAGTGAGCAGTAGGCCCGCGGGCACTGCAGGTGAAACCCTCTTCTTTCGGGCTGGCCTCATGCTAGGCACCCTTGTGATTGCGGGCCTAGTTTATGTTCTGCCAGGCCAATTCACCTTTTGGTCGCCTTCGAGCACCCCATTTGAAACCACCACTGCCGCGCCTCACACCACTGACACCCGACGGCATCATGGTCACTAACGCAGACTACTGCCCTGCAGTCGACACCGCCGAGCCTGCAACGGTTGCCATCATCGGCGCCGGCCTTGCCGGACTCTCTTGCGCACGCCTAATCACTTCAAGCCCGACTTTCTCCGTTACTGTCTTTGATAAAAGCCGTGGCATCGGCGGTCGCCTGGCCACGCGGCGCGGACCCCACGGCCAGTGGGACCATGGCGCGCAGTACTTGACCGCCCAAACAAAAGATTTTCTATCTGCCCTGGAGCATTTACCGCAATGGACCGCAGCATCAAGCCAGGGACAGTCACTGCCGCCGAGCGCACATGACCGCAAAATATTCGTCAGCGAACCGGCCCAAAACAGTTTTCTGAAATCATGGACCAAAACGCTAGACGTTCGCCTTAACACATCGATCACCGCAATCGAGCACACTGACCGCGGATGGACGCTGAGCATTCAGGGCAAACCCATTCAACAGCGGTTCGACTATCTTCTCGTCACCACGCCTGCACCCCAAGCACAGGCTCTGCTTAAAGGCAGCGCGGCACTGCCACGCCTTGATCAAGTTGAACTCGCACCCTGCTGGACGTTAATGGTGGCAACAGCAGCGCCACTGTCGCTGCCCGCTGCGTTATACAACCCGCATCCGGACGTCGCCTGGGTCGCCGCCAACCACACAAAACCCGGGCGCGACACCAACAAACCCTGTTATGTGATGCAAGCGCATGCCTCGTGGAGTGAAAAACACATCGAAGACGATATCGATTCAGCGCGCAACGCTCTCATGCAGCTGTTGCAGATCATTGCGGGCCAACACATAAACCCCTTGCACACCGACGCACATCGCTGGCGTTACGCGCAAACCCAAGTTCCGCTAGGCGAGCCCTTTTTATATAATTCTGCAACACGATTGGGTGTCGCGGGCGATTGGTGCCTCGGCGAGCGGGCAGAACATGCCTTCCAAAGTGGATGCGCTCTGGCCAAACATCTGATCAACTCAACAAAACCACCGCTGGTTGCACACTAAGCAGACTCACCTTGCCTAGCCCCCCCAAAATCGCATAACTTGATCAGCCAAGTTGCACCGTAACGTGAGGCCCCATGTCCGAATTCTTTACTGCCAGTCAGAAACAGCTACAACATAAATTCGACTCAGTCGCTTTAGCCAACCGAATAGCCGACGCAACGGTCCGGGCGAATATTTCAGATGAGCAAGCCAGCTTTATTCACGCACGTAACTGTTTTTATTTAGCCACCGTCGACGAGGCAGGCTTTCCGTCCAGCTCATACAAAGGCGGCGACGCAGGCTTTGTTCGCGTAATCAACCCGACCACCTTGGTCTTCCCTAACTACGATGGCAACGGCATGTTCCTCTCAATCGGCAATATCGAGGCACAAGCCAAAGTCGGCTTGTTATTCATTGATCATCAAACCCCGCAGCGGATTCGCCTCAAAGGCACCGCTCGCTGCATAGACTCGGGGCCACTAATGGACAGCTATCCTGGCGCCAACTTAGTCGTAGAACTTGCGGTGCAATATGTCTGGGTTAATTGCCCTCGATACGTTCACCGCATGCAGTTAATCGAACAATCCCCCTATATTCCCGACGCACAAGGCCACGCTCAACTGGCCCTATGGAAGCGAATCGATGTACTACAGGATGTGCTCACGCCAGCTGATCAAATGGCTGCGCAAAAATCAGGCCTGATCACCATCGAAGCGTACGAAAGCCGCGTGGCCCAGGGCATAACCACATAATTTTTGCTGCCTATCAACGGCCCTCACGAGACTTATCATGTTGAAGTTTTTTCTACGCGATGCCACGTTAACGCTCGCGGCGGTAGTGGGTATTTATTTACAGCCTGCGAATACCCTCAGCCAGGCTCTGGTCGGCCTGCTGACAGGCTACATCGCTTACAGCTTTCACGAATGGAGCCATTTTTGCGGCGCGCGCCTAGTCAACGCGTCGATTGAACCCGCGCGATCATTGTGGTCACCTTTTCTATTCAGTTTTGACTCTAAGTCCAATAGCGTGCAGCAATTTTATGCCATGACCCTACCCGGATTTATCGCCACTGCATTATATCTGCTGTTTTTTACAGTTGGGTTGCCAAAAGAGCCGCTATGGGCAAACATTGCCCTGCTTTTTGGCTATACGCTGGCGGGTCTGACGGCCCTGATTGAGGGGCCTATCGCCCTCTACGCCATCGTAAAAAAAGAGATACCCGTTGTGGAAATTCCCGGATTTGGCAATCACTCGTTCAGCAGAAAACCATGAAAAAAAACGTTACCGCCATCATCGCTGCTCCCGTTATTTGGGGGCTGATCAGCGTACCCTGCAATCTGGCATTACAGTCTCTGTTTCCGGGAGTCAGCGAGGGAAAAATCACCCATCAGTACCTGTTCAGCACGTTGATTGCGTCTTTCTTTTACAGCGTCATCGCTGGCGCATGTGCGGCCAGAATTGCAGCCCCCCATTTCAAAAGGATCGGACTGTTTGCTGGCCTCAGCGTACTTTTGGTCGGCGCGGCAGTGCAAATAGCCAACTGGTCAGTCTTACCACCTTGGTATCACGCTGCCTTTTTATTTTGGTTGATGCCCTTATGTATGGTCGGCGCTCACATTTTTGCGAAGCAGCCCTTGGACAAATAAGCCATGCGCCATAAAAAAGCGCGGATTCACATCGCCGGCGCACTGTTTTAGAGCGCTCAAACCAAACTTCGCCCTCAATTGATGCAGCTGCATTCCCTTTGCTACCCCAGAGCGCCCCTCTGACGGGCAAGATCGGAGGTGACAGGCATCCCCCAAATAGGCCCAAAAATTGCATAACACGCACTGTTCTGTCCGGGTTGCCCAGAGAAAATTGAAAAACCAAGCACGAATTTATCGTCACCCCCTGAAAAGCCATCACCTAGGATTCTTCCAACTTAATGTTTAAACATCTACGATATCGCTTCAGCGATGATGCGAGCCGCTGCCCCCTGTGCTCAGCCGAAAACCCTCTGCGCATCCAGCGCAGCCGCTGGATGAAATTAATCGGTGTCAAAAGACATCTAATTTGCCAATACTGCGCAACCACCTGGCTGGTGAGAGGCGCGCGTCGATGAGGTGAAGCCTCCTAGCCCAAACAGACTATGCTAGGCGAGGGGCTAGGGTAGACGACGGCTATGCTAGGAAGGAGACTATCAAGTTGCAGAAAAGCGCTTGGCATCCACCAAACAGGTCAGTGGTTTGCCATGAATCACCTGGTAATTCCGATCTAAAATAGTATCGACAAAATGCCATTGATTGGTCATTGACTCTGGCGTAAAGGTCAATTCAGCCCAACCACGATGTTTAGCATCCAAGTCCACCAGCTCTGGGCTCGCCGCTCCAAAAGCGGCCTCCAGCACTTGCATAGGCACTGGCAAGAAAGATTCCATTCCCGGACTGGTAATGCCCGGTGTGCCAACCTCAACGCCTACCGGCCGATTCGAATCATCGGTAAGATCAAACGCCCAGGCATTGTGTGTATCGCCCGCAACCACTACTGGGTTTTTTGCATACTTTTGCAATCCCTCCATGACCCGATTACGGCACGCAGGATATCCATCCCAAGCATCAAGGTTGAATGGCAGCCCCTCCGTCTCAAGGACCTGCATAGTACGCACAAAACGCGCGGTACGCGGCGCCAATGCCTCAACATCAAACGCTTCGGGTTCAAACACAGGAATGCCAACCTTACCCATTAATACTTGTTGACCCAAAATTTGCCACGTGCTGCCTCGCTTGGCCGCCGTTTTCAACCTCTGCGTGAGCCATGCCTCCTGATCGTATCCTAAAATTGTGCGTCTCTCGTCAGCCAGAGGGCCCGCTTTGAATGCAGCACCATCAGGCAAAAAATGCCAACCTTGCGGCATCGCGTCGGGATCTACCGACTTGACCTTTGTGTAATCTAACACCGGCTGCGGTTGCCCCCCGGTAAAATCAAACGGTGCGGGAAGCCACTCAACTTCTTCAGCAGAGAGCTTTTGTGCGGCGAATTTGTTAACAAGAATCGGGTGCTCACTGTCGCGCACATCAAAAGCCAACATTTTGGGGACCACATCACGTTGATAATCAAACCCTTGGTCGCGTCCGTGATAACGCGTATCCAGCATAAACAGGTCAGCCAGCTTACCGATCTGAAAATTGCGATAAATAGGTGATGTATCCCCACTCTGGGGCGTCCGGATTGGCATCCACTCATGGAAAGCACGGCGCGCGTTGTTGATACGGACCTGAAAATCACCTTCTCCGGGATTATGGTTCTGCGCACCCATTCGCCAGGTGTCGTTCATAAGCTCATGATCGTCCCAAACACAGATAAATGGATGTCGCGCATGCAGCAACTGTAAATCGGCATCTGTTCGATACAGCCCATAGCGCATGCGATAGTCCTCAAGACTCAGAATTTCATGCTCAGGTTTTACATGGCGCCCCAATTTTTCTAACGCCTCTGGGTTAGCGTAGCCACCCTCCGGATATTCATAAATGTAGTCCCCAAGATGCAGCACCAGGTCAAGATTGGCCCCGGCCATATCGCGGTACGCGTTGAAATATCCTTGAGGATAATTGGAGCAGGAGGCCAGGCCTATTTTGAACTGTTTGACCTCTCCCACCGGCAGGGTGCGAGTTCGCCCCACCGGACTGGCCAGATTATCGACCACAAAACGATAGAAATACTCAGCGCCTGGCTGCAAACCTGTCGCATCCACTTTGAGCGTGTAATCCTGCTGAGCCGACGTATCGACACGACCAGAGGACACAATTTGAGTGAACCCTGAATCTTCTGCTATTTGCCACAGGGCCGTCAGGCTGCCCACCTGACCATTTCCGGGTACCACTCGGCTCCACAAAATCACTCTATCAGACAGAGGATCTCCGCTGGCCACGCCATGGGTAAAGTGAACCACCGCAGCAGCGTGGGCCTGATAACCACGCAGTGAAAGTAGACCTAAGGTTGCGCCCATACCCTGTAGCGCTTGACGCCGGTTAAACTTTGCCATGCACGGCTACTCCTGAAAAATAGTGAGACGCACACATTGTTCTAGAATATTCGTCTCGCCGTCAAACACTTATAGCCAAACAGCACAGATCTCTAGACACATTTTTTGGCTAAGCGCCCCAGCCCCCCCCGCTGCTTACGCTGAAAATTGATGCGCCAGAGCTATCCTCCACCGGAGGATAAAACAGCATTAGTTTGAGCATCGCTGGCCTGCTCGGTCTGAGCGATGCGTTCAGCACGTTCTCGCAGACGCTGGGTTTCCCCTGAAACATAACTCAGCAAGTTCTTTACCTCAGAGGTTTCAAGCCTGAAATTTGGCATGGTTACCCCATAGACGTCATACATCGCGGTGGCAATGGGATCACCTTCTTCTAACATAGTGTCCGGCTCTAACATCCAGCGCTCCAACCATGCCGCATCACGACGCTCACTCACTGCAAATAAATCAGGACCCAGCGAGCGACCACCACGGGCGGGCTTATTACCACCGTTGATATCGTGACAGGAACTACAGCGATCTCTGAACATCATTTCGCCAGCGGATATTTGCCGTAATAAAGGTGCATCTGCATAGTTCCCCATCTGCGCATACTCAGGCGCACGCCATTCATGCAGCCAGCCACCCAGTTGATCCGCTAAAATTTGCGGATTCTCAAATGGGGTTCGTTTGGCCCACTTACCGGTCACCTGATTGCCAATCATCAAATTAATGTTGTGATTCGACAGGTCCGCTTCCTCTTCAGGGGTGCTGTACAAACCAAACGTATGGCGAATATGATCAATTTCTTCTTTCTTGCCCGTCAGAAACTTCCAACGGTCTCCGTCGATCCCAAAACGCTCAGCGTACGTTTTTAGGGTTTCAACATCATCGCGTGCAGGATCAATTGTGATCGAATAGAAAAAGACATCGTCACCCACTCGATCACCCAAAAGATTAAAAACATCCCGCATGCGCGCCGTCTCAACCGGACAGATGTCTCTGCAGCTGGTGAATATGAAATTAACGGCAACCACTTTGCCAGCAATCACATCATCAAAAAACTTTAACGTCTCACCCGTATGTGCAGTCAGTTCATAATTCGGGAAATACTGACGACCCCAAATATTCTGATCAGCGCTGGTATAAGGCTGCGCTTGCGTCGGCTCAGATCCACTGCTCATTACTGCACTGCTAAAGGTAGCACCCCATAAAACAACCAGCATCTTGAGCGCAATAACACCTTTTACTGACAGCGTTTGTATTAACTGTGTTTTAAAGTTCATCGTATTATCCTGTATGAAGATTCACCCACCGGTGAATCACCGGTGGGTTTTAAGCACATGAGTCGGTTTTAGTCGTTCAAACCGAAGCCGTCTCCGGAGCGGAAGGTGGGCAAGGCAACAGAATCTGCATACTTAACCCCATCCCAAGTCGGAATTGGCGAAGGCATGACCTTCACCTGACCCGGATGCTCCAAGTCCCAGCGCAGTAACATGGCATGATCCTCATGCTGCGTATTATGGCAGTGCTCAACATACGTACCGGCAAACTCACGGAAGTTGTAATAGATATCCATATCACGTGCCGCATCTTCCTCAGGACCAATCCTGAACACGTCTTTACGTGCCCACTTATTCCACTCAGGAGGTGCCTCTCCGTCCTGACGCAGAATAATGCCTTCCTCAAAGTGAATATGGATCGGATGACTCCAGCCGCCGCCTGTTTCAATGGTCCAAACCTCAGCCGTACCGTCGCCAGCAAAACCACCTTCAGTCGGACCATGGGTCAACTGAGGTGCCGCTGATATCCGCCGAGTATCACCGGTATAGGCCGCTTCACCGTCAACTTTAACCGTCCAGGGCTTCTCATCTGTACCTGAGCTGCGACCAAACTTAAACGTACGATGACGGGCTTCACTCAACGTCGCCATATGTGCCTGATTGTCTCGATCAAACTTCAACGGGATCATCTTCTTAGCCCCGGCAACATACTCCGCCGGATCCATACTCAAATCCTCACCGTCATAGGCATGAACTCGCAGCTCCATGAACTTACCCACAATCGGATCACCGCCCTTCCAACGACCTTTCCTGATCTTCGCTCTGTACTTACCGCGTAAAACATCCGCCAGCGGCACGCTGCCTTCAACCTTCTTGCCGTTCTTATGCTCACTGGTGTTCACAAAAAACAGTTTGTCACCCGGCTTGATACCATGCTTTGAAAAATCAACCACAATGTCATAACGCTCGGCAATCGCCAGCATCGGCAAGGCACCCCGGTGCTCCTTAGCATCACCGTCACCGTCAAGGTCTCTTGTGCCATCAAAGGCAACCGCGTGCTCCAAAATATTGCCGTCATTAGCGATCATATGGAAAGGCACTCGGTTCCAGGACACGCCCTGCTTCTTACGACCGCGAATCTCACCGCGTTTATGTCCTTTGACCTCATGGACCAACTCAATCTTGAAGTAACGTGAGACGGAGCCATTTAAAATACGAAAACGGTATTTACGCGCCCTGACGTCGAGGTAGGGCTTGTACACCCAGTTCACAACCATCTGGTCGCCTAGAAAACCGTCTTTGTTAAAAACGTTGAACCACAGCTGACCCTGCGCATCCCAGGCTTTATCACCTAAGAAAAAGTTCACATCGTAGTCTCGGTTACCCCAGCTGTTTTCTCCTGCAGCACAGCCACTGGGAAAACGCAGATTAACCCCGTCATCATGACACTCATTGCCACGATCAAGCGCACTGTAGTAGTTCATCATCGCTTCATTGCCCTTGTAGACATTAGGCGCTGTGAAATCGAGCATATGGTCATGGAACCAGTGTGTGCTCATGGTTTCTCGCCAGTCACCGCGAATCTGAATGCGACCGTTCTCATCACATTGCTTCCAACCCGGCGCTTCGTCGTGCACATACAGCGTCTCACCGGCAACACACGGTGCTGCAGCACGTGGCTCATCTGCCGTGGTATTAATGCTGTCGTGACCCGCAAGCGCTATCGGCCAGCGATAATCGTAGAACTGACCCGGATAGAAAAATGCACTGGCCACACCGTCACTTTCTGCAGGATTATGACCATTGTGTTCGTGGGTAGTAATGGTGTGCATACCAAACCCTCTGTTGGCCGTCACATCAACCGGTAAACCATTGTAATGCCGCATCAGTACCGGCTCACCATAGCGAACCTTCAGCAGCTTGGGCGGCAGAGTGCCGTCAAATGTCCAAAGCGATGTCGGCTCCTGAACAGGCATAGCCGGATGAAACTGGGCGCGTATACCCGCTGTCGTGCCACCGGGCAATCCATCAGCCACTTCGTGATAAAGCCCACCCGGTGCAAACTCTCCCTGACTGTAGCCGTGAGTTTGTAATCCGTCACGGAATCCAGTGTTCAAACGAGAACCGGTCTGGATGGTCTTAAAACCGCTGGCGGGATAAAACTCGTTCCACCTCTGGTGTGCCCAGGCTTCTCCTGGCGGACGCCCTTCAACTGGCGCGTTGTTCACGGCTCTGCCCAGGTACTGCTCGATCAGCGGTGCCCATGGGTTGGGCTCGTAGACATTAGCTTGTTCTGTTGGAAACGGCGAAAAACCCTGTTCAGCAATCAACGTGTCCAGCTCAGGACCATCAGGAATCCCCACCAGCGGAGAAGCCCCGTTGACCGATTGTGGCAGCGGCAGCTGTTTAACCTGACCTTCCACACTCGGGTCCAGTATCTGCGGACCAAACTCTTCAAAGCGCAACATCTTCTGTGTAAACGGCTTAGCACCAAACAACGGGCTTGGTATGGACCCGGTGGGAACGTCATAACCGCCGTTGCCACCCAGCGTGGCTTCGGGCCGCACGTTATACATGCTTTGGTCGTAAGCTTTGCCGGTCGGGCCGCCTTCTAATGCTCCACCAATCACGCCATAGGGATCCGCCTCTAAATCACGTGAGGCTTTCTCGCCCACAATAGCGTCGCGGTAGGCTGAGACGTCGTCAGCCGGCGGTGGCCCCTCTTGATCCAGCGGCGCAGCATTGCTGTGCACGGCAACTGTAAGTATGACAGCCATCAACCATAGGTTTTTATATTTATACATTCGCTTACTCTTCTTCGTTGACTTGTTGTATTGACGCGTCTGATTTCCGAATCAAATCGTTAATCAATGCATCCACCTGACAGCCAGCTTGATACTGCTGAGTCTTAGCGTTTATTCCTTCCCGAACATCACGCCATTCAAATTGTAAAGTAAAATTACGTATAATTGGTAAGTTATATGTCAATTATGTAAGTATTTTGTAAATAAAACTGCTTTTTTGTAGTGAATTCACAGATATTGAGTCAGATTTCGGCATAGACAACCTTCCACGGTCGATCTCCGCCGACTATCAAGCGCAGGCCGATTCTTCAGCCCACGTGATAGGACATGCTATTGTGTAGCGACAATTTGGCTGGTTTGAGCATCGCTGGCCTGCTCGGTCTGAGCGATGCGTTCAGCACGTTCTCGCAGACGCTGGGTTTCCCCTGAAACATAACTCAGCAAGTTCTTTACCTCAGAGGTTTCAAGCCTGAAATTTGGCATGGTTACCCCATAGACGTCATACATCGCGGTGGCAATGGGATCACCTTCTTCTAACATAGTGTCCGGCTCTAACATCCAGCGCTCCAACCATGCCGCATCACGACGCTCACTCACTGCAAATAAATCAGGACCCAGCGAGCGACCACCACGGGCGGGCTTATTACCACCGTTGATATCGTGACAGGAACTACAGCGATCTCTGAACATCATTTCGCCAGCGGATATTTGCCGTAATAAAGGTGCATCTGCATAGTTCCCCATCTGCGCATACTCAGGCGCACGCCATTCATGCAGCCAGCCACCCAGTTGATCCGCTAAAATTTGCGGATTCTCAAATGGGGTTCGTTTGGCCCACTTACCGGTCACCTGATTGCCAATCATCAAATTAATGTTGTGATTCGACAGGTCCGCTTCCTCTTCAGGGGTGCTGTACAAACCAAACGTATGGCGAATATGATCAATTTCTTCTTTCTTGCCCGTCAGAAACTTCCAACGGTCTCCGTCGATCCCAAAACGCTCAGCGTACGTTTTTAGGGTTTCAACATCATCGCGTGCAGGATCAATTGTGATCGAATAGAAAAAGACATCGTCACCCACTCGATCACCCAAAAGATTAAAAACATCCCGCATGCGCGCCGTCTCAACCGGACAGATGTCTCTGCAGCTGGTGAATATGAAATTAACGGCAACCACTTTGCCAGCAATCACATCATCAAAAAACTTTAACGTCTCACCCGTATGTGCAGTCAGTTCATAATTCGGGAAATACTGACGACCCCAAATATTCTGATCAGCGCTGGTATAAGGCTGCGCTTGCGTCGGCTCAGATCCACTGCTCATTACTGCACTGCTAAAGGTAGCACCCCATAAAACAACCAGCATCTTGAGCGCAATAACACCTTTTACTGACAGCGTTTGTATTAACTGTGTTTTAAAGTTCATCGTATTATCCTGTATGAAGATTCACCCACCGGTGAATCACCGGTGGGTTTTAAGCACATGAGTCGGTTTTAGTCGTTCAAACCGAAGCCGTCTCCGGAGCGGAAGGTGGGCAAGGCAACAGAATCTGCATACTTAACCCCATCCCAAGTCGGAATTGGCGAAGGCATGACCTTCACCTGACCCGGATGCTCCAAGTCCCAGCGCAGTAACATGGCATGATCCTCATGCTGCGTATTATGGCAGTGCTCAACATACGTACCGGCAAACTCACGGAAGTTGTAATAGATATCCATATCACGTGCCGCATCTTCCTCAGGACCAATCCTGAACACGTCTTTACGTGCCCACTTATTCCACTCAGGAGGTGCCTCTCCGTCCTGACGCAGAATAATGCCTTCCTCAAAGTGAATATGGATCGGATGACTCCAGCCGCCGCCTGTTTCAATGGTCCAAACCTCAGCCGTACCGTCGCCAGCAAAACCACCTTCAGTCGGACCATGGGTCAACTGAGGTGCCGCTGATATCCGCCGAGTATCACCGGTATAGGCCGCTTCACCGTCAACTTTAACCGTCCAGGGCTTCTCATCTGTACCTGAGCTGCGACCAAACTTAAACGTACGATGACGGGCTTCACTCAACGTCGCCATATGTGCCTGATTGTCTCGATCAAACTTCAACGGGATCATCTTCTTAGCCCCGGCAACATACTCCGCCGGATCCATACTCAAATCCTCACCGTCATAGGCATGAACTCGCAGCTCCATGAACTTACCCACAATCGGATCACCGCCCTTCCAACGACCTTTCCTGATCTTCGCTCTGTACTTACCGCGTAAAACATCCGCCAGCGGCACGCTGCCTTCAACCTTCTTGCCGTTCTTATGCTCACTGGTGTTCACAAAAAACAGTTTGTCACCCGGCTTGATACCATGCTTTGAAAAATCAACCACAATGTCATAACGCTCGGCAATCGCCAGCATCGGCAAGGCACCCCGGTGCTCCTTAGCATCACCGTCACCGTCAAGGTCTCTTGTGCCATCAAAGGCAACCGCGTGCTCCAAAATATTGCCGTCATTAGCGATCATATGGAAAGGCACTCGGTTCCAGGACACGCCCTGCTTCTTACGACCGCGAATCTCACCGCGTTTATGTCCTTTGACCTCATGGACCAACTCAATCTTGAAGTAACGTGAGACGGAGCCATTTAAAATACGAAAACGGTATTTACGCGCCCTGACGTCGAGGTAGGGCTTGTACACCCAGTTCACAACCATCTGGTCGCCTAGAAAACCGTCTTTGTTAAAAACGTTGAACCACAGCTGACCCTGCGCATCCCAGGCTTTATCACCTAAGAAAAAGTTCACATCGTAGTCTCGGTTACCCCAGCTGTTTTCTCCTGCAGCACAGCCACTGGGAAAACGCAGATTAACCCCGTCATCATGACACTCATTGCCACGATCAAGCGCACTGTAGTAGTTCATCATCGCTTCATTGCCCTTGTAGACATTAGGCGCTGTGAAATCGAGCATATGGTCATGGAACCAGTGTGTGCTCATGGTTTCTCGCCAGTCACCGCGAATCTGAATGCGACCGTTCTCATCACATTGCTTCCAACCCGGCGCTTCGTCGTGCACATACAGCGTCTCACCGGCAACACACGGTGCTGCAGCACGTGGCTCATCTGCCGTGGTATTAATGCTGTCGTGACCCGCAAGCGCTATCGGCCAGCGATAATCGTAGAACTGACCCGGATAGAAAAATGCACTGGCCACACCGTCACTTTCTGCAGGATTATGACCATTGTGTTCGTGGGTAGTAATGGTGTGCATACCAAACCCTCTGTTGGCCGTCACATCAACCGGTAAACCATTGTAATGCCGCATCAGTACCGGCTCACCATAGCGAACCTTCAGCAGCTTGGGCGGCAGAGTGCCGTCAAATGTCCAAAGCGATGTCGGCTCCTGAACAGGCATAGCCGGATGAAACTGGGCGCGTATACCCGCTGTCGTGCCACCGGGCAATCCATCAGCCACTTCGTGATAAAGCCCACCCGGTGCAAACTCTCCCTGACTGTAGCCGTGAGTTTGTAATCCGTCACGGAATCCAGTGTTCAAACGAGAACCGGTCTGGATGGTCTTAAAACCGCTGGCGGGATAAAACTCGTTCCACCTCTGGTGTGCCCAGGCTTCTCCTGGCGGACGCCCTTCAACTGGCGCGTTGTTCACGGCTCTGCCCAGGTACTGCTCGATCAGCGGTGCCCATGGGTTGGGCTCGTAGACATTAGCTTGTTCTGTTGGAAACGGCGAAAAACCCTGTTCAGCAATCAACGTGTCCAGCTCAGGACCATCAGGAATCCCCACCAGCGGAGAAGCCCCGTTGACCGATTGTGGCAGCGGCAGCTGTTTAACCTGACCTTCCACACTCGGGTCCAGTATCTGCGGACCAAACTCTTCAAAGCGCAACATCTTCTGTGTAAACGGCTTAGCACCAAACAACGGGCTTGGTATGGACCCGGTGGGAACGTCATAACCGCCGTTGCCACCCAGCGTGGCTTCGGGCCGCACGTTATACATGCTTTGGTCGTAAGCTTTGCCGGTCGGGCCGCCTTCTAATGCTCCACCAATCACGCCATAGGGATCCGCCTCTAAATCACGTGAGGCTTTCTCGCCCACAATAGCGTCGCGGTAGGCTGAGACGTCGTCAGCCGGCGGTGGCCCCTCTTGATCCAGCGGCGCAGCATTGCCGTGCACGGCAACTGCCAGCAGGCATAACAACCCCAAAAATCTTTTGCAATTGGACATTCTTTCTTTCCTTTTCGTCCGATCCAGCAGCCTTTACATCAGGCCAAAAACTCCATTCCCCAAAATGGATATAGGCATGAAGGTTGCTTTCATGAGCGTCAACAAAATGTCAATTTGTAAGCTTAATTTATTAAATACCCCTTTATTTCTACAAAATACCCAAGAAAAAATAACATTATGGCTAATTATATCTGCATTAAATGTAGACGTTATTTAGACGATATAACGCCTTTATCGCGACAGCTATCGCTAGCCGCATTACCAAACCTCTTCTGCCTACCACCTCGAATAGGCAGCACAAGGGGTTGCTCAGATCGCAACGAAGATTGCACTCGGGCGCATCCGAAGCCGAGCAATTTATCGGCCGGCAAGCCTGCGTTTCTACACGAAATGATGGTAACCTGCGGAATGTATTATTTTTTTGGATGCCGGCATGTCAGACGCAATCGTTGAAATTAGAGACTATACGATCGAATCTCGCTCCTTTACCGCCTACAAGCAGTGGGCGATTGATCTCGCAGCGCCTTGGTTGAAAGCAAACCTTGACGTCATTGACTTTTGGATGGATGACGGCATCGAGGCAGAGGTCTCAGGTTCGGCGCCAAACGTTTCGACTAACGGGCAAGCCAACGTTTGTTGGATTATTCGCTGGCCAAGCAAGGCTGCTCGCGACGAGCAATTTGGCTCGTTTCCAGAAAATCCCGAATGGCAGGAAATTTGGGCTCAGCATCCCTGCGCAGACGCCTATCTACATATGAATGCCCGCTTCATGAAAGCAGCCGGATAAATTAAAAAAAGACCCCGTCAACTTCTAACGTGGAGACATCAAATGCCCAATATCAGCGCACCTAATTTTGGTGAATTGTTAGCCGAACACTTAAGCGGTGTACCTCAGACCGCTTACCCCTACCTGCTGTCTGAATTAGAACGCACAGCCGCCGCACGCTATCGCGTCTGGGCCCAAGAAGTGCCCGAGCATGCCCAGGGACTGCTGGATTGCGCAGATCGAGAAGATGAAATCGCCAATCGTGTCGCCGCCTTGTTCCCCCCTTCGCCGGAACACAGGGCGCTTGTTGCAACTATTATCCCTCGGGCTAAAGCGACTTACTACTCTGCTTTTGAACCGTTCAATCCCTTAGAGCAAATAACAATTCAGGCAAATGCCGAGCGTCAAGGCGCAAATGCTTGGCAGAATTTGAAAGCGGCGCACCCTGAGCACGCAGATGCACTGGATCAACTCTCAGCAATCGAACTCATGAGCGCAGATTACTTAGACTCGATGCTCGCCGAGGAGGCCAAACTTCTGGCGGGCTAGTTCTAGAATTTCCGGAATACTATATTGAGATCATTAGCCGCAAGAGCAACCCCGCTGACCGGCTTGCTGTTGTTAACTCTCAGCTTGGTCGGCTGCGACAGACAGGTCCAGCCGACCCCAACAGTTGCCGAACCACACAGCGTGACAGACATCAACGCCTGGTTCGACGCTCGTCATGAGGAAGAATTACAGTTCTCTCCTATACAACTGACTTTTTTAGGACGCAAAGAACGTCATGATGAGCTGGACTCCTTAACCTACGACGCCTTCGCGACACAGCTGGCTTGGAAGCGCCAAACGGTCGAGGAGATGCAAACGATTTTCGACTACGCAAGCCTGGCACCACAGGAGCAAATATCATACGACCTCTGGATCTATCAGTATGAGCAGATGGAGGAATCCAAGCGTTTTTTCTACGACAGCCTGCCCTTCAGCCAAATGGGCGGGCTGCAAAGTTTTATCCCCACCTTTTTAATCAACTTCCACAAAGTTGAAGATACACAAGACCTCAAAGCCTATATCACTCGGGTCAAAGCGGTAGCGCCGCGAATGCGAGAAGCCTTGGCCAATGTTGAACGCTCCGCAAGCCGGGGAGTCATGCCACCGCTTTTCGCCCTCAACGGCGTTATACAACAAAGCCAAGCGGTTATTACCGGCGCGCCTTTTAACGCCCTCGCATCGATCGACAGTGACATATGGGCTGACATACGCAAGAAAACGGCTAGCCTCGTCGCACAAAATCTGCTGAGCGCATCCCAAGCAGAGGCACTTCTGGACGACGCAAAACAAGCCCTGATCTCAAATCTAAAACCCGCCTATGAGCAAATTATTGCTTGGGCTGAAGCACAAAAAGACAGAACATCAACAGAATCAACTGGCATCGGTACACA
>ERZ807291.4197-NODE-4197-length-19428-cov-12.263511_pt1 | contig 19428 bp, 14 predicted proteins | sample MGYA00521257_ERZ807291 | MGnify/ENA primary metagenome ERZ807291 (study PRJEB31413, sample SAMN03169783) | marine metagenome | biome: Marine; feature: Water; material: Subsurface seawater | place: North Sea | collected 2011-04-28 | depth 1 m m ... | reverse complement strand
CGCCAAAAATCAAGTTGTTGTGAATGTGGAGGTTCTCAAATATGTATTCATAAAAAACAAAAATCAGTTTGTTCTGAATGTAATGGTAGTCAAATATGTCCTCATAATCGTATTAAATCACAATGTAAAAAATGTGGAGGATCTTCATTTTGTCCTCATAATCGTAGAAGAACTGAATGTTATGAATGTAAAGGTTCTTCAATGTGTCCTCATAATCGTCAAAAAGTAAGATGTTATGAATGCGGTGGTTCGTCAATGTGCCAACATAAACGTAGAAGATCACAGTGTAAAGAATGTGGAGGTAGTGAAATTTGCAGACATCTTAAAATTAGATCAAAATGTAAAGAATGTTTAGCAAATAAAGATAATACAATTCCTGAAATTGAAGAATATACAAAAGAAGAATATGAAATTATTTCTTTTTTAGCTAAACAGTAATATTTATTAATTCCTAAGTGTCCTCATAATCCTCAAAAATCAAAATGTCATTAATAATGTTGTTCTCATAATTCTGAAAAATTAAAATAATAAAAAATGATAACAAATTTATTGATATAAATTATAGAAATGAAAAATACTGATCTTCAAATTATTATCCCTAAGTGGAAAAAAGATACTACTATTACCGATAAAATTATTAAAATACAAATTATTCCAAATTGGTATTATGATCAAACTGTTAATGTTACAGAACTACAAAAATAAATATTAATATTACAAAATTTTATAAAAAACTTAATTATAATAAAAATGATAACATACTATTAATATTTTATTAATGCCTAAGTGTCCTCATAATCGTAGAAAAACCAGATGTAAAGAATGTGGAGGTTCATCTATTTGTTCTCATAATCGTATTAAATACAATTGTAAAGAATGTGGAGGTTCTCAAATTTGTCCTCATAATCGTCAAAAATCAAGATGTTATGAATGTGGGGGTAAGAGTATTTGTCCTCATAATCGTAATAAATATGCTTGCAAAGATTGTGGTTATATTCCTAAAATTTGTCCTCATAATCGTCAAAAATCAGGATGTTATGAATGTGGTTATATTCCTAAACTTTGTCCTCATAATCGTAGAAAATCAAGATGTAAAGAATGTGGAGGAGGTAGTATTTGTCCTCATAATCGTCAAAAATCAAGATGTCATGAATGTTTAGCAGATAAAGATAATACAATTCCTGAAATTGAAGAATATACAAGTGAAGAATATAAAATATTTTTTTCAGATAAAACAAATATTACAATAATATAAATGGAAAGTTTCAGAGCTATAAAAACTTATATTATTTCACATATAAAATCTTTATTTACACCAAGACAAAAAAAAGAATATTTGTATAATTTTTTTAAAAGAGCAGAATTAAAATATAAAACCACAAATGGATTAGATTTTTTTATAATTCCAAAACAATATTATTTATGGAAAGGTATTAATATAAAGGATAGAAAAAATAGCAATGTTGATATTGAAAACAAAGATACTGATGCAATGTTAAAAACAATGTCTTCATATTTTTTTGCGGATAAAAATACAGCTTCTTTATATGGAACGCAAAGAGAAGGTGTTGATCTACAATTTAAAATTGTAGAAGATATAGTTTTATTAGATATAAGTAGTCTTAAAACAATAACAACCTTATTTAGATATATAAAAAATTTAACAATGGAAGATGTTAAAAGAAATAAATATTTATTAAAAGATTATGAAAATGAATTAAGTACATGGAATACATATCCAAATTGGAAAAAAAGCTATCCAACTGAAGAAGATTTTTTTGAAAAGAAATGGAAAGTTAATTTACGTGAATTAATTACTGATACATTAGGTAATTATGAAGCAAAAAAAACACCAAATGGAACAATAGGATCTCCTAAAACACCAACAAAAGTTGAAAGAAAATCAGAAGAGTTTTTTGATATTTTATTAGTTAACTTTATATGTAGTATGACAAATTTAGGTTATAATGGATGGATATATTTTAGAGTAAATGAAACAAATACTGAAGGTTCAGCATTTCACGATGAAATAATGATATGTAATCCAAATGGTTGTATAGAATATATAGACTATCATAAAATATAATTTATATAAAAAAATGATAACATTATACAATATAATATATGACATTTCATTCACTTGATATCTGTATTATTCAAAATTGTGTTAAACCACAATGTTTACATCTAAATGGAACAAATTGTATATTTTTACGTAAAGAAGGTAATTGTTATATTGTTATTTGTCCTAATGAACCAATGATGAGATCATTGGAGATAAAGAATAATAATATTAAATTGGATAAAGAGAAGAATATTGAGTTTATTCCAGGTGGTAATTATAGAAAAGTTGAAACACGAACAAATAATATTGCTCTTAATATTAAAGATAGAATTATTAATTGTAAAAAACATATTACATTAAATGAAGATACAGTAATATTCTATGATGTGGATGGTAATCTACAATCCGGTAGTAAAAATGGTAAGTTTGGAAATATTGCTAGTGATCTTTGGAATGTTAATATTATAATGAATGTAAAAAATATGAAAGATGATTTTCTTGGTGTTTTGAAAAAAGTAATTTTACATAAATAAAATTAACTAGTAGCTACTTTATGAAATATTTGTAATTCATTTTTATGTATTATACCCGGTGTAGGTAATCTAATATCTTTAATATTATGAAATATATATAAATATCTATTAGATATCTTTTGTATAGTTTCTAGTAATTCTAGATTATTGATAATATCTTTATTTTTATCATATGGTGTTGATTTAATAATAGAATATAATAATTCAAGATTATTATTATTATCACAAGCTATATACATATCAAGAATGTTTTCAATATTTGGAAAAAACATATGTCTATTAATATTACTATTTCTAGAATAATGAAAACCTAAAGTATTTTTAAGTATGGTTAGATGTTCATTACTTACATCATTTATAGAAAAAGTATTATTTATACAGTTATATAGAAAGTTATCTTTATCATTACTATTTAATTGTTTATAATCCATTATATAAATGATGTGATCTTTACCAACCATATTTGGATTATATTCTTTATACTTTGGTATTTGAATATTGATAGTGTTATTTGTATTTTTAATAACAAATATGATATTTACACAATTAAATGCTTTTCTATAATATATATCAAGATCATTACTCTCAACAATATTTATACATTTTTGTGTTTTTGTATTAATACACAGATTATATAGATCATTATCAATTATTTCATCAATATCAGACAATGATTTAATATTTTTAATTTTTGTTAAAATATTATTAAGATTATATCTACGGTTAGTACTGTCAGTTAAGTATAATTCAGTTAATAGATATTCAACTATGTTGTAATATAGAGGATTGTATGTATTTCTGATTGGAGTTGTAGTATTATAAGTAGTCCTAATAACTTTATCTTTAATAGGAGTTTCCTTAAACAATTGTTCAAAAAAATCTAGATTTTGTTTGTAATTGCTAGGTAGAAAATCTCCGTATTGAATAATATTATTATATTTTGCAGGATTGCTCATATATGTTTATTTTTTTATGTTTTCATTTTTATATTTATTATAGTAAAATGACAGATACACAAAGGAAAAAAGAAAATGAATTATTTAAAAAATTAAATAGTTTATATACTAGAGATTACGAACGTATTACAGATTGGTTAGATGATATTGCGATTGAATATAGTGGAGTACATAATGGTAAAATAACTAATATATTAACAGGTGCAAAAATAAAAATTAATACAGATAACGAATATGGAACATATAGTTCAATATTAAAATGGTTTTTAAAAAATAAAGAAAAATTTAAAGATGATGTAGAATTATTTGATAGTATTCCTTCAACTGATTTTATTAAAATATCAAAAGATGTAATGTTATCTAGTAATTTACAACAAGCTGTAAGTTCAGCAGTAAATATGGATAATATTATTAAGCAGTGGAAAGCAAACCCTAAAATAGATCCTTTTACATCTAAAGCAATTAAAGTATCTATCGTAAATAAAAGTGAATATGCAAACATATATGAAAAATGTTTATTACATTTATGTAGTAGCTTGTCTCAAGATGATATGAAGAAACCTGAAGTATTTGAGAAAATAAGAAAATCATTACCAAATGATTGTTGTTATGTTTTTAAAGATATGGATTATATTGAAGAATTAAATAATATTTATCCAAATGAGAATTGGATTGATTTTTTAAAAGCACATAAATCTATATTCTATAAAAAAGCATCAGTAGGTGGTTATACAGTATATGATCATTTATTTTTACATTATTATCTGATTCCTAATAAAGAAATATTTGATAGTAAAATTAAAGAAACTTATATTGATTATCAATTATTTTTGTATGAAACAATTGAAGAACAAATAAAAACTACAAAAGCAAAAGATTTAGATTGTTATGAAATAATTGAAAGTATGACACATAAAACAGATATTAATTTTAAAGTAAAAAAGGATTCATCGGGTGATTGGCCATATAAAATCCCACCACTATTAGCTTTATTTACAGAATATATTGATGAAATGTCTTATTATTTAAAATCAATATGTCAATTGCAAACTACAATATTTGATGATTATTTCTTATATGGTGAAAGTATAGGTAATGTAACAAATGTAATTAGTGATTCAATGGACTATAATATATATAGATTGAAAACAATAGTTAATATAATATTTGGAACATTATGTAGTTTACGTGGAACAAAAGAAATTAAAGAGTATTTAGATTTATTATGGCAATCTGTCTATGATATAATTCATCATAGACATATATATAATGTGAGACATAATAAATATGCTAGGTTTGATATACGTTTAGATGTTAATAATGATTTATGTGATATTGATAGCCAGTTAAATAAAGAAGATATAAGACTATTTTTTATTACCGCAATATTTGATATTCAAATATTACACAAAGAATCAAATACACCCACTAGTTATAAACCAATAAAAGATCCTTTTGTTAATGTACCAGAACCACCTAAAATACCCGATAAACCAGTTTTAGATAGTAATTTATCATCATCAGAGAAAGATAAAAAACTAAAAGAATATAAAAAACAATTGAAATCCTTTGATAAAGCATTAAAAGAATATAATGCTAAATATATGGGTAAAAGATTATCACCATTTTTTTCAGTTACATTATCAAGAGCAAAAAGTGATGTTGGAAAATCTGCATTAACAATGTTATATACCCCAACAAAAAAATTAAATAAATCATTAACAGAAAGTAAAAAAGAAAAAATATTAGAAAAGTTTGAGAAAGGTTCATATGGAAAAAGTAATAGAGTTAGAGCAAAAGAACAACAAGATTTTATGAATTATTGGTTACAAAGTGGTGGAACAGGTAAATTAGATGATTTAAAACTTAACTTAGCGTTAGAAGCAAATAAGTTTAACAAATATACAAAATTAAGTCCTTCAGGTAAATCACCAAGACAAAAGTATATTGGTTGCAATTTAAATGAATTAGATCCAATAACACAAAAGAAATTAAGTGATTTACCACTTAAAAAAATTAAATATTTATCAAAAATAACATCAACTTTAGATGATGGTAAAAAAATAACACATTGTTATGATACTATTCCTTTGTATAATTATATATTAGATTGCTATAATAAAGGATCAGTACCTTTTAATTTAGCGTTAGGTTCTGTTTCATTAACCGAAGACCAATTAAAAGAGGTTTATAAAAAGATAAAATATTTTACAACAGAAAAAACATTAGATGATTCATTAAAAAGTGAAAAAATAATGTTAACATATGAATATAAAGAAAGAGATTACTATAATTTTGAGTTTTATGATTTAATTGGTAAAATAGAAGTAGGTGGAATAAAATTTGATATATTGTGGATTGATAGATCTTTTCATTTTGGTGGAGTACATAAAAAAAGATTATTTACAGGTGCAATTATTGATGAAGATTATTTAACAGAAGATACTATTAAATTAATTGATGAAGGTATGAAGAATACCAAGTTAATTCAAGTTAAAAAATATCCATATCATAAAGGATATTCTTCAAAAGTGTATGACATTACTAATATATTAGTTACTTTACCTCGATTTCCAATTGATCCTCCACCAAGTACATTAGCCGAACTAACTAAAATAACACGTGATTTTAATGATAAATTGAAACAATATGTAAATTAAAAAATGATATCCATATATATATTTATATAAATGCCTATTTTTGAACAAAAATATGATTATTCAGCTAATTGTATATATGAAAAACCTCACAAAAATGAAGTAAGATTATATAATTTGTTTAAAAAAAACTGTGATGTCTTAGATCGTGAATCTATTTTAAAAAATAATGAATTATTTGCAAAAGAAATGCTAATGATACGTAGTTTTTTAGATGAAAACAATATTTCATTTCCATTAGAGAAAAAACATATAGAACCTGTTAAGAATAAATTAGCTAATTTTGTTATTAAGAATAATATGGATATTATATTAATATTGTTAGATAGCGAAAATATTAGATTGTTGTGTATTCCTCAAGAAGATAATGATGATCTAATTAATAAAATTGAAAGTATTATATTTAAATCAAATAAGACTGTAATTTTAACAGTTGTTAAAATTTAAGAATATTGTATTTGCGAATAATCTTTATTTTTATTAATTTTAATTGATATATCTGTAATGTCTTTAATTTCATCAATATGTGATACAAGAATAACACTGTTAAATTGTGTTAAAAGATAATTTAACACCGTAGGAATTAAAGTGCGATTATTTGCATCAGCACTTGTCCAACCTTCATCTATGAAAAGTTGCAAACAAAAACATTTATTATTGTAAATCTGTAGAAAAGCCATACGTAAAGCAATATTAATAACAAATCTTTGAAATCCTGAAGCTTTATTAATTGATATTGTATTATTAAGAGAAAATTGAATACCTTCGTTTTCTACAAAGGCATTAATAATGAAAGGGTTAATTGTAGATTGTTTGATAATATTATTAACAGTTGAAATGATATTAGGTAATATGTGAGTATCGTAAATCCATTTTTGAAAATTATCGTAATTTTCAAGTATTCTTTTAAATGTAATAATTGAATGATTAATATTAATTTGTAAAGTATTTAAAATGTTATGTTCAATTTTATTTTTTGAAAAACTATCAAAATGTGTAATCATATTAGTTTTATAAATAATTAATTCATTTATTTCATTTTCAATATCTTTAATTTTATTAAGTATAGTTTTACGTTTAAAATGTTTTTTAGCATAGTTAATTAATTCTTCATTATAATAATATGTATTCCATAATTCTAATTGTTTATAATCTTCAATATTGTTATAATCCTTAACCGGTTCTTTAAACTTTAGTGTGTTTTCAATAGCTTTAATATTTTCATTCCAATTATTATATTCAATTGCTAAATAAGAATCATACAATGTATAAGCATAATTTATTGTATAATATAATGTATTAAGATCATTTTCTAGGTTTTTTTTATCAATATTAAGTTGCTTATTTGTGTCGTCTTGAAGTAATTTAAGTTCATTTACTTTTATTTTAATATTACTATTAAGATCATTTAAGGTTGTTTTATATAATTCGTATTGTTTATGTTGTTTTATGCTATCTGTATAATAATTAATATTAGATTTTAATTCATTATAATCTTGAATCCATTTAAAAATTTTTTTATTTTTAATATTATTAATAGTATATTCTATAGTATATTGATTAATAGTATTTTTATAATGATCTAAATTATGTTCAAGATAATTAAATCTTTTAATATACATTTTTAAATTAAGAATACATAAATCAATGCTATTGTTAAGAGTCGTAAGTTTATTTTCTAATTCTAATTTCTTAATAACTGAACTTTGTTTCATACATATATGACATTCTGGATTATATTCAGTTAATTTATATTCACTTAATTGTTCTATAGTAGTATTAATATTGATTTGAATATCGTAAGTTGATTTAAGACTATTTAACTTATTATATTCATCAATATATTTATTACATAATTCTAATTCTATTGTTGGTTTAATATATTCTTTTTCTAATTCTGTTAGTTGTTTTGTATATTTTTCAAATATTATGTATTTATTGGGATATTTAATTTCTAAAGATTTAAAATATTCAATAGCTTCTTCAGCTTCCTTAATAGATATAAGAGGTTTTTTAATATAATCTAAAGCATGTATTGAATTATTAAGATCATTAATTGTAATTTGAATATTTTGAATAGTTGTATTATTAATATTAATATTATTATTAATAGAATTGAGAGATTCTTGTAAAGTATTAAGATCTTTTAATTTGTTAATATTAATAGTTGTTTTATTATTTGAAGGATATTTAGAATATGTATTAACAATGTTATGAAGTGTTTCAATATTACCAAAATGTAAAGAAATTAGATCTAAAGTATTATCTATTATTGTAGTGTTATTGGGTTTGCGTGGTCTAATAGTGTTTATTTGTATAAGTTTTTCTTCTAATTTTTTAAAATCTGTATTAATATACGGTTTAATTTGATCTAAATTATAATTATTAGTTGGTTTTGGTGTATTAAGTAATTGATTATAATCTTTAAGATTTTTGATATCAATATTATTTTGGATTGTATTTTCAAGTTTATCTAAAGGATATTTAGTATAATCAATATATTCTAAATCATTGTAAAGTGATTCTTTTGTATTAGTTAATTGTTCAATATTATCAGTAATTGAGGTGATATTAAAATCTATTTCAATTATGTTATTGTTTAATTCTAATAATTTAGAATCTATAGATTGAAACACATCTTTATAAGCATTTAAACAGTCTTTAATAAGATCTTTAAATTTAATAATAGCATTTAAATTTATATTATTATCAATATGTTTTTTAATATTTTTAGGGTCTAAATTAAGAAAACTGAAATCAAAATCTTGTGTTATCATCGAAGTTTTAAGAAAATCTTCAATTGTTCCTAAATTATCTTCAAGCCATTTTTTAGTTAATGTAAGACCTGAAATATTAATAGATTCATTAGATACAGTTGTATCATATGATTTTAAAGAATTATCATTTCTTTTAAAACTACGTTTAATTCTATAATCAATATTATCAATAGAAATAAGTATGTTTGTAGTTGCTTTGGTTGCACTAGAATTAATGAAAGAAGCTGAATATTTCTTACTAGTTCTAGAAGGCATAGATTCACCAAAAATAGCATAACATATTATTTCGTATAATGCAGATTTACCACAACCATTAGGTGCATTAATAATAATTGATTTGTTATTAAGTTGTTGAAAATTAATTTTATTATCCATTTTATAGCATAAACAATTTTCAAAATCTAAGGTTTTAATAACGAAATTATTATTTGAAATTTTAATTTTATTATCAGTTTCTATGGCATTTTGGTAAATTGTTATTGTTTGAGCTATCTTTTCATTTTGTTTTTTATATTTGGAAGGTAAATAAAGTTTATGTGGATTATCAATATAATCAGTAATAGTTGGATCATTAAAATATAGTTTAAAATAATTAGTATCTGTAGTGTGATTAGGTGTATTTTGAATAGGTTTAGATATGGAAGTAATAAGATTTTTAAAATCTGTAATAGTTATATTGTAAGTTTTTAGGTTATTATACAACGTATCAATATTATTGTATGTTCCATCAATACGGATTGAGATATTGGTAGGAAAATTAGGGTTGTTTAGAATATCATTAATTGGTATTAGTTTATTTTTATATTTAATATTCCAAATATCATTAATATGTTTAAGAATAACAAATCCGTATGGATTAAATACCGGTATATGTATAGATTTTTTAGTTTTAATATTCCAAATAAGATAACCATGATCTATTATATCTTCACCAAAGTTTTGTTGAATAAGTGATCCAGAGTAGGCATACGAACAGTTTTTATAAATATTTGATTGATGTAAATGTATATCACCTAAGCAAGCAATATCAAAATCTTTCAACATTTCTAATGGATATGAATTATTAGAATCAACTTCTTGATTATGATTAAAATAAGTTTTACAAAAAGAACCGTGAAATAATGCTACTTTTGTTTTTATTTTTTTATCAAAAGTATTTGGAAAATCTGGTAGATCTTTTATAATACCCGATCCTTCTCCGGGTATTAAAGTATCTTTAACTGATATTGTAGAAATACCTATATTACCAAAAGTAATTGTAGTAGTAGTATTGAGATAATATAGATTTTCTATATTAGTTAATACTATAGAATCTAAGAGACTAGGATCATTTGGATATTGTTGTAAAAAATCGTGATTACCAGGTATAATAACAGTAGTTGCTATAGTTGTTAAGATAGTTATAAGTTGTTTAAAAAGGTTAAGACCGAAGTTTTCTACTTTATTTTTATTGTGAAATATATCGCCTGCTACTAAAATAATAGAATTATCTTGATTTATTTTATTGAATAATAAAGAGTTTTTAAGATTTTCAAAAACTGTTAAATATTCATTATATCTTGAATATGTTTCAGTTCCAGTTCGTATATGTATATCAGCTAAGTGTATAATATATTTGTATGTCATCCATTAATAATAAAAATTATTAATTAAATATCATTTTTACGATAGGTTTATTCTTCTTCTAACTATTGTAGGTCTTTTAGGTGCATTAGGAATAGTGTGAGGTGGTCTTATAGGTCTTACCGGGGAATTGAAAATATCATTATGATAGATAATTGATAATATTTTAATAGTAATATCTTTATTAATATATTTTTGTAATCCTAGTTGTATGAAAGGAAATATTTCATTAAGAGTTTTGTGATTAAGTTGCCAATCTTCTTCTTGCCAAATGTTCATTATGATCTTTAAAATAATAATATTATCATTTTTATATAAAAAATGATAGTATTATTTTATGATAAACAAAATGAACTGTATAAATATAAATTTTGCTGATAAGGTTCATAAAGCAATAATATATAAACTATCAAAACGAAATAAATTCTATGTTAATGATATTAATGCTTGGTTATATTCAGATAATGAAAAAAGTAGTTTTAACAATTGGAATAGGTATTATGAAAATAATATGTGTAGTAATATTATTATATTTCCATATTGGAAAGGAATATTTATATGTTTAGATAAAAAAGTTATAGGATATATAATATATTACGAAAGACATTATAATGATGATAATGTGGGTAATTTTCTATCAATTGAGTTTATGTTAATAGATCATAAATATGTATGTAAAGGGTTTGGAAAATTAGGATTGAATTATTTATTAAATATATATAATGACAAAGATTATTTTACAGTGTGTATTGAAAGAAAAAATGGTAATGTAGAATTTTATAAGAAAATGAAATTTGTAGAAAAAGAAGATAATAAAACCGAAAATCATCATAAAGAGTTTTCAACATTTTTAGCGAACGAAGATTATTGTTGGTTGTATAGGTTCTTAAAATAAAAGATTACAAAAATCTTTGTAAGTAGTTTCATTAGTTAAATCTTTATTATTATATTGTTCGAATGCTTTGTGTAATTTGAATGGTATTTTTTTACCTAATATTTTATTATTATCAAAAAGTGCTTTAATTTTATCAATAATATCAGGTGGAAAGTATCTAAGATCACTAATATGAACGTGTCTCATAGGAATATTAATATTCACAAGGGGGATATTGAGTTGTCCAGTTGTATATTGTATTTCAACTGCAAAATCATTAGGTAAATGATTAATAACTAATTTAATATCTTTACGTGTTTTACATAATATTGGACGTTTAATAGATGGATACATTAATTTCATTTTTTCAAATATTTCAGTTTTTTGTTCTTCGGTAAAAGGTTCTCTATTATATGGATTTGCAAAAGGTTGTTTAGGATCATTTGTTTTAACAGTATTATGCCACATTTTATAAAGATCTTTGACATAAAAAGCATATGTTGTGTTGTTAGAAAATACTTTAATAACATGTTTTAATTTTGTAGAATCCATATCATCCCAATTATCACCTGATATAGGATCATCTTCATTTACGACTATAGGTTCTGTATGTAATAAGTATTTAATATATTGATCTTTTTTATCACTAGAACTAGATCTGGGTGAAGGTGTTTTTGAAAATGAAATGGATAAAGAACTAAATGATTTTTTTACCTGATCTTGTAATAAAAGATCTAATATTTGATTAGCATTAGCTATACGTTCAGTTATATATGGTATATGAGAATTATATTCTAGAATAATTTCAAGAATAACTTTAAGAGCAATATTACGATCTGTAATGTCATTATTGTTAAATACAAAATCTTTAAAATATTCAATAGGTTTGCGATTAATAACACCTTTAATATTGTTGTTGACATTTTGTTGATCACGATCTAAATGATAACTTTCGGTATATGTAAGATTAAACATAGCAAATATATCTGTACTATCTTTGTCCCATTCAAGTGGATTATAATCAGGAATAATTTCTCTAATATATTTTAAAATATTGTTATATTGTATAACATTAGGATCTGTTGGATTTTTTTTAATATATTTAGCAATAATTTTAATAGCATCAGTAGAATTTGGAACATAAGCATTAATAATGTTTTTATCAAATGGTAATTTAAACAATGGAATAATATTGTTAAAATTAACTGTAGGAGAACTGCTAGAACTAGATTTTGATTCTACTTGATGTTGTTCTTTGCATTTTTCTTTAATACTATCAATAGTTGTATGTGATGTTAAGTATCTTCCTGTAGTTGGATTTTTAACACGTGTGATTGTTTTGTTTTTAAATTGTTTATATTCTTTTAAAAATTCTATACATTGTTCTTTAGTATAGGTACTCATTTATTTATAAATATTATAATAAATCTAAATTATTAACAATATCTAAATGTTTTAACCAATAATTAATTGATTTTAAATCATCTTTGAATATAGAATGTAATAATTTAGGTAAAAAAGTAGTTTTTAATGTAGAATACTGCGATTTAAGATCTTTAGGATCAATATTTTTAAAAGATATTAAATCATCTATATCTAATATTTCGGTAAGTGATTCTAAAAGTGGTTTATCTTTATCTAATTGTAAAGCAATTTCGTAAAACTTTTCAATTAAATCACAAAAATATTTGATTTCTGTGGAATCATTAGACCCGTGTTTAGCACGTAATTCTAAAGTGCAAGAATCGCCTGTAGAGAGTTTATATAAATTAAGTATAGAATATCTGTTAACATATTGACAGGGATCAATAATATATGAGTTTTTTTTGTGTAAATGTGAGAATCTATAATTAGCTTTATTTTGATAAATATGCATTAATAAAATTAATTTATCTTTGAATAATAAATTTTTATAAGGAATACAGAAAGTTCTAGGACTATTTGATGGACTTGAAACATAATCTTCGGGATTTATTTTACTTAATTTATCAATTTTTCTTTGAATAGTATCAATTTTTTTTATTAATTGTTTAGGAGTTTCAAGCAATGATCTTAATTGTTGATTTTGTGATTCTAATAATTCTTCTATACGTAGTTGTTCTTCGATTGTAAGATATTGTTTTGTATCAGTATAAGATGATGTTTCAAAACTGATAGGTATATTAAAAAATTCGTTTATTGTTAAGTTATCTAGTGATTTAATATTGGAATCAAGTGTTTGTAAAGGTCTACAGTAATGTGATGTTCTTCTGTTAGGTAAGCAAATTAAATAAATAAAATTTTGAAGAATATAAAAAACATAAGTTATTTGAAAGATTATGTAAGGATTAGTAATACCTAATTTTTTATCTTTAATACTAAAATGAATATGATTTGATGTTTGTATAGCGTGAAAAGGTGTTAATTTAAGTTTTTTTTGTAAAGAATTCATTAATAAATCTACACCTATCTTAACTTGTTCAGAACTAGAAAAAACAGAAGAAACAAATTCAGTATAAGGAACGTGGTTATCGGGTATTAATTTTCCTTTAAGTAGTTTTTTAATAGTTTTATAAATATTTGAATAATTCGAATGTTTAACTGCGAGACTTGTATCTTCATCATAAAACCAATTAATTTTAGATTTACAGTTAGGTAATATTAAAGGATTTGTATCATCATTTCGTAATTTATCAAATAAAGAAAAAGAATGATAATGATTATTTTTACAAATGATATGCGAAATGATTAAAATAATAACGTAAGTATCATTTGCAGTTAATTTAGTATTAGTAAATTGTTGTGAATTTACATTTTTAGAAAATGCAGTATTATAAAGATAACTGAAAGGATTTACTCTTTTAACTTGTTTATAAATATGATTGAGTAGTTCTTGAATAGTATGACAATTATTTGTAATAATTTCATTGTAAATGAGTGTATAAAGATTTTTATCTAATTTAATAAAAAGTTCCATTTCAATACCAAATGTGAGTTTAGACATTTGTTTAATAAAAATAAATTAAATTAGTGTATTTGGTGTGTGTTTAATGTTGTTTTAGTGGATTTTGGATTTTTAGTTGGGTTTTTAGTGGGTTTGGATGGTGTAGTGGGTTTGGAGATTTTAGTGGATTTTGGATCTTTAGTCGGGTTTTTAGTAGGTTTGGGATCTTTAGTGGGTTTGAGTTTTATATTTTGTTTTAGTGTATCTTGTTCTTGTTTAAGAACATTAAACCTTTCAACAAGTTTATCAATATTTTTAATATATTTGTCTTTTTTATTAGGATTTGCTTTCATTTCAGTTTTGTAATTTTTAATTTGTTCTTTAATTTTTAAAAGTTTATCAGTAAATGTTTGTAATATAATTTTATGTTTAAGATTATCAATTTGTATTAAATATTTATCTAATTTAGTATTTTTATATTTATCTTTAATAATTTTGATTTGTTCTTTAATTAGTTGTATTTTGTTTATTGATCCGCCAAATGCTACCTCCTCCTCCATTTCGTCAGGTTCTTCGACAGCTGGAGGGTCAACTACTACTTCTTGCTGTCGTGCTTTATTAATTGCTAAGTCACGTTCCACCTGAGGAAGGAGAAGCAGCCTGTCCGAAGCGGCAATTTTAATGCCATAATGGTCATTGTACAAGTTAGTTAAGCGTGTGTTTGTACTGTCTATTATAGTGTTAATATCTGCTGATTTAATGACCTGTTCATTAACTTTTTCAATTTCACTAATGCAATTGAAATATATGTTATTTATTGTTGATTTTAAGTGTAAAATGGCTTGTTTAGCAGTAAGTGACAATTTAAATGCCGCCTTTGCGTATTTAACTGCTATATAGTTGCTTAATAATCCTTGGGGGGTCACCAGTGAGTCTATTTTTGGTTGTGTATAATATTTACGGGGTATTATTACTAGTTCTGCTTCTCCAACACGACACGCAACAGGGGAATGATCAGATTTCTGAACCCCCTTTGGAACGACACGCCGTGGGTCTGTGTGTGTGTGTGTGACTGATCGTGCCCTCTTTCCTCCCCCATCGTGCTTCGGTGACTCACTACTCTCCTCACTACTCTCAAGTGTGAGTCTTTTTCCTACATATACTGGAACCTTGATTGTATATGCAAATCTGCTCCCATTTTCTAATCCTGTACTTTCAGCTGTAGGTACTAACATAAAAATTGTAATATTATCATAGTGGTGAGATTCTTCAGTGGAGGGGGATTGTCTGTTTTTGGCGTTTTTAATTGTTGTATGTGTTGTTACATTGTTAACTGCTAATCCAATTACTACATCTTTATAAAAATCATTAGCAGCATCAGTTAAAACAAAAGTTGGACCAGGGGCATTATACTCTTGAACAGCTGCTGTTAAAACAATATTATTTACATTTGCATCACTTCCTACAACTAGTACTCCTTCATTAGCAAATATTCTTTTTGCTTCTTTTGCTAATTTTGGTATAACAACATGATAAAATTCACGATTCATTGCTTCTCTATTTTCGTTAGATGCTTCTGCTGTCATATGAGCAGAACAAAGTAGAAGTGGTATATATCCTGTTAGCGCAAGAACAGGTTTCTCTAAAGTTAAGCAAAGAACAAGGGAATCTTGTGAACCACTAGCTGATGATTCCTCACCAGTCAGTGGAAAGTGCTTGTGTGTCAAGATTGAAACAAAGGACTTAGTGATGTCCCATTCTGTGTGTTTAAATACTATAGCTAATTTTTTGTTTTTTGGTTGATCATTCTGAGTGCCTACTGTAGCTACGTTTAGCTTTTCTGAAATAAAAACTAGCCAATATTCTACCAACCATTGCAATTTAGGGTACTTTTCTAGCAAAGTGGATTTGACTTTATGGACACGTAAATAGTAGGTTCCACCTTCTTTTTTAATAAAATTACGCTCCATAAACGATTCCTCCTGTTGATCCACCTTCTTTGCCTCGTTTGTTTTTTCACCTGCATGATTTATCAAGCGCTGCGAGAAGAAAACAGGATGGTTATTAGCAGGATCCTCTAATGTTGGTAAATATCCATCTTCGGCAATGCGTATCCAGACCATATTACCGTCTTGATCTGTTGCATGATCGATTTCTGGAGCAAGTCCCTCCACCTGATTGGTCATTGATGTTAGTCCTCCTGCTTCCTGTAGTAACATTGCGGTTGAAACCTCAACAGTTTTCTTGTGGTCTTGCATGATGTTAATAAATCTCTTATTGCCACAATTTAGTGTTACAACTCCTGTTTTTTTTTCTGCAAGGGTAGGTGGGTTCGTATGATATATGTCAACAATGCTTGGGTCAACACTGCTTGGGTCATAAAATAGGTCGCTATAAACTTTTCCTTCTGTTATTTCGTGAAATCTCTGTATATAGTCGTGGATATTTTCACCGCCGGGGATTTTCAGTTTGTATTTTTTTATAAAACGTAGCCAATGATCATAATGTTGAAAAGTAGGGGTATTACAAAGTAAAAAATTTAGTGGAAATGTTTGTGCTCGTGGAATAATATTGGCACTTAGACCATTATAATTAAGAACAGCAGCATTTCCTTTTTTTGTATTTAATGCAACCTTACCAAGTATATGTTGGGTTTTTTTAACTTCACCAGCACAATCACCACAGACAGATCTGCCGTCGAATATTTCCACCAGTTCGCTGACAGTGTCGCCGCAGCGAGGACAATCACCCCCAGCAGCACCCACAGCAGTACCCTCAGCCTCCTTCTTCTTCTTCTCCTTCTTCTTCTCATGAAGCATAAGCAAAGGGACTCTTTCTTCATAAGTACTTATATAATCTAGTGCTGCTACATGTACAAATACAAGATGTAATGCTATCCCGTCGTCCGGAATGCTGCAATTTCGATCCGTAAATATAGGATGATGTGTTAATAAGTCTCTCGACTTGAGTTCATATATGTTGTTATTTAAATCTTTTTCTTTAATTTTCAAATATTTAGGGAGCCCCCACCGTGCTGCCGGCCCTCGTCTGGGGGGGGTTCTATCTCTATCCTCTATCCAATAAAATTGTATTACAAAATCGCCATTTGTCTCAGAATAAACTCTGTTAATGTGAATCCTAAATGCGCCTCGTTCGAGAATGTTCATATTTTTCGGGTCATTTTCTACGTGTGTTGTGCTATCTATATAAGGAATACCTAATAATAACATATTTTCTGCAAGATCTCTAAATGTTTTCGGAACTTTATCAAGCTGTTCTGTATACATGTCCTCCAGTTGGTGTAGTCGGGCGAGGGCTTGTGGCATTTATTATATAGCAATATATTTTATATTTAATATAAATCTCAGTTGTAAGTTATAACTAAAAAGAAAAAAAAATAAAAATATAAAATAGAAAATAACCTAACACAATGTAAAACTCAATATTCTTAATTGAAATACAATGTAAGGCAACGTAAAATATTTTTCATAGAAATGAAGAATTGAATAATTTTTATTTTTGAAATTGAAATTAGATTTCTTAATGTAATATACATAAAATAATGTAATTTTTAAAAATATTGTAATAATATACAGACGGAATTTAAGATATTTTTATAAATAATCTACACAATAGATTAAAGTTATTTAAAAAATATTGTAATAATATATAACATGAGGTTAAGATATTTTATAAATAATATACAGAGTGAATTTAAGATCTTGATCTAATTTTTTAAAAATATTGTAATAATATACAGACTGAATTTAAGATCTTGATCTAATTTTTTAAAAATATTGTAATAATATACAAAAAGTGTTAAGATCTTGATCTAATTTTTTAAATATTGTAATAATATACAGACTGAATTTAAGATCTTGATCTAATTTTTTTAAATATTGTAATAATATACAGAAGGCTTTAATATATTTTTAAAAAAATATTGTAATAATATACAGAAAGGTATTAAGATTTTGATCTAATTTTATTTTAAAAATAATCTACAGAAAGGATCTAAAGTTATTAAAATAATATACAGAAATGTATTAAGATCTTGATGTAATATTTGAAAAATATGAATAAAAAAGGTAAGAATAAGAGTAAAATAAGATACCGGTAATGTAAAAGTCAATATTCTGGATCTAATTACATATAACCCCTATACGTGTGAAAAAATTCATAGAAATGTAGATTTGAATAATTTTTAATTTTTGAATAAAGATGAAAAATTATTGTAAAAAATAAGAATAATAATGTAAATAAAAATATAAAATAACCAAACTCAATATTCTGAATTGAAATAGAATGTAAGGCAACGTAAAATAATTTTGATAGAAATGAAGAATTGAATAATTTTAATTTTTGAAATTTCTTAATGTAAAATAATGATTTAAGATCACCCAGATAACTAAATTGGTAAAAGATAACAAAAAGATGAAACTATAATGATGTAAATGAATGTAAGATATATTATTAAAGATTTCAATAAAAAAATTATGAATACCATAAAGAAATAAAGTTTATTATCAATATTAGAAAAATCCTTGGCATTTTTAATATGTTGTTTGAATCTGGAATTAATATTGGTAGATTGTCCAACATAAGCAATATTAGTGTTGTCTTTAAAAACTAATTTATAAATAGTAGCAAGAATAATATTTTTAGACATAATAAATATATTGAAAATATAAAATCATTTTTACGATGCAAAATAATTTTCATAGAAATGTAGATTTGAAATATTTTTATTTTTGAAATTGAAATTGAATTTCTTAATGTAATATACATAAAATAATGATTTAAGATCACCCAGATAACTAAATTGGTAAAAATAACAAAAAGATGAAACTATAATGATGTAAATCAATGTAAGATGAACTTAAGATCAACTTAAGATCAATAAAGATGAACAGAGATGAGCTTGATGTAAATAAAGAAATATATAAAATATAAAATAACCTATCTCAATGTAAAACTCAATATTCTTAATTGAAATACAATGTAAGGCAACGTAAAATAA
>ERZ807291.4196-NODE-4196-length-19432-cov-6.931723_pt1 | contig 19432 bp, 19 predicted proteins | sample MGYA00521257_ERZ807291 | MGnify/ENA primary metagenome ERZ807291 (study PRJEB31413, sample SAMN03169783) | marine metagenome | biome: Marine; feature: Water; material: Subsurface seawater | place: North Sea | collected 2011-04-28 | depth 1 m m ... | reverse complement strand
AACAAAAGATACCTTATTTAAACAAATTTATGGCTCTAAAATAAAATGATTCCAATTAGTGTTATCTTTTATATAAAGATTTCTTTTATTTAGCCTAAATTCATTTCCTTCCCAAAATTCTATTTTATATGGTGTAAATGAATAACCGCCCCAATATTTTGGACATTCCTTTAAATCATCATCTCTTAATGATTTATTAAAATTCTCTTGGACTGTATCAAAAGAGTCTATTGTTTTTGATTGGTTTGAAGAGATTGCTAATGCATTTTTTTCCTCTGATCTACTAGAAAAATAGTTTTGATTAAATTCATCTGTTGTTCTTTTTATTTTAGCCTTGATTCTAATCTGAACATTAATGCTTTGCCAATACACCAGTGCTGCTATGTGACAATGAGAATTAAAAGCATGACCTTTAGGAGAGTTGTAATTACTAAAAAAAATAAATTTATCATTTGTAATAAACTTTAGGTTAACGTACCTAGAATCTAACTCTTTAATATCAGTGTCATAAGAAGAAATTGCTATAGCCTCTATGTTTTTCTGATCAGCTTGAAGAGCCTCATCATATTTATTTTTAAAAAGTTTATAAGGTATTTCTTGATTTAGGTTATTAAATTTAATCATAAAAAAATTATAGAGTATTTATATTTTTTTTCAGAAATAAATAATTTGAAGTGATGAGATATTTATAATTAATTATTTCTCTGGGCTAAAAAAATAGTTAGCATTATTGCAAATCAAGTATTGTTAAATGAATAATCTATCTGACATCAGGTCGATAAATTGATTCTATTGACGATTGTATGCATGAAGCATTTCCAGCTGCAAACAAACTAATCTGCGTATTATTTATTAATCTTTTGCAGCTATTTTCATAACCTCACTCAACGTATCACAGGTAAGCTTTATCTCTTTGTCAGTTAAGGTTGGGTGTACCAAAAACATTAATGATGTTTCACCAAGTTCTTTGGCAACTGGCAAACGTTTTTTGGGACGAAAATTTGTTTTATCAAAAGCTTTTTCAAGATAAACCTCAGAGCAAGAGCCTGAAAAACAGGGGACACCTTTTGCAACTATTGCATCGATGATTTTATCTCTATCCCATCCATCATTCAATGACTCGTTCTTTACAAAAACATAACATTTGTAGGCAGCATGAACGCATTTATTTTTATTGTTACAACCGGTACAGGCGGTGCATTTAAATTTTGGCACTCTAAGACCACTAAGCGATGAAGCTTTCTGCCAAATTAAGTTCTGATTAAAGTTTCGCTTGTGCGTCCACTCAGACATTTTATTTAACTGAATACGGCCAATTGCACCTTGAATTTCGGTCATTCGCCAATTAGTGCCAAATGAATCGTGCAGCCATCTAAATCCTGGAGGATGTTTTTTGTTATAAACCGTGTCATATGACTTTCCATGATCCTTAAATGACCACATGGTTTTCCAAAGATTTTTGTCATTAGTAGTCACCATCCCGCCTTCGCCGCCAGTAGTCATTATCTTATCTTGGCAAAAACTCCAACACCCAATATGGCCTATAGAGCCAACTGAGCTCCCTTTATATTTAGCACCATGTGCCTGAGCGCAATCTTCTATGACAAAGAAGTTATAACTCTTTGCAATAGACATAATTTCGTCCATCTCGCATGCCCATCCAGCTAAATGGACACAGACTATTGCTTTTGTTTTAGTTGTTATTGCAGCTTTGATATTTGCTGAGGTAAAATTCTGAGTATCCTCAGAGACATCAACAAAAACTGGTTTTGCGCCTGAATTAACAATACTAGATACGCTGGCAAGAAAGGTTCTAGAAGTTACGATTATTTCATCGCCGTGTTCAATACCAATAGCATGGAATGCTAAATCGAGCGCCACTGTTCCATTTGAAACCGCAACGGCAAACTTCGAGTTTGAGAAATTTGCAAACTCTTTTTCAAATTGACGACACTCATTCCCTGTCCAATAATTCACTTTGTTAGATAGAATTATTTCTTTTGCTTTGTTGGCCTCTTCATTTGTGAAACTAGGCCAATTTGAAAAAGTATTATTAATCATAAATATGCATTTAAAGAGTGTTAGTTTTTTAACCTAGATGATTGGCTCTTGCGGTTATTTTTATTTCCTTGAAATAGAGGCATTGTAGACTCACCTTCCGCTGAAATCCCTTCTTTAAATAAAACCTTTTTTATTGTCGACAACAGGATTTTTATGTCTAACAGCAATGAATAGTTATCAATATACCTAATATCTAAATTAAATTTATCTTCCCAGGAAAGCGAATTTCGACCATTAACTTGTGCCAACCCTGTTATACCAGGTAAAAATTCATGTCTACGTGCTTGCACATCATCGTATAATGGAATGTACTCCATAAGTAATGGACGCGGACCAACCAAACTCATATCGCCCTTAAGAACATTCCAAAGCTCAGGGAGCTCATCAAAACTGGAACTTCTTAATTTTTGTCCAAATCTTGTCATCCTTGAAGAATCAGACAGCAAAGTCCCACCTTTATCAAATGAATCTTTCATAGTGCGAAATTTTATCATTTTAAAAGGCTTGAAATTTAAACCTGGACGTTCTTGAATAAAGAAAATTGGGGAACCTAATTTAGTATAAACTAAGGCTGAAATAATAATCAATATAGGAAATAAAAATATTAATAGAGTAAATGAAATACAAATATCAAGTAGTCTTTTTAAAAATAAATTCATAATATTCCAAATAAGTTTTATTTCTATCAAACAAAAAATACATGTTCTTTGAGCCTTTAGAGAAATTTATAAAAGATTCTTCACAGTATGTAATAGTATTGATAGAGTCTATTATATCATTCATATGAAAAGAGATATTAATACCAGCACCATAATCTTCAAGTAAATTTTTATATTCTTTGTTTGTTTGAGTGCTAATAACAGGTAAGCCTGAATAAGCATAATCAGCATGTTTATTAATTATACTGGCTTCTGATTTAAGAATAATTGGATTGATGGCAATATGATAAGTGGAAAGTTTGGGTAGTAATTCAGAAATTGCAACATAACCATGAAAAGTGACATTATGATTATTTGTATTTTCACAATAATTTTTATAATAAGAGAGATTGCTTCCTCCGCCATAAATTTCTAAATTATAGATAATATTATTTGAGCTATTCAGCGAAAGTATAGAGTCAAAAAAAGGAATTAGGTCATAACTCTTTTCCAAACTACCAACATATACCAAATTGCATGTTTTTGTGGGATATGAAGGCATTTTATGTTCAATATTCAGTCTACTGTTTCCAATATAACAAGTGTGTGTGTCACCCTTATTTATATATTTTTCGATAAAGTGATCTTTAAATGAGTTTGAAACAAAACAAAAATGATCAAATTTTTTGAACAATAATTTATTCAGTAAGTAAAAAGGTGAGCATAATAAATCTATAATCTTGGGATTTGTTGATGGGAAAAGTAATTTAAAGCTTTCTGGCCATAGATCTTGAACATCAATAATAATTTTTTGAATACTACTTTTAAAAAATAACAATGCAATCAGGCTGGAAACAAAAGGATAAGCTACTACAACATGAGAATTATTAGTATGTATCTTAGAAAAATGCTTATACAAGCCATATCCAAATTTAAGGTTATGAGCAAACCTTGAAAAATTTGTATTTTTATATGATCCTGAAGATATAAAAGCGACTGAAAATGGTAAGGAAGATGGTAAATTGTGTGTCGACTTTGAAGTATGGCAAAACTTTGACGTGATAAGGGTAACATTAACATTTTTGGAGGAACATAACTTACACAAATAAAGAAAGCGATTTGTATAGTCCAGAGTTATCTCACTAATGTAAGGCGCTACAACGTATATTTGGTGTTTCATAAATTATAATATTTTTGAGCAATGTTAACCCAGTTAAAAGATAAAGAACATTTCAAAGAATTTTCACAAAGAGAAAAATACTCATCATAAGTCAAAGAGGTAAAATCAAAAGTTTTTATATCAAGAGACGAGAAGCCACAATTTTTCTCTTCTATAATATCTAGAATATTTGTTTCGATCGATAATATCTGGGGGGTTGCAAATGAAAGTGTCTCTAAACACGACATTGGAAAACCCTCACCCCTACTCAAAAGAATATGAAAAGTAGATTCTGACATTTCAGTAAATAGATCATCTCCGGAAATAGAAGGAAAACAAAGAACATTTTTAAAATTTTTAAAAATAGATTGAACTTTTAATAAGTCTTGTGTGTTTTTTGCACCATATAATTTAATAGTATATTCATTGAATGAAGGGTTGAACAATAAAATATCATGCAAACGATCCAAACCTTTTTGATATACATCGAATCTGGAAATAAATAGAATAGTCTTATTACTAAATTTATTTTGTATATTTAAATCAGTTTTAATTCTTGGTTCAACCCCATTTGGAATAATATGATAACTTTTATTTAAGACAGAGTTACGGCGCTCCATATCATTAAGATATATAACCTTAATATTGATAGATTTCAAAAAACAAATAAATCTAAAAATAAATAAAAATATTTTTTTCTTAAAATTAACAAAATTTTTATTAAAAGCACCTCTTGGCACACAGTGAACTGTACAGTTTGATATTTTAAGTAAAAAAATTAAATGTAAAATTTGATATGAACTATGCAGAAAAAATTTATCAGATGTAGTGAAGTCACAAAACTCATTAGAATTTGTTATGACAGAAGATTTGCATTTATCAATTTTATTTAAGTAAAAAGAAAGTGTAGGGATGCTTTTTTTCAAACCGCCCGCACCAGCAAAATTTAGATTGCAAATATGGAAGAATCTAGACATATGGAACTACCTTATAGGGTAAGTATTGTGTTGGCTTTACTTTGATAATATGAATTGGCTTATAGCAAAGAACAAAACATAGAATGAAAGTAAGTAGCAAACGATAGGAAGAAGTAAAGTAGTTTAATAAGGAAGGGATCAAAATAATATCAAATATTTTATAAAATCTAGACAACCTTTGAGAAATAATCTCTACATCAAAATAAACCAAGAAAATAATGACACTTAATAAGTAAATATATGAAAAGTATGCATATTTATTTTTTTTTATTAGGCAATAAATAGAGTAAATAGAAAGTAATAACCTTTCTAAAATACCAAATATACTTACTGAATTTGATGAGCCATATCTATCAGATTCAAAATACGCAATATAATCTCCAAAAAAACTTATAAGGAAATATTTTGTTAAAAGGAATAATAGAAAAATAGCAAACAAACTTTGCAACCATGAATTTAACAATTTTTTATTAATGAATAATAAAAAAAAGCCAATTATCGCGCCATAATGAAACGTGAAAGCTAATAAGATAAGATAAATTCTTGAAGATATTTTATAGTCTGTGCTAAAAGCTAAAAGTAAAACAGACATTGCTATAGACTGCCTTATTTGCCCCAGGGTACCCCCCAGAAAGTATAGACAAAGAAATATAAAAAATATTAGCGCAAGATTATTTTTTTTTCTAAATGCATAGAATATTAAAGATAAATTAACGAACACAAGGAATGTATTCAAATGATAGTACTCAAGATTGAATGCCTTAAATATCAAAGAAAGAACATGATATGCAGGTCCAATATGTAATTGAAAATTATCAGATTTAAAATAACTTATATAACCAAGGAAATCTGCACCAATGTCGTATCTAAAACCAAAAACAAACGAAAAGAAAATGATAGACGCGATAAATATGACTTTTAGCAATTTATCGTTTTTTGAAACGAGTGAAAGATTAAAAAAAAAGAGGTAAAAAATTAAATAAACCATTTATATATCAATACCTTTAAATATAAAAAATAGATTTTGTAGAATGGAACTTTTATAAAAACTAGTAATTTAAATATAGAATTTATGTCTTCAATATTTTTACAGCCGAAAGCTTTTAAATAGCCATCTATAATAGGTTTTTTATTTGTAGATAAAATTTTTAAAAAATTAATAATATTGATTAAGCCATCTTTTTGCTTTAATAATTTCATTCCTCTCGAATAACCGTAGTGAAAGCTTTGCTCATTAGTTGGGTTATATCCATGAAGAATATAACTATCAAATTCAGAAAAAAGTTTTTTATTTTTAATATTTTGTAACCATGCATCAGGTTGTGGTAATTTTATTTTATCAATTAAGCTATATTTAAAACTACCAGACCGAAAAATATGAAAGCCCCATATTTTTGTGTCAGAATAAAAATCATCTACTTTTATAGTAATTATATTTATATCATCAGTAAAATGTTTAACTACATTATTTAAGTATAATTCGTTTGGCAAAACCATATCAGCATCAAGCTTGCAAACATATTTTGATTTGCTTGAATATGCATGATTGAATGTTTCAATTTGGGACTCTAAAAAATTCTTATCTCGCACAATGATGTGGTTAATAATTACATTCTTTTGTAATTTAACCATACGAATACATTCATTAATTTGCGACTCTCCACAATATGCAGTTATCACATCGATAGATATCATTTTATATATATCTCTTTTTCAACAACATCTCTTGTAACAACTGAGTTTGCTCCAATAGTTGCATAATCATTAATAACAACGCCTGGTTTTATATATACATTGCAACCAATCCAAACATGCTTCCCAATATGAATGCTTTTATTTATTTCCTTTTTATTTGACATATGATTATGCGGAAGCATTTTTTTCAATAATGAATCATTTACCACGCCATCATAACGATAATGATAATCTGTACTTATTAAGCAATTGGGGCCAATGATAGAACCATAACCAATTTTTACTGATTTATCATAGGATCCTTTTAACAATGTATTATCGGCCACTGAAACAAAATCATCAATGATTACAGCGCCAGAGACTCTTGCATTGATAAAGCGGCAATTAGAGCCAATATTGAAATTGCCTGAAAAAAAACATATACCCTCGATTTTACTACTAAAACAAAATTTAGCGTTACGAAGAATATATTTTTTTATCAATAAGATAATATGAGAATAAAAATAATACATAAAAAATAAATATTGAGTTTAAGAGTTTAATTAAAAATATTTTTTCAAAAGTAAAAAATATATATGAAAAAATACAGCCAAAAAATATCGCAAGAATTAGAGTAATATTTATTACTATGATCTTTCTGTTGTAATGAAGTGGTATTAAGAAAAAAATAAGCATTAAACGTAAATTAAATATTAATATTAAAGAACTAAACAATAAATTTTGGTCATCAACCTCTCTGCTAAAGATTAGTTCAGAAAGATAGGTATAAAATGCAGACATATCAACATAAATCATAACTATACTTATGAATGCTGACAATATAACAATATAATAATAATCGTTAGATATACATTTGTTCCGTTTATATTTAAGCATGAAATATCTTTGGAAAGTATCTGAGATTAAATTTGAAACTGTAAATAGTGTGATAAATGCAAGATAAAAAATAACATATGACGTTGATTCAAAAATATACTCATTAAACCTTATAAAATTGAATAAAACATAAGATAAAATTGAATATGGAACAAGTTTTATCCCATATTTAATAAATGGGCTTGGGTTAAAAAACCTTAAATTTGCAATAAAAATAATAAAAAGCAATATTACAGGAAGATATATTCTCACATACTCGATACTGTTAGATGCAAAAAAAAGTGAAATAATTAGAAAATTAAGAAATACAGAATAGAACAAAAATTTGAAGTAGCTTTTCTTTTGAAATGCATCTAGTCCTTTCAATACTAGAAAACTTGCAAAGATAGAAAAAGAAATCCCAAGTAGTGCAGGATCATTGAATATAAAAAACAATACAAAACTAATCAAAATAATGAATATATAGTAGGTATTAATTTCATGTAGAGATTTATTTGTAGTTGACGTTAGGAAATAATTTTGTGCAGATAAGGTTAAAAAGACATTCGTGAAAGAGGTTAATATTAAAAAATCATTGAGTATCAATAAATCAAGATCGCTAAATTTATAAAATGATAATTTAACGATGGCTATGCTCATTATTAAATTGATAAAACTTATCAAAAACGTCAGTGATTCTGGATTATTTCTTAAAATTTTCAATTGCTCTTTCTGTAAAAATAACTTCAAAACCTTCCTTTTCAAGGTTGCTGCCAAGAGATGAATTCCCTGACAATATGAGGCTGTGTTTAACAAATATATTTTCATCCAAAATCTCATAATTATTTAGATTAAGCTTTGAAAGAAAATTAGTAACATCATCTAATTTATTGCGAGGGTGAAGTTTAATTGATATTAGTTTATTTTTATCGAAATATCTCTTAAAAAATAATATTTCTTCTTTAAAGTACGATTTAGATAGAATTAAATAAATTTTATATGTATTTTTAATTATTATGGTGAAATCTTTTCTTTGTAGTGAGCTAACAAAAACACCACTACAGTTTAATGATATGTTGTTTAAAAATTTAACATCGTCAACTATTATGAAGTCAATAAAAAAATTATTGTTATATCCTGGGTGTGTTTTATATATTTGGCCGTGCTGCACTTCTATGATTTTTATATTAGGATAATATAATCTCAAAAATAATAAAAATGGGATTTCATTATAAAAATTAGTTATGAATATATACTTAACATTATGAAATGATTTATAAAATCTTTTCTTATAGCTTAAATAGTCATTAGTGAAGAAGAAAAGGAATTTAATGTAACTGGGACTGACCGGCCTAAAGAAGAACAGGATCAAAGAAAGAAAAATCGCTCTATATAAAATATTTTTTTTAAAGTCTAAAGTTATTGGGGCTTTTTTTATATTAAGTAATGTTCGATTATAATATTCAAATTTATCATCATTACTTCTGGGATTGATTACAAATAAGGAATTTTTAGATGTTGCATCTAGTTGCCCCCCATCACAATAAGTTTTGTTTTTTTCTTCGCTTAATTTTTTAATTACCTTAAGTTTAAAATTAAAAAAAGTCGCGAATAATTTTCTCTGTAATAAAATTTTCAGCATTAAAGTTTATATTTTCTATATATGGGTTATGGCTATCTAGTAAGTCATTATTTAATTCATCAATTTTTGAAATAGCTATACATCCCATAGCTACTAGCTGGTCTTTATTAAATAGCATCTCGGGCGTATTTTCTACAGACAATACAACTATAGGTATTTCTCTTGATAGGAGTTCAGTAATAATACCCATTCCTGGTCTGATTATAGCTATATCAATTTTTTTAAAATCGCTTTCTTTATATCTAAAATCGTGTAAGTTTCTAGTTTTATTATTTTTTGTTACGTCAGTATATATCTGATAATCACATAACTTATTACACATATCATCTAAATTATTTTCAATATAGCTTTTTGTATCATTGACATCGTTACCGCATGAAACTAATACATTTTTTTTATGAAAATTTTTATTTATAGGATTCTTCGTTCCAAAAAAACCAACATCAACAAAACTTTTCTGTGATGATATATATTTTGGTGTAAAAAAACCGGTAGAGTAATGTATTTTTATTTTTTTTTCTAAATTAGAAAAAGTATTATTATCATTTTCATTTAGTTCTAATTGTCTAGACCAGTAGAAGGAGCTAAATAAAAAAACTTTATTGTGAAAAAAAGTTAATTCAACCAAATTATCAGACAATATCAAATCATATTGTTTAAAATTTATATTCGATAATATATCAAGGTTATAACTTAAATTGTAGTTAAAGATTTTATCTTTTAGATTTAAATTCGTTGTTATTTTTACTAAATTTCTGTCATACTTTTTTACACTTTCCAAATTGGCATATAAATCTACTTTAATATTTTTATCTAATAACAGGTTTATTATTTTTGATTGCCTGCGGAGATGTCCTAAACCATTTGAGCATACAAATACAGCAATTTTCAATTTAATAAAACTTACCAATGGTAGCGTATTTTATGTCTGATAAAGTATTGTTATCTATTTGATTCCATCCGTCATATAGCAAACTACCTTTTTTCATTTTTGAAAAGTTGATATTTTTATTTTCTTTATGATTGTTAAGTAGCATTACAATATCAAAATCTTTTATCTCATCCAAGTCATTAATATTATTTATATTATTATTTTCTAGATCATTTTTTGACAAAACAAAATCATAGCCACATGTATCAATATTTTTATCAATAAATGCTTTGTAAATATCAAGTGAGCATGAGCCTCTTAGATCATTTGTTTCAGGATAACCTTTAAATGCCATACCAATTATAAGTATTTTCATATTTTTATCGCTAACAATATAGTTCTCTATTTCATTTACAATTCTATTTACAATTGATTTATTTACATTTCTTCCTGTTACACAAAGAGGATGATTTTTATTTTTGAAACTAGCTTGGAAAAGATAAGGGTCTTTGGTGAGACAATATCCACCAACACCCGGGCTTGGTAATGGTATCTTATTACGAGGGTAGCCGTTATTTGCTGCATTAATTACATCAAAAGCATTGCAATTAAAATCTTGGGCCAATAATGCCAAATGGTTAGCAAAAGCAAACGATAAATCTCTATATGAGTTATTTGCTAATTTAACCATTTCAGCAGACTCTAAGGACTCAAGGTTTACCATATTGGATGTTGAATTCATCCAAAACTCATTAGCTTCTTTCGCGCCACTATCACAATAGCTTCCAATTACCTGTGGTAACTCTAGCAACTCATTTATTGCATTGCCTTCAACAGTTCGCTCTGGAGCAAATGTGAGATAGAAATCCTTTCCACATTTAAAACCACTAATTTTTTCAATCAATGGTATTACATAATTCCTTGATGTTCCCACAGGAACAGTTGACCTTAACATTATATGAGATTGTTTTTTTAAATCTTTGGCTATATTGATACAAACAGTTTCCAAAGCTTTCTTGTTCACTTCACCGCTCTCATTAACTGGGGTACCAACAGATATTATATGAAAATCAATATCTACCAAATCATTTTTGTCTGAAGTAAACGTTAGTGACTCAGATGATAGAGCTTTAGATACATACTCTTTTAAATTTGGTTCATGCACATGAAATACATCGTTATTCAAATCATCAATCAACCTTTCATTAATATCCAAGCCTTTTACCAAATAACCTTTATTACTTAGAACAGCAGCCAATGTTAAACCTACAAAACCTAGGCCATATATAGCAATAGATTTCTTTGATTTGGTTAATATTTTTAATTCATATAATGCATTATTATCATCTAATATTGGAACTACAACATTATTGGATGATGTTTTATTGAGCAAGATATCTATATCGCTTTGATTGTGGTCACGCTTTAAGAATAGAAACTTTTTATTTAATATAACCCCAATAGAACCTGATAACGAGTAGTTATTAACTAGCAATCTTCTTATGTCGCCTTCAGTAATAACATTTATTACCTCATTATTTTTGTTAACAACCAAAGCCATATTTGGTGCAACTGATACTTTGGATTGTTCATTAATTTTAACCAAAGCTTCAGAGACAGAGGATATATCTTTAACTATTGCAATATTTCTCATATCGATGTCTCATCCCAGTTATAGATCATGTTTTCAGGCCCATATCCATTTCTCAAACTCGCAAATCTGCCTCTATAGTAAGCTCTATTAAGTAGCTCTGATTTACTTAACTGACGTCTTTCTTCGCCTAACATTTTTTTCCATGAAGAATGGTTTTCATCTAACTCTTTTTTCATATCAATTTTTGTTAATTTACTAAACCTAGATAAGTCTTGAAGGTGTTTGGGTGTTATGGAAACTGGGCCATCTTTGCTTTGATCTTTATCTAAGATTGTAAAGTGTCTTTCAATACATTCAGCCCCTAGAAATATAGCAGCTTTTGCAGCCCATACATCATCATTCTCAACAAGCGAATGATCAGACAAGCCGATATTTTTTGTATATTTTTTTAACCAAAGCATTCTATTTAAATGCATCTCGTCTAGTGGCGTTGGATACATCGTTACACAATGCAAAAAAGTAAAATCCTTACCTTGCAATATATTTGCCGTTTGTTCAATTTCTTCATCAAATGTTGCACCAGTTGATATAATGATGTCATTGTAATGTTTGCCTACTTCTCGAATCATCTGGTAGGATGCGCAATCATAACTTGCAATTTTTATAGCCTTAAAACCACAATTAATAATTTCTTGCAATGTGTCTCTACTAAAACAAGTGGTCATTGGTACAACACTATTTTTCTTACATATTTCAACAAACTTTCTAGATTCATCAAATGTTAATTCTAAAGCTTTCAGCCTTTCAAATTCAGGTTTGTAAGGCCTTTTAATACTTTTTGTTTCACCATTTAACGCTAGTCCATTTTCAAACTCAGGTCGAAAAGACAAATTTTTACTATATATGGTTTGTATTTTTACGTGGGTCGCACCATTTTTTGAGGCTTCTGAGACCATTTTTTCAACAGTGTCAAAATTTCCATTATGATTTTGACAAAGTTCAGCTATAATTTTCATTGTAATACTCCTTAAATTTTCCTAATACATAATTGTCTGTCATCTCAACACTTTCATAGGTATAACCCCCGATATGTGGGGTTAGAATGAAATTATCATTTCCAGCGTAATATTTAAATAAACTAGATAGTGAGTTCTTTTCTTCACTTTCATTTGGCAATACATCAATTGCAATTTTTTCTATCTTATTCTCATCAAAGGATTTAAGTAGTGCATTCATATCTATTAATTCAGATCTTGAGGTATTTACAAATAAAGGCAATTTTTTAATTTTTATAAAAAATGATTGGTTTAATAAAACTGGTTCACTGTAATCGAAATTAGCATGAACGCTTATGATATCAAAATCATCAGTAAGATCTAAAATGTTATTCACTTTTATAAAATTTTTATTTATTGAGGATATATGTGGGTCATAATAATATATTTTTGCTCCAAGAAAGTCACAAATTTCAGCTACTTTATTGCCTATTCTTCCTAAACCAATCAAGCCAATTTTTGAGCCTTTTATTTCATTGCCTCTAACTTTGTTTTCAAGAAATAATTCGCTTCTTTCGTTCAAAATCATGGATTTATTATTTCTAATAGAAGATAAAATTAAATTTATAGTATGTTCTACTGTCGCAGTAACATTCTCTAAAAATTGGTATTGATTTCTTAAATTAAAAATTTTTACTTCACTATTAATTAATAACTCTTTACTAAAATGATTAATCCCAGTAGCTGGGCATATAATATATTTCACACCTAATTTATTTACGATTCCTTCATCAATTTTTTTATCAAATCTGACGAGTAAAACATCAAATTTTTCATTAAATTCTTGCATTTCTTCATATGAAACCTCTTTGCTCGTCAATTCAAATAATTTAGAGGCCTTGAATAAACCAGATTTACTAAATAAGGTTGGTGAGGGACACAAACATTTTAATTTTTTATACATTAATTAATAACTCTGCTGTAGCAAAATCAATTGGACTATCAATATTAATTGCCTCATTGCCATCTAGTATGATTGGAATACAATCATCAGTGACCAGCAAATCAGTTTTATACAACTCTTCTTTTAAGATTGCATATATTGACCCACTTCGTATATAAACATCAGGTAATTCTTGTCTCGGCCTCATATCTTCAAAACCTTGATCTATAAAATTAACACATTTTCCGTCAATGATTCTTTTCATTCTAAAAGGATGATTGCCATTTACATTAGCAACAGAACATACGCTTGTGGACTGCCCTTCTATCAAATATTGAATTGCTTGATCCATTTTTTTAACGTCACGAATAGGTGATGTGGGTTGCAATAAAACTATTATGTCATAAGATTTATTTTTTATTTTCTCCATCTCTGCAATCGCATGCTTCACGACAGGGAGTGTTAATGAACTGTCTGTAGCAAGGGATTCTGGTCTTTTAAAATATACTTTTGCCCCAAAATTTTGGCATACATCAATAATATTATCGCTGTCAGAAGAAATAGCATAATCTAGATTGTGTTTAGAATTATTAATAGTTTCAAATGTATATTGTATTAGAGGTTTGCCTTTTAATTTTTTTATATTTTTATTTTTTACGCCTTTAGACCCACCTCTTGCTGGGATTACAATTAAAATATTCTTCTTATCTTCTTTTATCATTGTATTTTCCATCTAATATTTTATGAATTAACTATAGATTTAAAATCATATACATATTTGTAGTTTTTAATATTCTCAATAATTTTCTCGTGGCCTACGCATAAAAATGCAACATCTTCTGTAATATTTGAAACTTCATCTTTTATTTCAACTCCATATAAAGTAGCCACATCATTTATGTCAACTTCTGGATCATATATATTAACTTTAAGGCCATGAGCAACCAATCTTTCATATATTTCATGAACTTTTGTATTTCTGATATCTGGGCAATTTTCTTTGAAAGAAAACCCTAACAATGCTACTTCGAGGCCTATTGGGTTTATTTGCTTCTTTAGCAAATTACTTATGAAGTCATTAACTAAATATTCTGGCATGCTATCATTTATTTCTCTTCCAGCCCTCATTAAATCTGCTATGTAGCCATTCTGGTTTGCTTTATGAAGCAAATAATATGGGTCAACGCCTATGCAATGTCCGCCCACCAACCCTGGTTTTAATTTCATAAAATTCCATTTAGTAGAGGCTGCTTCAATTACTTTATTTGTATCAATCTCAAGCTTATTGAAAATTTGAAAAAACTCATTTATTAATGCAATATTTACATCTCTTTGTACATTCTCAATAATTTTTGATGCTTCCGCTATTTTTATAGAATCTGCTTTATGTGTGCCGGCTTTTATAATTGATTTATATAAATTATCAACATAGTCTGCAACTAAATCATTCGATCCTGATGTAACTTTTAATATATTGGATACTCGGTGCTCTTTGTCACCTGGATTTATTCGTTCAGGAGAATATCCAGCGAAAAATTCTTCGTTATATTTTAATCCTGAAACACGTTCAATAACTGGCAAACAATCCTCTTCTGTTGCACCAGGATATACTGTTGATTCATATATAATTACATCATTTTTTTTGATAATTTTTCCTAGCATCTCACTGGCTTTAATTAAAGGTGTCAAATCTGGTTGTTTATATTTATTAATAGGTGTTGGAACGGTTACTATAAATACATTCGAATTTAGTAAGTCTCTTGTATCGTTAGAAAACGAAATCGACGTTGCTTTTGCAAGCTCTGATTCAGTAATCTCATATGTTGAATCAGCTCCTGATTGCAATTCTTTAATACGGCTTTTATTGATGTCAAAACCTATAACTGGATATTTCTTATTAAATTCTATAGCTAAAGGAAGGCCGACATAGCCCAAACCAATAATTGCAATTTTTGTATTTTTTAAATTAAACATATTTTTTATACCATCTGACAAAATTTTTGATACCTTCTTCTATTGATGTATCGGGCTTAAAATTTATAGAGTCAATTAAATCATCTACATTAGCAAAAGTACTGGGAACATCACCGGCTTGCATAGGCATCAAAGTTTCATTTGCTTTGACACCACATTCGTTTTCAATCGCAGTAATAAACCTACGAAGTGTTACCGGTTTATTATTTCCAATGTTATAAAGCTTATAAGGCGCTTTGGCTTTTGTAATATCTGAATTTGTGCATGCTGGCACTTTGTCTGTTATGCGAACGATACCTTCAATAATATCATCGATATAAGTAAAGTCGCGTTCCATTTCACCATTGTTATATACATTAATAGCCTTTCCTTCCAGTATAGCTTTCGTAAATTTATAATATGCCATATCAGGACGGCCCATTGGCCCGTAAACAGTAAAGAAACGCAAGCCTGTTGTCGGTATATTATACAAATGACTGTATGAATGGGCTATTAGCTCATTCGATTTTTTCGTAGCAGCATACAAGCTAATCGGGAAGTCAACTCTGTCATCTATGCTAAAAGGTTGTTTGGTATTCATACCATATACTGAACTAGAACTGGCATATACAAAGTGTTTAACCTTTGTGTTTCGGCAGCCTTCGAGGATATTTACAAACCCAACTAGATTTGAGTCTACATAAGTTTGAGGATTATCAATTGAATATCGCACTCCTGCTTGGGCAGCAAGATTCACTACCACATCAAAATTATTATCCTTAAATAAATCATTTACTCCATCTCTATCCTGAAGTGCTAGTTTAATGAACCTGAAATTTTGGACTTTTTCATGTCCTGCTAAGATTGCTAACCGATCGTGTTTTAATTGCACGTCGTAATAGTCATTAAGATTATCAACCCCTACTACATCGTCACCTCTTTCAATCAAGGCTTTAGATAAGTGAAATCCTATAAAACCAGCGGCACCAGTTACTAATACTTTCAATTATTAATTACTCCCAAATAAATCACGGGTATAAACCTTATCTTTAACATTTTCTAACTCTTCGGTCATGCGATTAGAAATAATTACATCCGACATCGCCTTAAACTTCTCTAAATTACTAATAACTTTTGAGTTAAAAAAAATATCTTGAGTTAAAGAAGGCTCAAAAATAAAAACTTTAATTCCTTTTGCTTTTATGCGCCTCATCACTCCTTGAATGGCACTAGCCCTAAAATTATCACTACCCTGTTTCATAACAAGACGATATACCCCTACTGCTTTAGGGTTGCGCTGAATAATTGATTTGGCAATAAAATCTTTACGAGTTGCATTAGAGTCCACAATCGCTTTAATGATATTATTGGGAATATTATGATAGTTGGCTAATAATTGCTTAGAATCTTTTGGCAAGCAATAGCCACCATAACCAAAACTTGGATTGTTGTATTGCGAGCCGATACGCGGGTCAAAGCCCATGCATTCAATAATTTGCCTAGAGTCTAAATTGTGAATTTCGCAGTACGTATCCAGCTCATTAAAATATGATATCCGCATTGCTAAATAAGAATTAGAGAATAACTTCACAGCCTCTGCTTCCGTTGAATTGGTAAATAATACTGGTATCTTAGATGCCTGCTTTTCAGCACCGCCAACTAATAGGTTGGCAAATTTTCTAGCAGCATTAGTTTGACTGCCTACGACTATACGAGAGGGATTGAGATTATCCCATAGTGCTTTACCTTCACGCAAAAATTCAGGAGAAAAAATAATATTATCAGCACCCAGACGGGCAATTAACATTCCTGTAAAACCAACTGGAACGGTTGATTTAATGATAATAGTTGCGCTCGGATTAATGTCCAAAACATCACTAATAACATCTTCGACCGATGAGGTATTAAAATAATTAGTTTGAGTATCATAATCTGTGGGTGTAGCCACAACAACAAATTCGGCATCTTTATAAGCAAGATGCTTATTAGCTGTTGCTGTGAGATGAAGTGATTTATATTTTAAAAATGCCTCTATCTCATAGTCTGCAATGGGTGATTGCTTATTGTTAATTAGATTAATTTTTTTTACATCGATATCTAACGCCATAACCTCATTATATTGTGCTAACAGGACTGAAAGAGACAATCCAACATAACCTGTTCCTACCACAGTAATATTTGTCATTATATGTTTTTCTTCTTATTAGTTTTTTTGTAAATTCTAAACTCAATATTAGAATAAGTTTCGTTATTATTTATAAGCACGATTTTTAACACTGTTATTTTCATTATCAAGAATATGGTGTTTTTTATTTAAAATTAGAGGTATTCAAGCTTATATAATTTTAGCACTTAATAAATAATAGTGTCTTAAAAGTACTGCAAAAATACTCAGAAACCCACCTAGTAATGCACTTAATATGCAAATTAAAGCACGTGCAGGTTCGGATTTTTTTTCCATGACTTTTGGAGGATCAATGTAATCAAAAACATAAGATTTACTTGCTTCCATTATAGTTAACTTCTTAGTTTCTCCTTGTATCAATTGGGCTATGGCTTGCTTAATTTCAGAGAAACCAGTCGATGATATTTGCTTATTAAGATAGCTGATAGCCCTTTCCGACTCTGCTTTATCCTTTTGTCTATAAAAACCATTAATCTCACTAACAACTAATTCTGCCCATTGTTTGGCTACAAAGGGAGATTGATGCTTTATTGATAGTGTAATAAAGCCAGTCATTTTATCTTCGCTAAGACTTAGTTTTGATTTAAATACTTTAAAACTTTCTTGCGCGCTTGGGCTATAGCCACTTATCCATGTGTTGCTACTCTTGTCATAAATTTTATTATCAAAAATCACCGCATTTGTTCTAGAGTTCCATGATTTAATAGCCATAAGATGAGGGAGGTAAATATTCGGCATTATGTTGTTTTCAAAAAAACTTAGTGAGCTAATCTTGCTTATTGCCTTTCTAGAATTGCCTCCATCAGCACTAGCGGGGAGATTAATTCCAGCAAGTCCTGCTAAACCACTATAGTTCCCAAGAGCCCCAGAAATGCCACTAGATGTGCTAGCGGGGACTAGTAAGGCTCTTGATTCATATATATTTGGCAAGAGAAGACTATAAACAACTCCAATGATTGATAAGAAAGCTGTAAAAGAGACAATAATCCATTTTCCTTGCCAAAGGACATTAAAAAGTTCTCGGGGATCAATTTTGTTATCAGCTTCATTAACGCTTTTATTAGCATATATTTCTTGCATAGTAATTATTTAAATATTAGTTTAATAAGTTTATCTTAATCTTTTATCTTTTTAATAAATTTCTTAATATATATGATAAGTTTTTAACCAGGATTAATTGATAAAAAGTATGACTAACTTTTTGAAAGTTCATGCTATATTTTTGTGTAATCATATTAAATAGCTACCGCACGGATCAAATTAAATAATTCATAATAATTACCGTTTTAAACTATTATATTATTATGTGTTTTTATAAGCAATATTTTTTGTTAGCTAAGTACTTTTTCTGAAATATTAATTCTTCTTAACGAACCGAGAATATTAAGAAAAACGTCAACTCTTTCTTTGTGAGGAAGTGAGCAAATTTTTATCATATTGCCTTTAAAAGAACCTTCTTTGATAATTGCTTCTTGGCCTATTTGCATCTTAGGCACTACTGGATCTATTTTTGATGCTTTTTCAACTATCTGCATGGCTTTAATGTCTTTGCTAGAAATATAAGCGACATTCTCTCCAAATTTTATAATGTCTATTATGCCTATCGTATATCTTAGTGCTGAATAATTTTCAAGACTGGTATTAACAAAAATATATCCAGGAAATAATACTTCTTCTTTAGGTTTAGAATTAGTAATCTTTGTTGTTATTTTAGGTAGATAAAATTTAAAATTCTGATTTAGCAGATTAACTTCCGCTCTTTTAAATTCGTTGGTTTTAAATAAAGCAATGAGCCATTTTTTCTTCATAATATGGTACCCGAGGCCGGACTTGAACCGGCACGATATTTCTATCGAGGGATTTT
>ERZ807291.4194-NODE-4194-length-19434-cov-26.998400_pt1 | contig 19434 bp, 30 predicted proteins | sample MGYA00521257_ERZ807291 | MGnify/ENA primary metagenome ERZ807291 (study PRJEB31413, sample SAMN03169783) | marine metagenome | biome: Marine; feature: Water; material: Subsurface seawater | place: North Sea | collected 2011-04-28 | depth 1 m m ... | reverse complement strand
TGTAGGTAACTCCCTCTCAAGTGAGAAGAACGCACACATGTCAGCACTTGCACTCCGACCAATCGTACCTGAAAGAGCTACCTCAGTAGCATTATCACCTAGAATATTTCTATTCTCTACAATCACACTACATTTCTCAAGTGAACGTGGTGATACAAAAGACAACTCATTTTTCTTTGGATTGAATATGTAAGGGTTTTCTGATTGACCACTATCAAGATAACTATGCAATGCTTTCGGTGTCAACTGTACCCATGCTCTTACCAACGGTGAAACATCATTGTTGTTTGCCCACTTCAACCATTCTTTAGCACTTGGTTTTTTCATACGCATGATACATACTCTATTCCCTGCGTGAGCCAACATTCCATCACCCAAACCATCAGACTGATTGTTACTTGTAGCAAAGACCATTGAACCCTCAGGTAATGGTGTATCACCCACAGTTCTTTCGAGCATTAGTCTCGTGAATATAACTTGTAATAACTTTGGTGCTTTCATAAACTCATCAAGCAATATAACTTTTGGTTTCTTGCTATCAAGTTTGAATATCGTACCCACATATGACTCAAGACTTTTGGTAGTATGATTTGGAATAGTCATAGCTATGTCGCTCATGTCTTTGACAGGACAGTCAACATAGATGTAGTCATACTTATCACCCAAGTCTTGTTCGAGCATTTTGAGTATTGATGTTTTACCACAACCTGCCTCACTCTGTATGACAGGTGTAATAGTTCTAGCTATCGCAGGGATAGTGGTGCGTAGTTCTTCGATTGTAATTTGTTGGTGCATTATGTATCTCCTTATATATGTTATGGCTAATTAGCCAATTGTTAAATAAACTTACCAAGAATGTCATCAATACCATCTTTGACTCTTTTCCTAGCTACTACACTTTCTTTCAACTGCTCGGTGGTTACACCATTCAGAACTTTTCCAAGCGACTCAATCGTACTATCCAGTTTCTCAGAGTCTTCGTTGTCTAAGAGTTTGAATTTCGTGTACGTTTCGCATAACTCTTTTGCTTTCTGCAAGGTGCTACCATATATCTTTCGTTTCTGTTGCGTAACTTCCCCTGTCTTTTGACTTGTGAATTCTTTGTAGCCACAACAGTGGGAGATACTTTCCATGACCTTTGTAACTCGGTCAATTTGTTGAGATAGAACATTTTTAACTATGCCCTCCGTTTGTCGTTGATAATTAATCTTCAGGTCTTTAGCGAGGTCATCTGATACTTGACATCTAAAGTCTTGGTCAGGTACTTCTGACACATAGAGATTTAGTGAGAACTTAGCTCTGACCTCCTCTGCAGTGGGATAGTCTGAACTATCATACATATCACCCTGTTGTAATGCTTGGTTAGTAACTGCCTGAGGATATTGAGCAATGAAGTCATCAACTTGTTGATTGAATAAGTCTTCATACATAGAAAACTCACGTGTGAAACGTGGCAAGTCAACATTCGGTATCAGGTCTTGCGAATGGTTCCACCTGTATGCCGATTGACTAAGCCAATTGTATATCTTTTGCCTTGTATTGATAATGTCTCGATACAAAGAATTGCCTTGCAACAGACTTTTGACAAACTTACCTGAGCCTCTGTCTGCTTTCTTATTGTCAGTAACTTCGTCTGCAATGTTTCGGTCTTGCTTTGTAGCAGTCCAAGTCTTGACATCTACCGACACCAATACTGCTGATGTCGATAATGATATAAGATGTTTCGGTGTTTCTAGTTCTATGCTTTGATTGTGCATATTGTTCTCCATTTAAGTTATATAAAATACTTCCATACATTGTGCTACTTGACGCCTTGCTCAGTACAGCGTAACGTACCCTCCTTATACTGTTTGTTAATCTCATCTACAAATTTCCGCAACTCATCTTCCGTTGGAAAGTTCGTAGGCTCATCACTTGGCATACCCCATGCCCTGTGTTTTTTCTCTACAACATCTTTAGCTTTAGTATGTGACATTGTGTATCTCCTTATATTGTGAATGGTTAATTACCCATTGCTTGTTTAAGAAAGCTATCAAATAGAATACTTCTGTCGCTTTCATAACTCTATTATACCGTAACTTTACATATAAGCCAATAGTTTACAAATAAGGTGTACGGTCTTCCGCCACTGTGTGTACCAAGTTATATAGAAGTTTTCTGTGTGATGTATTCTCGCAGACTGAGTTACTAAGACGTGTGTATGTTAGGTGTTAGTTTTCTGTCTATTTGAGTCTTATCTGGACGATTGGCTTACTTGCTACTGTTTACGCTATGTTCCAATGTTCCAACTCTTGTTACTTTACTAAAGATACGGAACACGAGTATTTTCTGAGGTTTGATTATGAGTTAAGTTATTGTTATATATAGTTTATTTAATGTTTATAGTATTATGTATTTTATACTTGTTCCAATGTTCCAAGCGTTTTTGAATGATTTCCCTGAGTGCTAAAATTTCCAACATTGCACAAGAGGAACTCTTGCTTTCTAAAATCTCCCACCCCAAGCCCCCTCTGTTTTTCTTTGGAACATTGGAACAACATCAGGTAACTCATTGTATACAAAGAACAAATCGTGTTCCAAAGTTCACTACAAAACGGTACGCATTTTGGAACATGATATCGCATCTTGGAACATAATGTCATATGGAGGTTTTCTAAATGAAGCCTAAATAAGAGGTTTTCTAAATGAAGCCTAAATAAGCAATGGGTAAATAGCCGATTGTTATTTTAGGTTGGGCAAAAGATTTCGAGTGAGCGAGAGAGCGAGAGAGTGATAACTGGTTTCAATTTATTGAGACCAAAAAAAATGCCCTGAGTCTTTCGACTCAGGACATAGGGTATTTCAAGTGATAAAAACTTAAGACTGATTTTCACGTTTTACAATATCAGAAAAAAGTTTTCTAAATTTTACGACTTCAGGTTTTACTTCTAACCATGCTAAACCTAAGGCATCGCCGTTATCAATGGCTTGTATAACTGCCTTATTTTCTTTACCTAGCCAACGGTCTATATTTTCAACCATTGATTTTGATTTAGATAAATTCCTACGGTTAGTAATTTTAGGTTCTTTAGTCGCGTTATCATCTAAAGTTTTAACCTTACTTCTAATCCCCTCTTTAACCCTATTAACATTAGCTATTATTAATTCATAGCCCATAGGGTTTTTAGTTTTGAGTGAATTTAAAAATGCAGGTTTTTGAGTATAAGCAAAAATCCCGTCTTCACTATCTAAAGACATATTGATAGTATGCCCTTTTAAACGTGTATCAGGAGTAGCTACACCTTCAAAATCTTTTTTAGATACTTTGACATATCCGTTAGATTGAAGGTGATAATAACCTATAAAATCATCAAGGTTATTTTTTGCTATCCAGTCTTTACAGAATTGAAATTTCATACCGTTATAAACAGTCTTCAAGTTTTCATCTGTATTACGTTTAGTTTTAAAATCAGGATAGACTGTAAATAATTCTTTAGCCACTGATACAACGTCTTCAGTCGCATTGAAAAATTTACTTGCCCATACTGTAACGTCAAAATTATTACTACTTACTACTTTTTGAATCTTAGACATAAAAATGTCTCCTTTTAGTTATTAAAAAAATACTCACATTGATGAATGCTTAATAACTTTATACCCTATGCTAGACTTCACACCTAATTTTACGAATGGTTAATTAACCAAATGCTATATAAAGACGGCAAGAGAGGTCACGCGGGGGTGATAACTGGTTTCAATTGAAACAAAAAAATAGAAGCCCCGAAGGGCTTCTGGTTAATCAATAAGCTTCAGCTACAAGCTCCGTCTTGACACGAGCTGCAAAGTTAATCTTTGCATCAGCCAAACATTTATCGTTCGGCGAAATCTCACTGACCACAAAGTATTTACCGTGGCTAGTGCTTTCAGGTATGTCAATCGGATACACCCAAGTAACGTAAGATGCATCTTGTTTACGGAAGTCAACTAAGATAACTCCAGTTGTCTTACCGTTGTATACTGCAAGAACTTTACCGCCTAAGCGATGTTTACTACCGACTGTGTAAGTCATAATATATAAGACAGGGTGTTGCCACCCTGAATCCTTTTAGTTATTTAAAATTGTCTTGCTCTTACTTCAGCAGGATTAGGATGTTCTCTTAATCCTTTAACCGATGTAGCTATCTTGCATATTACTGCAAGAGCTTCAGGGTTTAGTGTGATACCTACCACATTACTGCAGGTATATTTAACATGGTCTGATATTTCAATCTCGCCGTAGATGGGTATCCAAAAGTTCGTAACAGTTCCATCTTTAACTGTATGTGCATCTATACGTTTAGTTAATACATCCATCTCATATTCACCAAACCATATAGGTGCTTGCATCCAATAGTACGTTAGTGCTGTCTTAAGTTCTTGTGCTTTCATAATATATAAGACGGGGTGTTGCCACCCCGAATCCTTTTAGTTAAACGATTGGATAATAGATACCTAGCATGTACCCTGCTAATAAACATGCAAGCCCTATGCATGTACAACTAACAAACATATCGAATGCATGTTGCTTATATATATTGTTAGCAGTTTGTTGCAGTTGTGTCTGTGTATATATTGCGCGTTCCATAATGTATCTCCATTTAGTTATGTAAAATATAATCAGCATTAAGATTATGTAAAATATAATCAGTATTAAGTGATGCCTTAATGTATTTATACCCCTATATGCTCTGCATGCCTAACCCACCGCCCCCCTATACCACACATTTGCCGATGGGACTCCACGCTACATACATACATACTAATATGCACAAATAATCACACCAAAATGAAACACCACCCCCCTTACTTTACAAAAGGCTAATTAAAAAAATATTTTGCAAAAAATCTGTAAAACCAGGTATACTAATTTTGTAAATATGTATTTCCTTTTAGTTATTTACATGGGGCCTACTTTATCTCCATTTAGTAGGCTTCACTTACGAGTGATTCTCACTACCGCCTCAGTTTAAAAACTTCTATATAATCTACTACATGAATAATATTTCTATCTATGTAACGTTCCTTTTATTACTCTTTGCTTATTGCCTTGGATTAGTTTATTAGTTATACTGCAAACTTAGCTGCAAAATAACTAAGGTGTAACAGCAAACACATGTCAGACGATAAACATATAGTAGTCGTACCTAATATAGAAAAAGAGGTCCCTCTACCTAAAAATGCTACCGAAGCATTTCCTACACTTTCTATAGAAGACGAGATCGAAGTTCGGTCTAATACTATAAAATTAGTATCGGATATTGCAGGAGAGAACATTGAGCCTTCAAAAGAGAATCAGGAAAAAGCAAAAGAAATTGCTAAAGAAATGATAACTAACCCCGAACTCAGACCTGAGTTTGCAAACTACCCTAACGAGACTATTGCATTTTTAGCCGGATTAGTAGCACAAAGTAACCACATGATTGTCCAAGATTTAGCTGACTTAAAACTACACGTTGTAAACAACTTAGTTAAAGAAGCTGAAATGGCAAAATCATCAAGAGAAAGAATAGCTGCATTAAAAGCTATAGGTGAAATAGACGGAGTGGATGCATTTAAAAAGAAAACAGAAATCACACACATTAGTAAATCAGGTGAAGAATTAGAAAAAGAATTAAGAGAAACAATAGAACAGTTAAAAGGTAAAGTTGTTGAAGGAGAGCATAAGGTAATAGAAGACGATGATTAGTGAAGCGGACTTAGATTTATTACAGAAGAATCTACCTAACATGTCCGAGAGAGACAGACAAAAGCATCTAATCCTTTTAAAACAATATAAGAAAGAATTAACTAAAACACAGGGGAAGGCAAACTTCTTAGACTTTATCAAGCATGTCTACCCCGATTATAAAGTAGGAGAACATCATGCAAAATTGGCTAGATTATTTGAAGAAATATCAAGAGGAGTTAGAAAACGAGTTATCGTTAATATCGCGCCTCGTCACGGAAAATCAGAACTTATTTCCTATCTGGCTCCGGCTTGGTTTTTGGGTAACCATCCAGCAAAGAAGGTTATTATGGCATCTCATACAGCTGATCTTGCTGTTAACTTCGGTCGTCGGGTCAGGAATCTCGTGGGTTCAGACCCTTATAAAGACATATTCCCCGATATCAATCTACAAGCGGATAGTAAAAGCGCCAGTAGGTGGGGTACCAATTATAACGGTGAGTATTTCGCTATTGGTGTTGGTGGTGCTTTGGCTGGTCGTGGAGCAGATCTATTTATAATCGACGATCCCCATTCAGAGCAAGATGCCAAACTAGGCAAAGGCGACGTATTTTTGCCAGCTTGGGAATGGTTTCAGTCAGGACCACTGCAAAGACTTATGCCTGGTGGTGCAATTATTGTAGTAATGACTCGATGGTCTAAATTAGACCTGACAGGACAGATAGTTGACCAAATGGTTAAGAATGATGACGTTGATGACTGGGAAGTCGTTGAATTTCCTGCTATTTTAGAGGATAAAAAGGGAAATGAAGTTCCATTATGGCCTGAGTTCTGGCCACTAGAAGAATTAAAGGCTAGACGTGCTGCATTAGACATACGATATTGGAATGCACAGTACTTACAGAACCCAACATCGGAAGAAGGAGCACTAATCAAGCGAGAATGGTGGAATATGTGGGAAGAAGAGAACCCACCACCATGTGAATTTATAATAATGACACTTGATGCTGCTCAAGAAGCTAATAATAGAGCAGATTACAACGCATTGACAACATGGGGTGTCTTTTTTAACGAAGAAACTAATAATTACGCTATAATATTATTGAATGCAGTAAAAGAGCGTTTAGAATTCCCAGAACTTAAGCAGCTTTGCTTAGATGAGTATCGAGAATGGGAGCCAGACGCCTTTATTGTAGAGAAAAAATCAAATGGAGCAGCACTATATCAAGAATTTAGGCGTATGGGAATCCCTGTGGGAGAATTTACGCCAGGTAAAGGGCAAGATAAAATTAGTCGTGTTAATGCTGTGTCTGATTTGTTTAGTGGGGGTGTTGTATGGTCGCCAGACAGACGTTGGGCGCATGAGGTTATTGAAGAATGCAACGATTTTCCGTCAGGAAAAAATGATGACTTAGTTGATGCTACAACGCTGGCTCTAGCAAGGTTTCGGCAGGGCGGATTTATTCGCTTGCCAAATGACGAAGAAGATGATATACAGATGTTTAGAAGTCAAAAAAATAAAAGATATTATGCAGTATAAAGAGGATAAATAATGGCAGATATAGATAAAGGACTATATGCAGCTCCAGAAGGCATAGAAGAAATAGCTGAAAGTGAGGAGGCAATTGAAATTGAAATTGAAGACCCAGAAAAAGTTACTATTGGCATTGGTGATACTGAACTTGTTATTGATCCTGATAGGATGGATGATGATACGTTTTCTGAAAACTTAGCTGAAGAACTAGATGACCAATATTTAGCTGAACTATCTTCAGATTTACTCGAAGATTTCTCTAATGATATAAACTCTAGAAAAGACTGGCTTGAAACTTATGTTGATGGCTTAGAACTTCTCGGTCTTAAAATAGAAGAACGTACCGAACCATGGGAAGGCGCATGTGCTGTCTATCACCCACTACTATCCGAAGCATTAGTTAAATTCCAAGCTGAAACAATGATGGAAACCTTTCCAGCTGCAGGCCCTGTGAAGACTTCTATTATTGGTAAAGAAACTCCAGAATGTATTGAATCTGCTCAACGTGTACAAGAGAATATGAATTATCAGCTCATGGATAAAATGCCAGAGTATCGACCTGAACATGAAAGAATGTTATGGGGACTAGGTTTAGCAGGTAATGCGTTTAAGAAAGTTTATTATGACCCAGCACTAGAACGACAAGTGTCATTATTTGTTCCAGCTGAAGATATGGTTGTACCTTACGGTGCATCTAACTTAGAAACAGCAGAACGTATTACTCATGTGATGCGTAAAACAAAACAAGAAGTTCACAATTTACAAGAAATAGGTTTTTATAAAGATGTAGATTTAGGTGAACCTGATTATGACTTAGATAGCGTTGAGAAAAAAATTGCAGAGCAGATGGGTTTTGATGCAACTAATGACGATAGATATAAAATACTAGAGATGAATGTTAACCTTGACTTAGAAGGTTATGAAGATAAAGACGGAAGTAGAAAAACAGGAATAGCACTTCCATATGTTGTTACTATAGATAAAGGTACTTCAGAAATTTTAGCAATTAGACGTAATTGGAATCAAGATGATAGCAAGAAAAAACGTCGTGAGCACTTTGTTCACTATGGTTATATACCAGGATTTGGATTCTATTGCTTTGGTCTAATTCATCTGATTGGTGGATTTTCAAAATCAGGCACAATGTTATTAAGACAGTTAGTAGACGCAGGTACATTATCTAATCTCCCAGGTGGATTTAAAGCAAGAGGCTTACGTATTAAAGGTGATGATACACCAATTGGACCAGCAGAGTGGAGAGATGTTGATGCACCATCTGGAACTATCCGTGATAACTTAATGCCTCTACCATATAAAGAGCCAAGTCAAGTACTTGCTGCTTTGATGGACAAGATTATTGACGAAGGTAGACGCTTTGCTTCTGCTGCAGATATGAAAGTATCTGATATGTCAGCTAACTCTCCTGTAGGTTCTACACTTGCAATACTAGAACGAACACTCAAAGTAATGTCAGCAGTTAATGCTCGTATCTATTACTCAATGAAGAAAGAGTTTGGATTACTTAAAACATTAATAAGAGATTACACAGACCCTAATTATCAGTATGACCCATCAACAGGAACACCAGGTGCTAAACAAGCTGACTACGATAAGGTAGCTTTAATTCCAGTTGCTGACCCTAATGCTGCAACTATGGCTCAAAAAGTTGTTCAGTATCAAGCAGTTATGCAGATGGCTCAACAAAACCCAACTATATATGACTTACCAGAACTCAATAAACAAATGTTAGAAGTTTTGGGAGTTAAGAACATAAATAAACTTATACCAGATGAGGACGATGTAAAACAAATAGATCCTGTATCTGAAAATATGAACATACTTAATAGTAAACCTGTTAAAGCATTTCTTGACCAAGACCACCAAGCACATATTGAAGTGCATATGGCTTTTGCTAATGACCCTAAGATTAGACAGTTAGTAGGTCAAAGTACAAAAGCTCCTTTAATACAAGCTGCTATGGAAGCACATATAGCTGAACACGTGGCTTTCCAATATAGGCTAGAAATTGAAAAACAATTAGGTGTACCACTACCACCAGTAGATGATCCACTTCCAGTAGATGTTGAAAATGATATAGCTAGACTAACAGCAGAAGCTGCAGAAAAACTACTACAACAAAACAGTGCTGAAGTTCAACAGAAACAAGCACAGCAACAACAGCAAGATCCGATTGTTCAAATGCAACAACAAGAATTACAGATTAAACAAATGGAAGCTCAAGCTAAAGCGCAGAAAATGCAAGCTGATACTCAACTAGATGTAGCTAAACTTGAACTAGAAAAAGAAAAATTAATATCTGATGAAAGAATAGCAGGAGCTAAAATTGGGGCTAACGCTAGTCTTGATAATAGAAAAGTAGATGCTAAAGAACTAATGGAAGGAACAAAAATGGGAATGCAAGCAGTGCAACAAAAACAAGACTTTGCATTGCGAGCAAAAGAATCTAGGATGCGTGACGAGACAGCTGCTCATGAGCAGAAGTTGAAAGACAAAACCGAGATAGATGTAACTAAAAATGAGGACAATATTAACTAGACGAAAGGATTAAAATGACAGAGAAAGAAACGCTCTTATATTTATCAAGCCAGATAAAAGAGAGACGCAACGAAGTAGTAGAAGATATGGCTAGAGGCACTGCTGACCTCGCAGGTTATCAGCATGGATGTGGACAAGTTAGAGGATTTGATCACGTTCAAATGTTTATTGCTGATATGATAGCAAACCTAACTAAAGACAACGAAGACTTTGAAAGCAGTCCTACGGATAGTGTTGTAAAGATAGGGGGTAAAAAATGACTATAGCCACCCCAGACACACAAATAGTCTCCAGCTCTGGAGCACCTATTAAAACCAAAAACACAACTACCACTGATGGTAAAAAAGTAAGTGAGGATGAAGCATTAGCTAAACTTACTACACAACTGCCTGATGTTAAAGGATACCGCATATTATGTATGGTGCCTGAAGCAGAAGATACTTATGAAGGTGGAATTATTAAATCAGATTCTGTAAAACAATTACAAGAACATGCAACGGTGGTCTTATTTGTTATGCAGTTAGGAGATTTAGCTTATCAAGACGAAGCTAGGTTTCCAACAGGAGCATGGTGTAAAGAAGGAGACTTCGTTATCACGCGTGCTTATGCAGGCACTAGAATTAAAATTCACGGAAAAGAATTCCGCATTATTAACGACGATACCGTAGAAGCAGTGGTCGATGACCCTCGTGGCTACGAACGCGCATAGGAGAATAGCATGGCTGAAATAATAAATGAAATACCAGATGAATTAGATATGAAAGGGGAAGAGCTAGAAGTCGATTTAGACGAGGGTAAAAAAGCTGAACCTGAAAAATCTACTTCTGACGTTGAAAGAGTAGAGCAACCTAAAAAAGTTGAGCCGGAGTTAGAAATTGAAGAAGAAGACGATACTCCACCAGAAGATAGAGGTAAAGAACCATTACCTGATGATATTGTAAAAGAGGTAGAGGAAGATACTCTTGAAGGATATTCTGATCGAGTAAAGCAAAGATTTGCTCAACTTAAAAAAGGTTATCACGATGAAAGACGTGAAAAAGAGAAAGCGGAAAGAGAAAGACAAGAAGCTGTAAGCTATGCACAACAAGTAGCAGAACAAAATAAAAAATTACAGACTACACTAAGTACAGGTGAGGAAGACTATATTAAGACTTTAGTTAGTGCTTCTGAAAATGAACTTAATATGGCTAAAAGAGATTATAAAGAAGCTTATGAATTAGGAGAAACTGATGCAATAGTTGAAGCGCAAGCTAAAATGAATGAGGCTCAGATGAAATTATCTAGAGCTAGTAGGCTAAAACCTCAATATACTGCTTCACAAAAGGAAGAAAATAGTGTAGAGTTGAATCAAAATAGTACTTCTAATATACCAAAACCAGACCCACGAGCTCAAGCTTGGCAAGATGCAAATACTTGGTTTGGACGTGATGAAGAAATGACTTCATTAGCTTTAGGATTACATGAAAAATTAGTCAGGAACGGGGTAAATCCTTCAACTGACGAATACTATCGTCGTATAGATGAAACGATGCAAAAACGATTCCCTGAAAATTTTGGGGATAATTCGTTGGAATCGGATAAACCCGCCCAACGCAAACCTTCGAATGTAGTTGCACCGGCAACGCGTAGTACCGCGCCGAAGAAAGTACGCCTAAGTAAGACACAAGTTGCTTTTGCTAAAAAGCTTAAGTTAACACCGGAGCAATATGCACGAGAAATGATTAAATTGGAGAACGCAAATGGATAAGGTAATTAAAAGAGAATCAAGAGATACTGAAGTAAGAGAAGACGTAGCAAAAAAATGGCAACCTGCCTCACTCCTTCCAGAGTTTACTAAAAAAGCTGGATGGGCCTATCGTTGGATTCGAGTTTCTTTATTGAATGAGCCTGATAACATGAACGTATCTTCAAAAATGCGTGAAGGCTGGGAACCGGTGAAGCATTCGGAACACCCAGAAGTCGTATTACAAGCAGACCCCAATAGCCAATTTAAAGAAGGCATAGAAATTGGAGGTCTATTATTATGTAAAGCTCCTCAAGAAATGATGGACCAAAGACAAGCTTTTGTAAATGAAAAAACAAGAGCGCAGACTGAAGCAGTTGACCAGTCATACCTGAATCAAAATGATCCTCGTATGCCTAAGTTTGCTGAAGGTCAAGAAAATGGTCGAAGTTTTGGAAAGGGCAAAAAATAAATAGGAGAAACAATCATGGCTACTACAGCTAGTCCTTACGGACTTAAAGCGGTAAACCATATAGGCGGTACCCCTTATGCGGGCTCTACGCGTCTATTACCGATTGCTTCTGGATATGGAACTAATATATATAATGGCTCGGTTGTTGCAATCGTAGCCGCGGGAACTGTTGAAATTGTTACAGATTTAGGTAACAACGCAGACGCATTCCCTGCTGGTGTTATTGGTGTTTTTGTAGGTTGTACTTACACAGACCCTAATCTCGGCACAGTAGTGTTTAGACAAAACTGGCCTACAGGCACAGTAGCAGATGACGCTCAAGCATATATTGTTGACGACCCAGATGTAATCTTTATGGCACAAGCGGACGGCGCAGTTACACAAGCTGATTTAGGTCAGAATACTAACTTCGCAGCAGTGCAAGCTACAGATACAGGTGATACTACTACAGGTAATTCTAATAGTGCAGTATCTTCTACAACAGCTACGACAGCAACTATTGCTTTCCGTATTGTTGACTTTGTAGACAGTCCAACTTCAACCGTGGGTGATGCATTCACAGACTTATTAATTAAGTTTAATGCAGGTATACACTCATATGACAATGCAACTGGAATCTAATTAAGGAGAATAAAACATGGCAATTTCAAGAGCCCAGCTCCTTAAGGAGCTATTACCAGGACTTAACGCGTTATTCGGCTTAGAATATGCACGTTATGGGGAAGAACATAAAGAGATTTACGAAACTGAATCTTCAGATCGTTCTTTCGAAGAAGAAACAAAACTAGCTGGCTTTGCAGCCGCACCTCTTAAATCTGAGGGAGCAGCTATTGCGTATGACAACGCACAAGAAGCTTTTACAGCTAGATACAACCACGTAACAATTGCTTTAGGATTCAGTTTAACTGAAGAAGCAGTTGAAGATAATCTATATGATAGTCTTTCAGCTCGCTACACTAAAGCTCTTGCACGTTCAATGGCAAACACTAAACAAGTTAGAGCAGCTAATGTTCTTAACAATGGTTACAACCAGAACTTCCTTGGTGGCGATAACCGTTCATTGTTTGGTACTAATGCCGCTGGTGCAGTTACTAACCACCCATTAGTTTCAGGTGGTACTAATAGTAATACACAAGCGACACCAACAGACCTTAACGAAACAGCATTAGAAAACGCAGTGATTCAAATCGCAGCATGGACTGATGAAAGAGGTCTATTGATTGCAGCTAAACCACGTAAGTTGGTTATTCCACCAGCTCTACAATTCGTTGCTACTCGTTTATTAGATACACAACTTCGTGTTGGTACAGCTGATAACGATATCAATGCATTAAGAACTAACGGTGCAATACCAGAAGGTTATACAGTAAACCACTATCTAACTGATGGTGACGCTTACTTCCTAACTACTGACGTGCCTAACGGTATGAAGCATTTTGAAAGAACTGCTTTGACAACTTCTATGGATGGGGATTTCGATACTGGCAATGTAAGATATAAAGCCCGTGAAAGATATTCATTCGGTTGGAGTGATCCACTAGGTATGTGGGGTTCACCAGGTGCATAAGTAGTTTTTATAGTTCTACTTAAAGCACTACCTCTGAAAAGCCTGGCTCCTCTCTGCTGGGCTTTTCTTTATCTAACACTCATGAATATGCTTAGTACTAAAAGTAAATAAGTATATATAATTCTTCTATCAGCAATGCTGAAATCTAAAACAAAGGAGATCATATTATGTGGACAACACCAGTTGCAACTGAAATGCGTTTCGGTTTTGAAGTAACAATGTACGTAATGAACAAGTAATTTTTTGTTTTAAACTAAGGGGCTTCGGCCCCTTTTTTGTTGTATAATAGTGTGAAAACGTGTAAGATTAATTATCTGGGAACAACCAGCTTATCAGACTGCCCCAGCAGACGCATACACGACAGATAAGCTTAACTTTGTATGGAGAACTTAAAATGTCAAGATCAACCTTTTCAGGTCCCGTTGCCTCAACTAACGGATTTGTGCCTTCAGGCCCTTCAACAGCAGTCAATGCTACAGCAACTATTACAGCACAGAATCTTCAAGTAGGATATGTTACTTCTACTTCAGCAGCTGCAACAACTATTACACTTCCCATTACTACTACAGCAGGTGGTGTTACAGGAATATCTCAACAATTAGGTGCGGTAAGAGGACAACAATTTTCTTTTATAGTAGATAACACAGGCGGGGCTGACGACGTAACAGTTGCTTTAGGTACTGGTGGATCATTATCTGATGCCGCTACTATTGCTGCTTCTGCAGTTGCTTTCGGTAGACTAGTAGTTGCTTCTGGTGCTACTGGTATGGCTCAATTCACTATGATGTTTACTGGTGGTGATGGAGTAACTCCTGGTTCAGCTACAGGTTACACACTTACACGTACAGCTTAAATAGGAGAATAGACAATGGCTATAACAACAGATATATGGGCCGTCACTCCTAGTTATTCAGCTACGTTATATAGAGCCGCCGCTGCTATTGGTGGTGCTGGCGATATAACATTAATAACTAACCAGCCTCTAGATAACGGGGCTGGCTATAAAATTCTATTCACTTGTGCAGGAGACGCAACTGCCGCTACATTTACTATCACTGGATACGTAGCTGGGGATTTATCTCAGTCTGTAACCACTGAAACTGTAGCTGGTGTTGATACTGGAACTGCAACTTCTACAAACTATTATTCTAGAATTACTAGTATTTCATCAGATGCAGCGGTAGCAACCAATGTAAGTATTGGAAACGCTATTGCTGATGGTATGGCTTTACCTAGAACTAGAATGAAAGGATTCTATTTTGTAGGTTCTGCAGGGGCAGGTAGTGTTACATTAACCTTAGATGGTAATGCAGCATCAGATAGAGTTTTATTAAGTATAGCTACTCCAGCTAACGTAGAGTCACAACAAATGGCTTTACCAGGCGACGGAATTTTAATTAACGGAAATGAGCCACAAACAACGTTTGGAGTAGTAACTCAAACAGCAGCTGTGACATCATTAACGGTATTCTGTGGATAAACTATGGAAGAAGAGCCCAAACCAACTAAGAACGATGATCGCCTCGAAGAACTGAGGCGATGGTTTGAAGCATTAGGGGATTGTGTATAGATGGCAACACCTAGAAAAAAAGGAATGGGAATCAAAACTTCGGTTAAGTCAGGCAATTTTAGAAAGACTAAATCAGGAGCGGGGATGACAAAGAAAGGTGTAAAAGCCTATCGAGCTGCAAACCCAGGTTCTAAACTTAAAACAGCGGTAACAGGGAAAGTTAAGAAAGGTTCTAAAGATGCAAAGAGACGTAAGTCATTTTGTGCAAGATCGGCAGGACAAATGAAGAAGTTTCCTAAAGCTGCTAAAGATCCAAACTCTAGATTGCGTCAAGCACGTAAACGATGGAAATGTTAAAAATGGATGAGACAACAAAACACTTGATAGACCTATCGGCTATCTTCACTGCAGTAGGTACCATGATGTCGTGGCTACCACACTTGGCTTCACTATTTACTATTATATGGATGATTATTCGTATTTGGGAAACCAATACGGTACAAAAGCTATTTGGTAAAAAAGAAGTTATTGAAGACGAAGGTGCTAAACCAAGAAAGCCTGAAGCTTCGAGTAATAGGATTAATAAGTAGTGCCACCTAAGTCTAAGAAACAAAAGAAGTTTATGCAAGCAGTAGCTAAAAACAAAAAGTTTGCTAAAAAAGTAGGGGTACCACAAAAAGTAGGAAAAGAGTATATTAATAAAAAGAAAAGGAGAAAGACATGAATACTAAAAGAATGAATCGGCTTGAAGAATTGGGCAGAATTGATGCTAGAAAAAACCCTAATCGAAATGACATGGCTGAAAAAAGACGTGTAGTTAGTGAATTAAAAATGATGGGCGGCGGTAAAGTCAAAGGTTATAAAGCTGGTGGTATGATGAAAGACAAAGAAGGTCGTGCTATGGCTATGAATAAAAAAGGTATGACAGATTCTCAAATGAGTGATGCAGCTGGTCGAGCTATGATGAAAAAAGGTGGTAAAGTTAAAAAGCAAGGATACAATGCTAGACTTGATGATTCATTAGGAGCTAGAAAAGGTAAGAAAAAACAATCTATGAAAGCTCGTAGAGATGAGTCTAAAGGAATGAAAAAATCTGCAGGTAAAAAGGCTTATTCAGGTAATCGTAAATCAGCACAAGGTTCAGCATCTAAACGTGCAGATGGTATTGCTAGAAAAGGACGTACTAAAGGTCGTATGGTTTAATGGCTTGTTCAGTATGTAAGACTAGAGCTAAGACTAAAGCTAAAAAACCTGCGTTTAAATCGCATATGATGTACGATAAGAAAACAGGTAAAAGTGTAAAAGCTCCCACTATGGCTAAACATCTAGCTTTAAAGAAAAAAGGATATGGACATAGGAAACCTAAAGCATGATGAAATCTAGAGGAATGGGCATAATTAGTAAAATGAAAAAAGGCGGAAGTGTAAAAGATGCCTGCTATCATAAAGTAAAAGCAAGTTATAAGGTCTTCCCTAGTGCTTATGCTTCTGGTGCTATTGCTAAGTGTAGAAAAAAGAAAGGTAAAAAGTAATGGCAGTCCGAAAGACAGCTAAAGGAGCTGCTTTAAAACGCTGGTTTAAAGAAGACTGGAAGGACGTAAAGACAGGTAAAGCTTGTGGTAGGAAAAAAGGCGATGGCAGAGGAACTCCTTATTGCCGACCTACTAAACGTGTTTCTAGTAAAACTCCAAAGACATCTGGAGAAATGACAGCAGCACAAAAGAAGTCTAGAATAGCTCAAAAGAAAAGACTTGGGCAACCGGCAGGCAAACCAAGAAGAGTTGCTTCACTCAAAAGGAGAAAGGCAACCAGGAAGAAGAAGTAGTGGATATTAGTAAAATATTAATAAGTTTGGTACCATTAATATTAGTATCCATGTGGTGGGTGGTAGACTCAATAAACACATTGAACAGTCGTGTGGTTTTAATTGAACAAAATTTGAGTCACCTTATTAGCCCTTCAGGAGAAATAAAAGCATCTTCAGATAATGAGATAGAAAGAGCAAAGATAAAAGAAATACTTATAGAGGATATACATAATTTAGAAGTTAGATTATATATACTAGAAGAAAAACTAAAGGCGAAATAATATGGCTACAACAGACACACATGCATTTAATTTAGATCTTAACCTTCTTGTAGAAGAAGCGTTTGAAAGATGTGGCGCAGAGTTAAGAACAGGATATGATTTAAGGACAGCTACACGTAGCTTAAACTTATTGACAATAGAATGGGCTAACCGAGGCATAAACTTGTGGACTGTTGAACAAGGACAGATACCATTAGTTGCAGGTACAGCCACTTACGATTTGCCCGCGACGACCATCGACCTCATGAGCCAAGTCATAAGAACTGGGTCTGGAACAACTCAGTCTGACATAGCTATTTCTAGGGTGTCAAATCCTACTTATGCATCTATCCCAAGTAAGAACGACACGGGCAGACCGATACAAGTTTATATAGATAGACAAGCAGAGATTCCTAAGATAACTCTATGGCCCATTCCTAATGACGCAAGTTATACTTTTGTATACTGGATGTTAAAAAGAATTGATGATGCAGGTACAGGTGTTAACACACAGCATATCCCATTTAGATTTTTACCATGCATGGTAGCAGGGCTAGCATTTTATTTAAGCTTGAAGATACCAGAAGCAGGGGAAAGAACACAGTTCTTAAAACAAGAATATGAAGAGCAGTGGTTACTGGCTTCAACTGAAGATAGAGAAAAAGCAACTTTAACCGTAGCACCAAGAACATCATACATATAGGAGATTGAGATGGGAGATCCAGTAAAAAAGAAATTAAAACAAAATATGTCACTAGAAGAGTTTGCAAAATTAACTCCAGAAGAGAAAGCAAGGTACAATAGAGAGGGGGATAAAATAAGTACAGATACTGAAAATGCAATTAAAGAAACTAAAAAAAGAAAACTTCAAGCAGGCGGAGTATTAAAAGCTGCTCCTAATAAAGGTGCTGCAAGTTTACCTAAAAGCGTTCGTAACAACATGGGCTTTATGAAAAAAGGTGGCAAAGTTAAAGGCTATGAACATGGTGGTTCAGTCAAAGGTAAAGGTAAATGTAAGATAGATGGTATAGCTATTCGTGGTAAAACTAGAGCTAAACGTAAGTAATGAGCAATAGGTATACAACTAATAAGAATGCAATAGCTGACTGTGATGTTTGTGGTTTTCAGTTTAAGCTTAGAGAACTAAAAGATTTATATGTAAGAAAAACTAATACTAATATTAAAGCTTGTAAAGAGTGTTGGAACCCAGATCAACCACAGAATATGCAGGGGATGTATCCAGTAGAAGATCCTCAAGCAGTGCGAGATCCAAGACCTGACCAGAGTTTTAATGACAACAACGTAACTGGGTCAAGAGATATACAATGGGGATGGGAACCTGTTGGTGGAGCACGACCCCCATCTAATGAGTTTACAGGAAATAATTTAGTAAGTTCAGGAGTAGTAGGAACTGTTACAATAACAATAACTTAGGAGAAAGAAATGGCTAAAGAAAATCAAGAAAGAAAAGCTAAAATGGTAGACGGCTTTGCACAACCACAAATGGTTCCTGTACCTAACACGGCAGGTTATCCTGAAAAGAATGTTAAAACTTCTGGCGTAGAAACTCGTGGCAATGGTGCAGCTACTAAAGGCACTAAAGCACGCGGCCCTATGGCGTAAGGATAAGCAATGACTTATACTGAATTAGTCGCACAAATACAATCGTATACTGAAGATGAATATTCTACAGTAGATGTAAACACGTTTATAACTCAAGCTGAAAACAGAATCTTTAATGGAGTTAATCTTCCAGACTTAAGAAGAAATGATACAGGTACTATTAACGTTGGTAACAAATATTTAAATGTACCTGATGATTGGCTAGCTACTTATAGTTTAGCTTGTATTGATACCGCAACTAACGAATATACTTTTCTTATAAATAAAGACGTTAACTTTATTAGGCAATCATTTCCTGATACTGATGCAGCTCACTACGGAAAACCTCAATATTATGCTGTCTTCGATGATACAACATTTATACTCGGCCCTACACCTGATACAGGCTATGGCGCTGAGCTTCATTACTTTTTTTATCCTGAGTCTATTACTACTGCCGCTAGCGGTACGTCTTGGCTGGGAGATAATTACAGTTCCGTATTACTTTATGGTTCATTGTTGGAAGCGGCTACGTACCTCAAGTCCGACCCAGAAACACTAGCAAACTACACTACTAGATATAACCAAGCTATGGTAGAGCTAACTAGATTAGGAGAAGGTAAAAATACACGCGATGCATATCGTAGTGGACAAGCTAGAATACCGGTTAAAGGTAGAAGAGGGAGTGCAGTTTAATGGCAACTATTATACAAGGAATAAC
>ERZ807291.4192-NODE-4192-length-19443-cov-5.428151_pt1 | contig 19443 bp, 13 predicted proteins | sample MGYA00521257_ERZ807291 | MGnify/ENA primary metagenome ERZ807291 (study PRJEB31413, sample SAMN03169783) | marine metagenome | biome: Marine; feature: Water; material: Subsurface seawater | place: North Sea | collected 2011-04-28 | depth 1 m m ... | reverse complement strand
AAAAGCCGCAGCAACAACAATTCAGGCGGTAATGCGCGGGAAAGCCGGTCGCAATGAGGCAAAAACTGAAAGAGAGAAAAAAGCCGCAACAACAATTCAGGCGGCAATGCGCGGGAAAGCCGCTCGCAATGAGGCGGAGCGACTGGCCCTGAGGCAAACACTCTACTCGCGCCCACCTGAAGCTGGACCGGCAAAACCATGACACAGCTACAATCCCGCGCCTCCACGTAGTCACCCGCGTTTGATCCTTTGTGCGACGCAATTGACTCAGCTAGGGCAGCAATAGCATTTGTAACACCACATCAGCGAACTGCTCTCGCCCTAAGTTTACATTGGCATTACCGTATCTAGCCGTGCTTCGGAAGGACGGTGACAGTTGGCCGTTGGTAAAATCATAATAGGCCAGTTTCGCGTTTAACTAGGCGATATTCGACAATCACCATAACCATGACGCGAGGGGGAAATCAACCTTTCAACTAGGACAACTCTTCAAGTCCGCCCTCATTTCAATGTAAAGCACTTAAGTGTCACCAAATTCCTGAAAAACATTTTCAAAGAATTGTTTTATCTCTATCATCCTGCGCTAACCCCATGAACGGCCCTAGAGAACGGCCCTAGAGAAACTCTCAGTGAAATACGCTCTACTTGCATTATTTTTTCTTGCCTTAGGCTATGGTCTGGGCCTCTTTATTTCCCCTTCGGATGTGGGCCTCCCCGACATTGAAGAAACAGCCGCTAACCTCAAACAACAAATAGTTGGTTCAGAGGAAATCGACAGCACCGTCACAGATGTTGCCGTTCCCTCACCGCAGTACCCCGAAGGCAGTTATTTAACTGAATCTGACCTCTTGTCTATTCCAGGCAAGACCAAACCCTTGGGGTTTCGCGTCGGCCCACCGATAAAAGCCAGCGCTGCAGATGACTTGATCGATAAACTTAAGGTTTTGTTACCTGCAGCAAAAGCACGCTATGTCAGCGCCAACAACAAACAAGCTGTGATCATTATCGCCGGACAGTATGCGGACCGAGATTTAGCGACCAAAGACCTGCGCGCCCTCCGACCCAAAATAAAAGAACGCCTAGAAATCATATACTTACCTACCTGCGTCATTGAAAACAAACCTGATGACGAGGGGTATATTTGCCCACCGCCAGAAGCGCCTGCTGCGACGCCGGACATATAAAATCTGATACCCTCTTGAATCCCCTTTCGCCCCGCTATATCCTCGCGAATGTGATCTACCACTAATTTGATCTATCAATCTAAAGGTATAGCGTGTATCTGAGAACACAGAGAGCTGGTGCTAAGAGCCTGCTAAACAGCGGCAGGAACGCTGTTGAAGCCGTGGCTATAAACAACGACGGCTCCTCGGTAGAACGCATGAAAGAGCAGCTTGGCAAAGTGCATGCGCTCACAGGTGGTCGCAGGCTGCAAGCTCATAAGAGTCATGTAGCCGACGACTGGCAGCCGAAAGGCCTACAAATTTCGCCACTAATAGAGCCTTTGTCTCGACGCCTACAGGCTCACATGTCCTACAGATTTTCAACTCAGCTGCAACTTCAGCTTGGCGCTGGCAGGCTCAACGCCGACAACGCAGGTAGACGAAGACGCGCGTTTAGAGACATTGATCCCATTTCAATTAGCTCTGATATGCCTATCACGAATGAGATCACTGGGCGCCAGCTACAAACCCTACCACGATTGCTTTGACTTCTAATCTTTGCGCAATTCTGTCTAAATCAAACAGGCGTCTAGCGCCCACCTCATCGTTCGATTCCAAGCACATCAAAAATATTTAAATTACCTTCATGACGTATGAAAATTTCATGGTAGAGGTCAGGCGTACTCAAACGCCCCCATTCAATTGCTTTATAAACAAGATGAGGAACTGGGCTATGTGGATCGTCGCGCAACAAATATTCAGCAGCTTCCGCCAGCTGAGCGTAGGCTAGCTGTCTAGAATCAAGCCCACCCAGCTCAGTTTGTGCATAAGTAGATTCTTGCAGTGAATCCGCAGGCAAACCGTCAACATCAATTTCTGACTCTGCGCCGTCAAGAAGCGAACGCCCATTAGTCAAATCTACAATGGTTTCACGCTGTGAAGTTACCAAAGTTGACAACCCTGCCAACGAAGGCGCATCTTTCTCCAGTCGCCCACCCAGCACTCCAGCCAAATAATCTAACGCAATGGTAGAGTCCGCCAAGTCGGCATAGAGCGCTTGATAGAAATCGATATTCGTTTGATCAACCGCCTGCTTTATTATCCCTAAACTACCGGCTCCGGCTTTATTCGCAGCTGCGCCACTGCCTTTTTGTTCATGCAGGGCCCGCTCCAAGTCCAACCAAGTGTATGTTTCCCCCGAGACAGATTTAGCCAACGTTATCTGCCGAATCACCATGGGTAATTTCTCATTCATCCACGCGAATAAGTTAGTGCGATACTCAACATCACCATCTTCCATTACAGGGTGAATATGGTCCCAAAAGTTATCTGTTAGTTCGGCGAGAAGTAAAATACAAACTGGCAGTTTGACTAGACCGTGAAGGTGTATCTGCGCCTCTGTGAACCAAATCGCAACCTGGAGATCCTTACTCTTATCCAGCAATATTGTCTGGCTCAATTTACTGACCCGGCCCCAGTCACTCTTTTTAAGCTCATGCTCCCAAACACCCATGGGCAAACTTGGGTCATCGGCAGCTCTAGCTTCCTGAATCTCCGTATAGTTTGGTGACTCTTTTAATGACAATCCTGCGGGACTCTCCTCAGATATCGGGTGCAAAAAATCACCGATCGTTAAATCGTCTGAAACGGCTATTTCTGAAATTTCCATATTTTTCCTTTAAGAGCTGGCGGGCGCTGCGAAGGGGAACCGCTGAGGTAGTCTCAACGCTTTCTTTTCTTGAGTTTCTGGATCAGAACCAATCAACGACATTCGCAGAAATATTTCAATCGGAGTGATCTCATTGGAAGTAGAAGATCTTCGGATCGCCCCTTTAAATTCTAGCAACAGTGAATTTTCTTCAAGGGAGCTACTGTCCTCTCGCTCAGACTGATATTTTTCAATAAAGCGCAGAAGACTCCAGTAGCCAGAAGCAGAATACCTAAGCTTGCCATTAGTGGCCTGACCTGTTTGCGTGAGAAGGTTATAAGGCGAACCTGCCGCCCAGTTTAGATCAAAACCGGCTTTCTGCGAGAATTCCCAACGTAACGGAGCTGTTTGTCCCGGAAACTCACTGACCGTCTCACCCAGATAAAGGCGCTTACTACTGATATGACTGCTCGCGTCAAATTCCAGCGCAGGCGTAAGATCGGGGTCAAAAGCGACTTCTACTTCTACCCCCGGCTGCGCTCCGTTCGACTGACCAACTATTGCCCCTAACAAAGCTAACGATGCATCTAAATCCAGCAAAAAACGCTTCGCTTCTGCATAAGTTGAATTTTTCCAAGCCAGAACTCGCATCCGTTCCGACAAGCCATTTCGTTCGCCTTCATACACGGCGAGAAATGCCCTGAGCGCTTTTGGCGATAACGGTTTCGCCCCGGCTTTATTTGAAAACGGGTAGTAAGGAGCCAAGTATTTGGCAAAGGCTTCTGCCACGACAGTATATTCATTCTTAATGTTGTCTGCTCTGAGACGCTGACATTGTTCAACGGCCACATTAATCAGATTACGCCAGCGTAGCGCAAACACATTGTTACCTACGGGTGCCTCATAACTCTTAACCGCGTCATGACAATTACTAAACGTTGTGGCAGCAAAATCACCCAGAAAGAATTGCTCAAACTGATCTATATCATTTGAAGGATCTTTATTCTCCCGCTTACTGATTTCGATCAGTGAGCGCCGCCACTTAGCTAACAAGTCCGACTCTTTGAACTCACCCTCCGTATTGACTAAAAATATCACCACTGGCTGCGCATAATCACGGGCAATGATACTGCTGCGTCTAGCTTGTGCTGCAAGATAATCTTCAGCATTCGCATTGGTCAGCAATCCATAAAGCGCTTCCGAGTACCCGTTGGCCGACCATTTCGGTCTCGCTTTAGGTTCATAAATTCGGTTTGAGGAATATAAAAGATCAATATCCTCTAGAAGTTGGGTAGCTTGGGTGTGAGATTGAATAAGCAGACGCCTTTTGGCCGACTCAAGCCCTAGTTGCTCAAAAGTCGAAATGAGTGCAAGCAAAGGATTTAACGCTTTCTTAAAGTTAGCTACCCGATCAGCAATATTTGCCTCTCGTCGATCTAAAGTCACGATATCTAAGCGCGCACCACCAATCGACTCTATCTTCGCAGACTCAATAGTTGCGAGCATACCGCGTTGCAATTGGGCGAGCGCTACAGCCTGAGCAAGATAGGTCTTGCGATCTGCAGTTGGATCATCAGGCAAGTAACTGGATTCAAATCTACTTTCAGAATAGCTGAAATATTCATCCGCATAACCAAGCGCCGAGGCTAGGAGGTCTACCGACCAGAAAAATGCGCCCGATTGATTTGTCCACTGTAGTTCCGGCACAGATGAGAATGTAAAATTGGTCATCTCATCAATTAGATCAAAAACACTTTCTGCCGTACGTGAAATCATTGGCGAAAACTTGCCATCCACCATAACCGTTTGGTATAGCGGGCGCACCATACGCGCGTTATCAGCCTCCATTTGCGCGGCAAGTGCATTTTCACAGCGCCCTACAAATGCATCAATATCAACCTGGTATTTAAACGCCCTGTCTTCAAGTTTATCAAAATCATTGGATATTTTTTCCAAAGCCCGCTTGGTTTGAGAACAAAATGTTCCCTCGGAGCCTTCGCCAATAGTCTCTTCAATATGCGTGTGCCATGCTAAATATCTCGCAAACAGAGCGTTACTGATGGGTGATCGGTCACCTGAAGTGTTCTCCACCTCAATAATTTTGCTAATAAATTGCAAGGGCGCGGCAATTCGCTCCTTCGCCAATTCGATCTCGGCGTTGGAAGCTGATATCACTCGTTCCCAACTGACTTGGCCGGAAGTCACTGCATCTCTACATTGAAAGCGCTGAATCTCCTCTGATGTGTAGTCAGCAGCTGCAATGGCGCCTACATAAACCAGTGAATCTTGAGTCGCGGGCAAATCCCTACCATATAAACTAAAAACAAGTCGCGAGAATTCGTCAGATACAGACTGCGGAGAACGAGAAGAAACATCACCCATAATATCCCGCACAGTTGAGTAAGTTGCCGACGCGCCTGCAACATTACTTAACCAAGTCCGGTAGTCGTTATTGCGCAAGCTACCATCTTCCTTAAAAGCCGAAGGCTTGAGACTCTCGTATATTTTCTGACGACTACGGCACTCTAAAGACGGGAGAATTCGTTTGTCGAAAAGCTCTAGTTTGAAGACACTTTCTAACTCTTCGTCAGATGAAACAAATAGAGACCAAGGAATTGGACCACAACAATCTACATCCAAACCTTTGAGCTTTCCCAACACTTTCAAAGAAGATTCGATCGCGTCATAACCAGACTCTTCGAACCAGATGTCGTTCATCTGTACCGCAGCGTTTTGAATATCCCGGCTTTGTTGCCAAGCACCGTTAAGATCTATTCCTACCCAAAGAAATAAAGCAGCTAGGAAAGTAAGTGAGGCCACCTGGATCCTACGAAGTCGAGTATCTGCGGAAAGCACCTGATCTTGTATGGGGCTTGCGAGCGCGCGCTCTGGAAAAACTTTGTCTTTAAACAACCGCTGCAAAAATTGATGCTCACTACCCGCGCCGACTGGCATAACCCCAGTAAAATAGACACCACGAAATTTGGGTGGGTGAATGAGCAAACTTGAATCAAGTATCCCAGTCAAAAATTCTTTAACCGGGTTCAACAATGTCCGAATTGAATTTGGAAATGCAAGGATGCCCTCGCCGACGTCGCTGCCTTCATCCATACAGCCCACTAACTGAGTTTCTAGTGTCCGGCCAATCTCCTTGAACGCCTCGTCTATCATTTCTGGGTAGAAGGGTGTCTCTGAATTGTAAGGGTTAGACCAACCAAAAATTTCTTCAAGTTGTGACAGCTGACCTTGGTGGCGCCCGAATTCTTCGAATCCATCTAGTGCTTCCATCCCGGAAACGATGACATAGGCTGGCAGTATAAATTCAACCTCGTTCTGTACGCTCCAATACTGTTTGAAAAGCCAGTCGATCCTTTTGCGCCTTTCAACGCGATCCTCAATCAACAAGTCAGTGGCGGAAATAATCAGCACGACACCGTCAATGGCCCTTTCCGGGCGACTAGCGATAAGCTCTGTGGTGACTAATTCTGGAGACTTGTGATAAATCACACCACCGTGCTTGAGGATGACACAATTGCCAGTATCGTTACCGTGCCGGTCAGAAATATCCAATCGCTGCAAAACATCATCCCCGATGTCATCCACCAATGTCGTAACAGACTCGTATTGGCTGATGACCAAATAAACTGGGATTTCATAGCGATTCTTCGCCTTGCCGCTGAGTGCATCGATGCCATCAAACAAAGTACCGACTATGGGTTTTTGTAAAACCTCATCGTCGTCCGACTTACTGCCACCTGCACCCGGGATTTTCTTAAGATCATCACGCCCAATAGTGAGCATGTTCATTCCCTTGGGTAGAAAGGGAATACGGATTTTTAACTGTTTGCCACTGCGGAACACTAAGTAAACTATGATGCCAATAACTAACAAAGCTATGGCAAGTGCTATCCAGCCTCCACCAAGGAGGTCTACTATCTTGCCAAAACTTCGTTGCAGCGCGCTCGTATTCATAGCTCTATGGACTCACTCGAGACAAAAAATCGGATAGCTGAGTCACTACAGCAATCCAAATTAATAATGATGAGGCTAAAAGACCACCAAACGTGCCAAGCAAAATCTTCTTCCAGCGTTGAATGGGGGCCAAATGTTTGATCTGCATGCCTACAGGAGGCATCCATCCCAATGGCTGTTGATTTTTACTTTCAGAAGATACTGCATATTTGCTTTGCAATAGCCTAACGGCCTCTTCACGCAACGGTTTGTACGCAACTTGAGAACTGGCTTCTGGCGAGCCAAAACCCAACCATAAAATGCGCAGGTATACTGCCAACAGAGGGATATCCGCCTCGGCAAAACGCTTATCAAGAAGCAGATCGCGGACAGCATGAGGAAACCTTTTACCCGCAGATCGCGTGCCAAAGATCTCTATTTCAATCAAATTTTTGAGCCAGAGCTTTCGTGCTTTAACGCACATCGCTTCGGCAAGACCGCCCCAGTCGTAGCGCTGCAACAAATAGTCATCCCAATATGCTGCCACTGCGTATTTCATCTTCTCCAGATTGGCCAACTCAACCCTAGATATTGACCCTACGTTACCGATGGGCGCGGTCAAAGCACCCAGTAAAGATTTTTGCGCCGTGTGTAGACAGCCATCCAACTGGCTTGCATCAGATTCTGAGTCCAACGCGCGCAGGTCAGCATCTAGCTGACGCTTGACCTGAATCCAGCGCGAGAACATCCGCTCGAACTCTGTGAGGACTATTTCCTCGCTAATCCACATGCTAAATCAACTGTTCTCTGAAGCACAAAATGACGTCTGGTTTTGCAGCATCCAACTCTTTATCTGAACCAGACACCAATAACGTTTTAACCGGCGCTGCCCCGGGCTCAATTTGAAAAAGCACTTCATTATTACCTTCGATTAGCTTAAATTTTTCGAACCGTTGTACGTGTTGCCTTTCAAAACCAATATCCCGCCGCAAGGACAATTGCTCATAGTCAGCTTCGCTACAGATATACGCATTATCAACCCAATTTATCAGCGTTTCTTTGTCTGCGGATGAAGGCAGTTGGAAAGCCAGCAGTACTTTTTCGCCCTGCGAACCTTCGGGTAACTGACAAATGTGATTCCCTTCATCATTTAACTCAAATTGCAGAATCGCGTAGTCGAATCTCACGCTTTCGATGACTTCGTCGATAAATGCAAAGACTGGTCGAAAAGTTGAGTTCAAATCGTTGTGCACATAGTTAGCAAAAGACGGAGCCACCGGGTCGTCGCGCAAAGTCGCCAAATCCGAAGCGTAATCAATCACTTTGCAATAAAGATCGAAAGGATGGGCTTTAGCGCCCAGTAACGTTTCCAGCGCGGGAATTAACCGAGTCAGAGCAATGATACGCGATCTTTGTAACTGAAGAACTACCTGATCAGCTCGGCGATCAACAATCAGCGACCTCAATTGAACGGCCTTAATCCGTGCTTTGACTACAAGGCTGGTCAGTTGTTCCCACAGATCGTCCGACTTGTCGGCATAGCCCAAAGAAGCACTAAGTTGTGGCGGTGTATACGCTAGGAGCTGGTAAGTTCCGTCCTCGGTCTTCTTGATCTTGGCAATAGGCAAAGTGGTGTGATTTGGCGACCTTTCCCCTGCGATACTAAGTCGCAACAACGGATGTAAAGTGACTAAATCGACCTCATTGTGGGAATCCCCGATATCAGGAATTGCGCCTTCATTAACGCTGACATAGCGCCTACGGTCGCTGTCTGCATCGCTTGCAGCCTGATTATTGTACTTGGCTAAACTTACAGAGACGGTGACTTGCGCACCGGCCTCTATACCAAGATCATCCAGCTTTATCCCCACAGTTTGATCAATCCATGCACCCTCGTAAGATTGATCTGGGACCTCAAATTGTACCACTGAGCCATCTGGAAATACGCCTTCAAACGCCTTGAGAATTAGCTCATTCGAGGCCAAAGCGATATTGTCTATCTGCACGTGATTCACACCCCAGTAAAATCGAGACAAGCGTTTCAACTGATGCGCCAAAAGCGATTCAAAATAATGATCCGCGTGTTGCAAGTGCTGTGATGACAATAGCAACCCCTCGTTCCAATGAACGCGGTACTTGATTTTGGGCAAATTCAACATAGCGTTTTAGCTCCTTTTACGGCGACGATTGTTTTACCGCTTTCTGTCGCCCCGGGAGGTGCTTCAAGCAATGAAAGTTCTCCATCCATAGCGTATATCCATGGCGTTGCCAGCTTCGTAATATCCGCTTTGCCTACGTCTCTTATGAATACATAAATGGTTTGCGCAACTTTGTGTTGTTTTGGCAACTCAGAGAGCAAAGCACTATAACCCATGGGTAATTCGACCCTAATCACGTCAAGTTGATTTGAATAATTTTGGCAGAAGCCACCTTGCTCCTGAAACCAAGTTACAGCGTCGCTTTCGGCCAGCACGGCGGTAGCAGCGTCGCCATAAGCGAAGGCGATGTCAAACAAAAGTGCACTAGGATTCTCTCCAGACGCAGCCATAAGACCCACAGTTTCCACTTCATTGGGTCCAAGACCCACTACCGCGGCGGTTTTGCCGAACAATTGACACCCTGATGCAAAGAAAACCAAAGATACTAGCAGTGCAGGTTTCATTCTCCGAATCATGTCATCACCATCTTATTGAATATCCCCATTGTGATCGTCAAGCCATAACTATTAGGTAGGAGGCCATTTTGCCCGGTCGGATCTAAAAATCTCTTTGCCGGCGCACCTGCTTGATAAAACTTAAAGCTCCCCAGAGTGGCACGCGCCAGGGAACAGAACGCTTGCGACACCACACCACCACCGGATGGTGCAGATACCTCACTACCAGCCGAAGAAGTTGACAGCGTCAAAACGTTTTGTGCAAGCAACCCGCCAATATAGATATTTAATATATTAGGCGTACCCACACAGGACATCGAAACATTTATCATAGGGACGATGACTGGCCCAGCAGGCGTAATAACTTTATTTAAACATGGCCCCGAAAGGCTCATCGAACAGACAAAACCAGTTACAAACATATCTGTTATCCCATATTGATTCGGTCAGCATCCATAAACAGATCATTCTCTGCGGTGATGCTTTGTACCTTGGCCTGAGAAACAATTGTTTCCTCAGCGTTAATTTGAAAGTGTTTGGTCTTATTGACGATCGCTTGAGCCACCGTAACTAAACTTCCCCCAACCGACTGCATTAAATTTTCAGAAATCATCCGCAAACTACCAAATGGCGCAGACAACTTGATCGAATCTTGCGCCTGCACGTGGACACCATTTTCGGAGGTCAACGCAATAGACGTTGCTTTCACGACCAGGCCTTGGGCCTGCTCCGAGGATAGAGTTAAAATCCCATCGTTTGGGCGAGATACGATCGAAATAATTATGGACTCTTGCCCAACCTTTGCGACAAGTACACTGTCTCTACACGATGGCTCCACCAAGCAGCTTAATGCCCGCGATGCAACTAAACCGGACCGAAGTCGCCAGTAACCATCTGCTAGTTCTTCGACCACCAATTCCATCATCAATTCGCCGGACGGGCCTACTGGGCTGTTCGCCGAACTATGCGTTTCGTTTAAAGATGTAACATTCATTTTTTGTCCTTTATTGGCCACTGGTGGCATACTATGAAGAAGATGCTAATCGTTGTTCTATATTCAAACGCTGCTCGTCAGTGCCACTAACCCCTGCTTCCTGAATAGGTGATAGCTCGACATCTCCTGACACAGCGTGAAAACTGGCAAAACTCAAATCGGCCCCAGAAAAGTCGACCTCACTTATAACTGCGTTAGAAAAATCTGCCTGCCAAAGATCCGCATCGTTAAATTTAGTGCTTTCAATAGCCGCCATCTCAAACCGTGATTGCTTAAGCAATGTAGAGGCAAAATCTACGCCGCCAATCCTAGCTTGATCAAAATTGCTGCTCGGAAGCACCGCATTTTTGAAATTACAGTTCCAAACAACAGCTCCTGAAAAAATACATCCAATCATTTTTGCGGCAAAAAAATTCACCGCTGACAACTGACAACTAAGGAACTGGCAGTGCGTGATAACACTCTTAGAAAAATCTATATTTTCAAACACACCGCCGTTAAAAGAACATTCAATTATCTGAGCGCCATGCAAGTCATGACCTCTAAAAGTGCAATTCACCATTACGCACTTAACCAAATTCGTCGGCTGCCAAAGCGCTGAAGAAAAATCAACGTCGCACATAGCAACGCTGGTCCAAGAAATTTTCTCAAAGCTAGCTTGGTTGCAGGACGATTGAGCAAAAGTTGTCATTGATATATCGCTTTTGTCAAAGATCGCTGAGTCTAAGACACAATTGGAGAAGAGCCCCCGAAAAAATGTTGCGGCACAAAAACTGACCCCATACAAATTGGTTTCAACAAAATTCAACTGCGGCAGGCTGGTTCCTGAAAAATCGCAGCTTGTTAAATCACAGTTGATAAAAGTGATACTGCTAAAGCTGCTTTGCCTAAAATCGAGCGAAGACATTTTACATTTCTGAAAAGTTACTCGCTCAAACCTACTGCCTACAAAAGAAACATTCCGAAGGTCTACCTCAAGAAAAACCGCTCCAACCAGCGTCTGGCCCACCAAGTCCCCTACAACAGATTCTCCTTGGATCATGTTATCTTGCTCGAGAATCACTAACATTTCATCTACGGTCACGATTCAACCTCAAAACTTTAGTTGGCATAATATTTTTGGCGTCATTGTAATTTGCCTCTCCAAACTCTGCTGTCAGCACATCCGACTGGTGGAAATCTGCCCCACTTAAATCAGTTTTCGTGAAATTACTGTCCTGGAAATTAGTTCGTGCAAGCAAAGCATTTGTGAAATTTGAACCCTCATAGTTACTCTCGTTAGACAGACAATCTACAATAGTAACCTTGTTGAAGCTGCCTCCTGGAAACTCTGTCATTGCTAAATCTGATTTAGAAATTGCGCTTTCATCAAACGAAATACCGGTACCAGCCGCCGAGCGAAAACCACAGGCGAGCAACTTAGATTTGACAAAAATCACCCCAGTTAACCAAGAACCACCTGCAAGTTGGCAGCGCTCTAAAGAACATTTAAAAAAACTGGAAAACTGCAAGGAAGAATTCAAAAGGACACACCGATTGGCGGATACATCCTGCCAGGCAGAGAAACGAAGTTTACAATCGGAGAAAAAGGACCCACTCAAGGTCGTCCCAATAAACTCGGCCCCACTAAGGTCGGAGGCTGTGGACTTAATGTGCATTAATTCCGCATCCTTAAACAAAGCGCAAGGCAACTGACTATTTAGCATCATTACGCCATCAAGTTTGGCTCTAGTAAAATCCGCAGACTGCAATCGCGTGCTATTCATCATAACTTGACCAGAGAGATCGGCATTAACGAATGCGACACTTTCACCTATAGCGTAACTGAAATTTGCGCTGGATAAGTTAGAGTTCGTAAAGTCAGCTTTGCCAACCTTCGCACCCACAAATGATGCGCCCGCAAGATTTGAATTAACGAAAAAACAACCTTCTAAACTAGCGCACTCAAAAATACTGCCTTCGCAATTTTCGCCAGAAAAATCTAAACCAGAAAGATCAGCTCCCGTGAAATCCCGATATGCCAGTTCTTCACCTGCTTCGCGCATTTTAATCACCGCCGCCCTAAGCACGGCACCGGCATCTTGCGCTTTGAGATAACTAATGGGTTGAGGTTTTAACGCAGCGGCGAGCCCCACCAGTTCAAGTTTATTCAAAGCTTCTGAATCAGTGGCACCCGCTGAAGCAGCCTCGCTAATCGGTGAAATTTTCTTGATCGTACGGTCAAGGCTGTCAGTGGCCTTCGACATTTCAGGTATATTGCTTCCATCCGGACTAAGCGGTTCTGGAGAACTCGACCCTTGGAGAGCTGGCATTTTTTTTGTCAACTGAGTTAACGATGCAGCCATTGCTGGGAGATCTGGATTAGTTATAACTTCTGATCTAGGAGGAATAGTTGAGCCTGCATCGTTAGTTGGAGAAGTATCGTTGTTCAATTTCACTCTTTTTCGAGTTTTCTCTAGCGCTTTCTCTCTTATCGTCTCCGCTGACATCGTATTTTGAACCTCAGACTTTCCTTCTTCTTTCTTTGCAGCAACGATCTGTTCTTGCGCGGCACGCTCTTGTTCCGCCGTGTAATCCAGCATTGGACCCAATGAAAAGTTACGTTGCGAGACAGCTTCAGGCGACATCACTAGCCTTGAATCAACAGGTTTAGGGGCTTCGTATTCAACCTTGCCTAATCCGTGCTCAGCCGATATTTGCTCCTGCTTTAGGTTTGCTGCATTTTTACGTACAAGATTCACTCTTGCCACCTCGGCTTGATGTTGTTGCAGCTGAAGTGCCTCCTGCTCCGCAGTAAGTTGCGGTGACAGTTGAGATTCATCCATTACATGCGCGGCCGACGTTTTTGGATCCACGCGTTTGTTCAGAACATCTTCATAGTACTCAACGCTGCGCGGTTCGCAGTCCATCGATTCATAGGCCAACATCAAATTGTCCACTTGCAATTGGGCGTGTCGGCGACTCACTTCCCTTTGACCGCAGAATACTAAAGCGCCTAGCCCCACAGAGGGTAAGAACCAAACGGTTTCAAGTTTTAGTTCAATCTCGTCAAAACTCTTGTCAATATTCACAAATGCTCTTGGAATTAGCGCAGGCAATGTCCCTTCTATCGATGGGTAATCAGGGTGTAGATTCAAAAGCGTAAACTTCTCTCGCCCTGAGAGCTCTATGCGCTGATCAATGGGCGCCATATTAAAACGCGCAAAATCTAAATTATCCGGTAAAGCTGGAAATGTTCGGTCTACGTACTCCTGATCATATAGTTCGTTAGATACAGTTCTTGGCGCCCATTGAGAGTCAATAGGCCCATATCCCGCAGGCGCAACTTTTTGTCGAGGCGAATTCAACCGTTGATCCAAATACTCAATATTGGGCAATGCAATTTGCGTTTCACCAAAAGCGCCTTGCGTCAGTGATCCTTGACCGATTGGATTCTCTGGCAAATCTTTGAACCCAAAAGCTCTATCCCAGCTTATCGGTTTGCTCTTGAAGGGAGCAGGCGCTGTTGCACGACTTCGCATAAATCGCTTCTGCCATATTCGGTCACCGGATACTTGTAACTGTTTCTGTAGTTGTCCTATCGATAGCTCCACTTCCAGTTCAGTGACTGCCTTACCTCCCTCACTAAAAGCTTCCCCCACTAACAGAACCTCTTTAACAGGTTTTGGCATGACCTCGTCGAAAGGCTGAGTAGCCGGTAAGGCGGACATAACCCTGCGCCATGCCTCTGGATCAGGCAGAACATTTTCCGTCGCAAATAAATCGAAGAAAAAAATTGGCTTAATAACAAACTGATGCGTTTCAGCAATTGTATAAGTGCGGTGCAATAAACCCATCTTCATCGGTTTAATAATCTTCACATTTCTATCTTAATGAGTGCGATCATATTTATATTCATAGTAGTTTGCTTTATGTCCGGACCGTCTGGATAATTTTGGTATGAACCACCGGGCCAGTGCATGGTCAATTTTTCCCCTTCTAGTCTGATGCTTGTGCCTTCAACAAGCCCGGAAATATCAACCGAATTAGACAGAGCAACAATGCTAGTACGGTTCGAAACTTCAGTTAGTGAGGTCGATTCCTCTAACGCGGTTATCGACGAAGAGATGCTCGTGCCCCTTGTTGATTCGGAGACATCCACACCGGTTGTTGATGTAGAAACATTCATACCGTTTGTTGATGTAGAAACATTCATCTCCGCTGAGGATGCAGAAACACTCACGCCTGATGCAGAAGCGGAAAGGCTTGTAACCGTGGCAGATGCAGAAATGCTTGAGCCGGTAGTTGATACCGATGTGCTAGCACCTACCGAACTTTCTGAACTACTTGAACCAACAGCGCTCGCAGAATTGGTTACAGTATTAGCAGTTCTCGAGTCAGAAATCCCGTTCTGAGTACTCGTTGAAATAGTGTCTCCCTCGATCGTGGTAGTCGAAACTTGCCGGCCTGTTTGAGTGCTGGAATTCGTCTGATCACCATCTTGGTGAGTTTCATTATAGGTGTTGCCGCTCTGATAAGAATAAGAATAGGTATCTCCATATATTTTTGACTGCGATGCTTGAACGTTGGCTTGAGTAAGTTTCGGAGAATCGAAAAATGTCGCCAGATTTGTATTCTCAGGAACGTTACCACTTACACTGCGAGAGAAGCTTTTTGGCGAAAAGTTGAAGTTATATGGTGAGTTTTCAGAGAAAGAAACATCTGAATATTCGTCCGAACTATTGTCCTCAACGATACTCGTAAACGTTTCATAGCTGGTTTTGGGATCCATAGGCACAGATACTCTGTGACTATCCCCATAACTTGTACTGTACGAATTACCCAGCGAGGTATTTTTGGTGTAGAGCTGCGGCATAATGGTCTTACTGCCAACAGAATCTATCACTTGCTGAACTTCTGGCACCTCCGTGTCGTCTCGCGCCCTACCGACTAACACAAATGCTCCCCGCTCAGGAATAGTGGTCATGCTATCCGAAAGCCTTACCCAGACCGGAGTGGAGTCAACGTTACTATTGATAAACTGAACGTAGACACCCACCGCTTTGTAAAGAGGATTTTCTATATCTGTCGTCGTAAAATCTTTCTGGTGCTTGTCTACAAAAGCAGTTTTTTCGAGAAAAAACTTACTGACAAAACTCTTTTTTAGAAATTTGGTAACGTTTGCAATGGCTGTGCTAGAAGATTTGTTAGTATTACTCTCCATATCACAAACCTGCGCCACGATTGACCCATCTTGATCGCCCGTTGCCTCAAAGGCTTTACCAAAACCGTATTTATCAAAAGCACTAAACTGATTACTGTAAGAACCATCTATTTTTGCATCGTGGCTAACAGAAACCGCAACCATTTGCGCGCCTTCCAACTCGGGCCTGAAGTCTCCGCCATCCTGAAGCGTTAAAGGTTCTTCTTTGGTTTTGTTATTGACATTTTTGCTCCGTCTTTTCTCCCTAGATCTGAGAAAACGTAAATGCCTCAGCTGTTTTAACATCGACCTGAGACCACGCATAGACTGTCTATCATTTCGATCTAAGGTGTCTTCCTGCAGATCCCAAACATCTCTTGCTTCGGCAAGCTCAAATACGTAACCGCTACGCAAACTTGGACAACCTGAAGAACCAGACAGAGTAGACTTTGCGCTTAACAGCTGCTTTTCTAGCAGCGCTTTTCGAATATCTAACTCTTTCTCACCGGCGCCATAAGATACAATATGCATCTTTTCCATGCTTAGCGTCGGCTGAGACAACCTATCATCTCGATATACTGGCGCAACCTCTGCAGCATCAGCTGACTCCCAAGACGCTTGTTTATGCGCCAGTATCGTAGAGACCCCACGAACAGCAATACTTCTTTGAAAGCTAAATTGCGAAATACCGTCTTCAAAAGACAATCCTAACGTTGGACTGGTCAGATATAGCGTTTTCACGTCAGACGATTCGTTAGGCTCATCCTCCTTTGGCTCTAATAAAACTTGGTAATAGTTTTGATCAGTGAGCACCATAAGATGATCAGATAACGAGTGGACGAAGTAGTAAAATATTCCAGCTTTTTCCATAAGCCGATTCAGAAAATCAAGGTCCGTCTCACCTGCCTGCAACCAAGATTGTGATCTATAGGTGGCTAGGCCTGTTACAACTGCCTTTCTTGACTCACTGTCGTCTACTATTCCGCCCTCAAGCAAAGCGGATGAAGTGTAAGAGATACCGTTCTGAGAAAAAATCGATTCAATGACCTCAAGGATCGTTTGTTCTTCGAACATTCGATACGAGCTCTGGAAAGCTAACAGCGAAATACGCGGCTTCATCGTAATATTCCAAATGCCGCGATCAGACATAGCAACATCAAAAACAATGCCATTAAAAGTAGAGACCTTACGATGGACCGGATACGGCTCAGAGGCCTCCTCATCGGTTTCTGCAAGACCAATTAGCACCGTGATAGAGGCGCCCAACAACGCATCCATATTCAGCCTAGGCTGACCGTCACCCTCATCAATGGGGTCCCTATAGATAACGGAGTCATAAAACGTGTAGTCATTCGCGCGAATATCGAGCTTAAATTCAAAGGCTTGTGATATCCCTTCCGTCCCGGAAAAACTCTGCAGCCTGAGGACATTCGACTCCAAGACAGTACCATCGGTCATTTCCACACGCACATCGAGCGAACACCTAGGGTTGTTGTAAGCGCCGAGGCTATCATCAACTAAATCCAGACGTTCTACGTAGGGGCCTTTGCCATCAAACTGGTCCGTCATACTGCCCCCCCATCAAGCGCTGCTAGCATCTGCCTGCGATCTAAATACAAACATGCGCCCTTGCTTTCACTCTGGACTTGTCGCTCCCGGGCTAACCAACTGGAAAACCCCAAACGCTGACTGCCCAATTTCGCCTTGGGAGCGTCCCTCGCCTCCAGTTTCAACTCTAGTTTAACGTCGAAAACTAAGTCCGTGAGCACTGCAATCAGAGCCACAACCTGATTATGCTTCTGCCCCCCTGGCAGAAAAGCGCTGTACTCTTGCAATAAAGAAAATGTTAGAAAAACTGTAATGCAGTTAGAATGACTCCAGTAGCGACGGCCAAGGCTACGACTGCCATCAAGCGCAGTAGCGCCATCTAATTTTACTTGACTGCTTTCTGGCAATTCTCGCCAACCACCACTCGCGGGCTCAACCTCAACTGTCACATTAAGCAATTTCGTTAGTAACTGTTTTAGTAGGCTGTAGCTAACTCGCCGGTTGCCAAACACGTTGGTATAGCGACGCCAAAAACGTGGGAATACCGATGGCATTTTTTGCTCAAACCGCGACCCATCTGCAATACCAGAAACTGACTGAAACAGTTCAAATAATTGCGCGTCACTCTTCTCTCCATTGAACAAAAGAGGACTAAACTTTTTCTTGATGTCGTACAAAGTACGCAAAATTTTGTCATTGAAAATGTCTATAAAAGCCGCAGCACCGGCATTCCCAGACTGCGACTCTCGCGCTATCTGCTCTGAATAAACCTGGGGAATTGGTCCTTGTTGACCTAGAAGATGAAAGGCGTTGGCGTTTACTTTTACAGAAACGCCCTCTTCACTGCGTTTAATATCTACGCCATTAACAAAATTGGGCTTTAGCGCTGGGCTATTATGACCCGAAAAACCATAAGACAGGGATTCTTCCTCACCCAACTGTAAGCCATCTAACAACCTTACTAACTGGAAAAAATTATATTCTTCAGCAGTCAGGTCGATACCTTTTAAGCGAGCATTTTGTGCCCAGTAGTTGGAGACCACTGACCGACCCTCCTATCGCCAAGATACAAATCAAGAGAAGAAAAACTATTAACGTGCGAAAACAAAGAGAGAAAGTGCAAAATGACCCGCCCAAACAGTAACGCTTTACCCTGGAACATCCGATCATTCAGCGTAATCGTATAACGCGTACCATGATGATAGCCTCGCCACCCGCCCTGCCGAGATGCAACAGGCTCCTCGTGTGCAGTAACACTTTCAATGCTGTCTAAAAGCCTCTGCGCCACTTCATTATCTGCGGGCGCACACAATGACAATGTCATCATCAATGCGTCTTTAGCAGTGTCAGGCGATGACAAGGATACATGATGACGCGAAAGCGCAGCCAACATCTTCCACTGAGAGGTTTCGTCTAATTCTGCGATACAATAACGAGTCGGGCGAGTAAGCAATCGGCAATTTTGCACAGGCGCCGTACCCAGAACGGCCAAAAGGTGGTTGGCTTCCAAGCCCGCACAAAGCTGGCGGTTATTACACTTAGTCTCTGCATAAAGGGACAATCCATTTAGGTCTATATCATCCCGGCTAAAAACTGAGATCCAAACATCACTCCCAGGCGCTTTGCGTCGTTGGCTTTCCTCTTTTTGAGTTACCCAATATAGACCATCGCCTAACGCGTCTGGGTGCTGGGTAGAGAAATAGGGCTTGATGTTATGCCTAATCCCAGATCGGTCGATTCCATAGACTTTTACAATTTTTTGAATCTCCACGTCTCGTTCATTAGCTCTGTCCGCAGAGAGCCTGTAGCGATAGTTTTTTTCATGGACGACTACCGGGTCACTTGTCTTTTTGAAGATATTTATCACTGGAAAACAGTTTAACTTTATTGCATCCCGACGCAGGCCTATCGTACTTGGAAGAACATCATCCAAGATCAGGTGGATGTTAATTTGCGCGGCACCGTCAGAGATAAAACTACCTAAGTCTAAATCCGCTAGCCCCAGAACTTGGAAGAACGAAAATTTTTCGGGAAAGGCAAAGAAATCTTCCACCACCGAAAGACCCAATTCTCCATCACCGCATAAACCAAACATTTGTTCGGCATCGTCAAAGCCGCACATAGAAAAGTTGTCTTTGCCCAAATACTTGACAATGCGCCCGCCTGAGTCACTCACAGCAACACCAATTACTTTAGACGCCAACAAATCATAAAAACGATCAGACTGGTTTTGATCAACGTCTATATAAAAACGTAATGGCGCATCGAACCGAAGCGTGTCTAGGCTACTTCCTTCACTGGCCT
>ERZ807291.4191-NODE-4191-length-19444-cov-55.307081_pt1 | contig 19444 bp, 17 predicted proteins | sample MGYA00521257_ERZ807291 | MGnify/ENA primary metagenome ERZ807291 (study PRJEB31413, sample SAMN03169783) | marine metagenome | biome: Marine; feature: Water; material: Subsurface seawater | place: North Sea | collected 2011-04-28 | depth 1 m m ... | reverse complement strand
ACTACAGAAGATCAGGGGTATACGCAAGGTTTAGGCTTATCTTATCAGGTGAATTTTAATACTCTAAATAGTTTATTGACAAAGATTGGTTTAAAGAAAAAAAAGCAATTAAAATTAAAGGAATTAGTAAAGAAAGATTCCATAAAAACAAAAGTTTTAGAAGATTTTAGTGGAAATTAAATGATATACCTCTTAAAAGTATAAAAGCTACTTTAGAGGAACTTAAATCTCTTTTGAAAATTGTATTAAAAATTAAGAGATATTTAATAATACTTATTTATAAACCCTTTAAAATAAAGGGTAAATAGGCTAAAACGATTTCGTAGATTTTTTTATTTAAATGCTTAAAAAGCAGTAATTTTACACTATAAAATATGAAGAAAATTAAAAAAATAGCAGTCATGACTTCTGGAGGAGACGCTCCAGGAATGAATGCAGCAATAAGATCTGTGGTTAGAGCATGTGCTTATTACAGTTTAAGTTGTGTAGGAATATACAGAGGCTATGAAGGTCTTATCGAAGGGGATTTTGTAGAATTAACTGCAAGAAATGTTAATAATATTATTAACAAAGGTGGTACTATTTTGAAATCTGCAAGATCAAAAGAATTTAGAACTAAAGAAGGTAGATTAAAAGCTTACGAAAATCTAAAAGAAAATGATATTGAAGCCCTTGTTGTTATAGGTGGAGATGGTTCTTTTACCGGGGCAGTTATTTTTAATGAAGAATTTGAATTTCCTATTATTGGAATTCCTGGTACTATTGACAATGATATTTTTGGAACTTCTCATACAATTGGGTACGATACAGCTTTAAATACCGCTGTAGAAGCAATAGATAAAATTAGAGATACAGCATCTTCTCACAATAGATTATTCTTTGTTGAAGTAATGGGAAGGGACGCTGGTTTTATTGCATTAAATGCAGGAGTAGGTGCAGGAGCAGAGGAGATTTTAATACCCGAAGAGGATTTAGGCTTAGATAGAATGTTAGAGTCTCTTAAAAAGAGCAGAAGAACAGGTAAATCGTCTAGTATTGTAGTGGTAGCAGAAGGAGATAAATCAGGAAAGAATGTATACGAGCTGGCAAAGTACGTAGAGGATAACTTACCAGAGTATGATGTTAGAGTATCAATTTTAGGTCATATGCAAAGAGGGGGTTCCCCTTCTTGTTTTGACAGAGTACTAGCAAGTAGGTTAGGTGTAAAGTCTGTTGAATTATTATTAGATGGTAAAACTAACTTGATGGTGGGCTTAAAAGATAATGAGGTAATTAGTTCGAGTATTTCAGAAGCAATAAAAGGAGGTCATTCAATCAATCAAGAGCTTTTAAGAGTTTCTGATATTATGACAACGTAATACAAATAAGTAAATAAAGATTATATTATGATAAAAGTAGGGATTAACGGATTTGGAAGAATTGGAAGATTAGCATTCAGATCATCAGTAACAAGAGACAATGTACAAGTAGTAGCTATTAATGATTTATTAGATGTAGATTATTTAGCATATATGTTAAAATATGACTCAGTTCATGGAAATTTTGACGGAACTGTTGATGTGAAAAACGGTATGTTAGTTGTGAACGGAAATGAAATTAGAATTACTGCGGAAAGAGATCCTGCAAATTTAAAATGGAATGAAGTAGGTGCTGATTATGTAATTGAATCTACAGGTTTTTTCTTAACAGAAGAAACTGCAGGAAAACACTTATTAGCAGGTGCTAAAAAAGTTGTTTTATCTGCACCATCCAAAGATCATACACCAATGTTTGTAATGGGTGTAAACAACACAGAATTAAAAGCAGATCAACAAATTTTTTCTAACGCATCTTGTACAACAAACTGTTTGTCACCTATTGCGAAAGTTTTAAATGACAATTGGGGAATTTCTGAAGGTTTAATGACAACTGTGCATGCTGCAACTGCAACTCAAAAAACGGTAGATGGACCCTCTATGAAAGATTGGAGAGGCGGACGTTCTGCTATTCATAATATTATACCTTCTTCTACTGGGGCGGCAAAAGCTGTAGGAAAAGTAATTCCTGCTTTAAACGGTAAATTAACAGGTATGGCTTTTAGAGTTCCTACTATGGATGTTTCTGTTGTAGATTTAACAGTGAAATTAGAAAAGCCAGCTACATATGCAGAAATTTGTGCAGCAATGAAAACAGCTTCTGAAAGTGGACCAATGAAAGGTGTATTAGGATATACAGAAGATTTAGTAGTTTCTCAAGATTTTATTGGAGATACTCGTACTTCTATATTTGACGCTAATGCAGGTATCGCATTAAATGATAACTTTGTAAAGGTCGTTTCTTGGTATGATAATGAAATTGGATATTCAACTAAAATTGTAGATTTAATAGAATACTCTGCATCTTTATAGATTCAAAATAAATTCAATAAAAAACCTGATAGATTTAATTCTATCAGGTTTTTTTATGCAATTTAAGTATTTAGTTATTTCACGGCAATCGCACTAATTTCTACATTTACAAACTTAGGTAAATTTGCAACTTCTACTGTTTCTCTAGCGGGAGCGGTTTCATCATTAAAATACGCTCCATAGACAGTATTAATTTCCGAAAAATTATGCATGTCAGAAATAAATATAGATGTTTTAATTACGTTTTCAAAAGTCATATCAGCAGCCAATAAAACCTGCTTCAAGTTTTCCATTACTTGTCTTGTTTCAGCCTGTATATTGTCTAAAACTAATTTTCCGGTTTTTGGATTAATTGCAATTTGACCAGAAGTGTATAGAGTGTTTCCTGATAATACTGCCTGATTATATGAGCCAATAGGCGCAGGGGCTTTAACTGTAGTGATTATTTTTTTCATTTTTTTGATATATAAAGTTTCTTTATTTAATGCTTCAATACTTGTTTCCCTACCTTTTTTAGAGGAACATGCTACTAGTAGAATAGTGGCTACTAAATACGTTATAATTTGCTTCATTTATTTATTTATTTTTAAACATATAATTAAAAAAGCCTTCTATCTGGTGGCTTATTTTTATCCCATTTTAAATCGGATAAAATGGAAGATTTTACACCGATAAAAAAAGTATAAGAAGAATTAGTGCCAAAAGGAACCCAATTAAAATTTAAATTCCAACTATCTAAATCTCTTGTAAAATTAAATCTAGAAAAGGTAAAGGCACCTCCTTTAACGTCATAACCAGAAGAATATCCCATTTTCCATTTTGGAGATAATTCTAGATTACCACTAAACATAATACTATTTACAGTAATTTCCCCACTTTCTAATCCATTGTTTCTGTAGCCCGTTGAGTATGCTAGGTTAATAGACCATGGTATTTCTGCTTGGTATAGTTTTGCTGTTTTGTTTTTATCTTCTTCACTTGTATTTGTAGTATTATTTCTTTTCCCAAATCTATCTGTTGGATTGATGTCTGCACCAATTAAATCTTGAGAATTATTAGGATCTGTATTCTCTTTTTTCTTAGCTCCTTTTTCATCTTTTTTGAAATCTGCACTAGAAATAGAATAATTTGCGGTTAAACTCGCATTTGTTAACCTCAAACCTGAAAAGTTGTCATTAAACTCATTAATTCTAAGAGGGGACCCATTTGAAGAGGCAATTACCTTATAAGGATCGAAGGAACCATTTAGGTTTACAGATAATTTATCCTTAAATAAACGAGTTCCTGCAGAAAAACTAACGGGAGACCAGCGTAAACTGTCTGCTGCAATATTGTAAGAACTATTAAAATTTAAATTATTTAAAATCGATACTTTTTCGTCTTCGTCATCACTGTCTGGATCTTTCGGAGCAACTTTAGCTTCTAAAACGTTGTTTAAAGAAATACCAATAGCGTTGCTTAATCCAGAGGCTGGTTTTCCGTAAATACCTTGATCAAAAACAGTATAATCTTGCAAGTCATTAGGGTCATTACTAGCTTGTACTTGTTTTAAATATTTTTGTTCAAAATCTGGCCTATATGAATAAGAAACAGAAGGTCTAAAAGTATGCCTTATAGCCTTTAGTCTTCCTTTTTTGAAGTTAAAAGTACCGTAAATATTGGTAGATAAACTTACACCAGCATTATATTCTCTAAAGCTTTTAAATCCTCTTAAAGTATCGGTAACAATAACATTTTCATTAACATCATATTTTTTCTGAATATAATCAAATTGCCAGGTTTCTTCATAACTAACGCTAGGAGATACTGTAAAATATTTTAATGCTTTAAAATTTGTGTTTGTACCCGTTTTGTGCTGCATACCAGACCTAGAAGTTTCAAACATTTTTGCAGTTAAAAATTCTTCATCTGTAGTATTAATTAAATACTTACTATCTAAGGTGTAATTAAAACCCATTTTTTGAATTGGATTCTTTTTTACACCACCTTTTCCTGCAAAAGGGTAAATTCTATTCATATTTACAGATAAAGCCGGCAATGTCATGGTGATTTTCTCTGTATTGGTGTTTTGTTGGTGCTGTGCTGTAACGTTAAGGTTAAAAGGGGTACCAACAAAAGTCTTACTATAGTTTATAGAAGAACTAAGTGTGTTAGTCTGTGTTTGTGCAACATTAAACTGATTTTGAGATTCTCTAAAAAACTTACTACTTCCTAGGTTTACAGATGCTGTAAATCTAGAATTCGGACTTGCTTTAGCGTCTTGATTGTGAGACCATCTCAAATTATATCGATTACTTTTAAGATAGTCATCAAAACCCCTTATTCCGTTGATATTATTTTCGAAATTAAAATTAAAAGTTCCACCAAAACGATACCTCTTTTTATAGTTTGAATTTGCTCTAAAACCCCAACTTCCATTTGAATAGGCATCTCCAGTAATTGCTAAATCAACATAATCACTTATCGCAAAATAATAGCCACCGTTCTGAAAACCAATACCTCTAGAACTACTTCCGGTATCAAAGGCAGGAATTAAAAAACCAGATACACTTGTTGAGGTAATTGGGAAATAGGCAAAAGGTAAATAGATAGGTGTTGGCACATCTGCAAGATATAATTGACTACCGCCAACAATTATTTTTTTTCCAGGTATAATTTTAGCTTTGCTTGTTCCAATGTAATAATCTAATTTTTCAGATGTAGTAAATTTAATATCTCTCACGTAAATAGTAGAATCATTTACTCTTTTAGTTTTTTTACCAAACGTAAACATTTCACCTTGTTTGGTTTTTAAGCCATAAATTAAGGCTTTCTTAGTTTTGAAGTTGTAGATCATGGAATCTTGCTCAGATTCCTCACTTCCTTGCTTAAAAACAGGGCGCTGGGTATACTCTAAACTATCTTTAATTCCTTTAGCAAAGAGTGTGTTTTTAACGTAATCAACTACAATTATACCAGCTTTTAAATCTATATCTGTATAAGTAATGTTTGCTTCATTATATAATGTAACCGTTTTATCCTTTGCATTTTGTATGGTATAATCTTTAGCAACATGCGTAATAAGATCTTCTATGGATTCTTTCGGTTTTATAGAATCTATTGCAATTGTGTCTTTTTTCTTGAGTAGTAAAGTATCTTTTTTTATTGAAGTAATCTCTTTAATTTGTTTTTTGGATACGGTGTCTTGCTTAACTAAAGGAACTAAAATTCCGTTAATTGGTTTTATATCTTGAGAAAAACCTAGCTTTGCAAAAAAGAAGCAGAAAAATAAAAGTATATATGATAGGTTTGTTTGCAATGCTTTAAATGTTATTTTTGTAAATGAATAAAAGTATGGGGCATTATCTGCCACAGCAAATTTAATAAACAAAATTAGTTAAATTTTATTGATGCAATCCCAACAAAAACACAAAAATATTATCAAAAGAAAAATTCTCTTTTTACTATTCTTTATATTTCTAAGCAACAGCTTTTCTGTCTGTGCTCAAAAAGAATATGTTGTTGTCTTAGATGCTGGCCATGGCGGAAAGGATCCGGGCAATTTAGGTAACGGATTTAAAGAGAAAAGTATTGCTTTGAAAGTAGTTTTAAAGATAGGGGCATTGTTAGAAAAACATAAAGATGTTAAAGTGCTTTACACTAGAAATAAAGATGTTTTTATAGATTTATGGAAAAGAGGAGATATAGCAAATCAGGCAAAAGCAGATTTATTTGTTTCTGTTCATTGTGATTCGCATACTTCAAATGCATTCGGTGCAGGAACTTTTGTGTTAGGTTTAAGAGGGAATAAAAAAAACCTAGAAATAGCCAAAAGAGAAAACGCAGTAATTCTTTTAGAGGATAATTACAGAGATAAATACGAAGGTTTTGATTCAAATTCTGCAGAATCTGTGATTGGTTTATCCTTGCTTCAAGAAGAAAATTTAGATAAAAGTTTAGCTATTGCCAGCTTAATTCAAAATAACTTTACTTTTAAATTAAAAAGAAATAATAGAAAAGTAAAACAAGATAATTTTCAGGTTTTAAGAGAAACTATCATGCCAAGTGTTTTAGTAGAATTAGGGTTTTTAACCAATAGAAAAGAAGGCGTTTTCTTGAATTCTAAAAATGGTCAGGTTCAAATGGCAAATGAAATAGCAGTAGCTATTTATAGTTATATTAAAAATTTAAAATTAAATACGGTTGTAGATATGGGTGATACTGCAGCGCCGATAAACGAAATTAAGTTTAAAGTGCAGATTGCAGCAGGAAAAAATAGACTTAGAACAAAATCTTATAATTTTAAAGGTTTAAAAAATATAGAAAGAAAGCTTTTTGGTAGTATTTATAAATATTATTACGGTAACTCTTCTTCCTATAAAGCGATTAAAGAGTCATTAAAAAAAGCAAAATCTAACGGCTATAAGCAGGCTTTTATTATTGCTTTTAAAAATGGTGAAAAAATAGCTTTAGAGGAAGCTTTAAAAATGCCATAATATTAAGGGCTTCTAACAAAAATTATTAGTAATTTTGTTGTAAAACTTCTATATATGTCTAAAGAATTAAAAACAGGAATTATTGCAGTAATTATTATTGGTATTTCTATTTGGGGCTTTAATTTTCTAAAAGGACAAAACTTATTAGATCCTGGTTCTCGAACCTTTAAAGTTGAATATGCTAGAATTGGTGGGTTGTCTGAGTCTAGTACAGTTACAATTAATGGTCTAAAAGTAGGTAAGGTAGACAATATAGAGTTTGATACTAGTTTAGAAAAGAGAGGTCATTTATTAGTAACATTTATCATAGATAATGATTTTGAGTTTTCTAAGAGAAGTATCGTTAAAATTTATTCTCCAAATCCTTTAAGTGGCTCTAACTTAGCAATAATACCTAATTACGAAGGCGATATAGCAATGTCTGGAGACCTCCTTCAGGGTGAGATGGAAGAAAGTTTATTTACCTCAATAGGAGAGCGATTAAACCCACTTCAACAAAAAATAGAAAGTGTAATTGTAAGAACAGACAGCCTATTTGGTGGTTTAAATAAAGTGTTAAATGACAATACTATTAGCGGAATTAATACATCTATTGCTAATTTATCTGCAACGATAGTAGATATCAGAAAAACTATTGAAGCCGTGAATTCTATGGTTTCAGATAATCAAGAAAACTTAAAAATTACTATAGAAAATACAAGAAATATTACAGCGAACTTTAGCAAAGTATCGGAGAATATAAATGCGGTAGACTTTAAGAAAATTATAGATAAGGCAGACGAGGCGGTAGGCAATTTTAACGAAATGTCAAAAAAAATAAATGCTGGAGAAGGAACTTTAGGTCAGTTGCTTAATGATAAAAGAATGTACGATAATTTAGAGGCGGCTACTGGAGAGTTAGAACAGCTCCTGAGAGATATTAAGTTAAATCCAAAAAGATATATTCATTTTTCAGTATTTGGGAAACGACAGCAGCCTTACGCTGAAAAGATAAAAAACTAATTTATAACCAATAGCACTATATAAATGCAATACTTACCAAATATACTTTTTGTAATCGCATTAATTGCTGGTCTTGGCTTTTTTGCGATGAATATTCGTAAGATCTTTAGAAATATAAATCTAGGGAAACCTATAGACAGAACAGACAACAAACCCGAACGTTGGAAAAATATGATTAAGATTGCTTTAGGGCAGTCTAAAATGGTTAAAAGACCTTTTTCCGGTTTTTTACATATTGTTGTATATCTTGGCTTTGTGATTATTAATATTGAGGTTTTAGAAATTATTATCGATGGAATTTTGGGAACGCATAGAATTTTTCAAGGTTTTATAGGAACAGATTTGTACGCTTTTTTAATAGGGACTTTTGAGATTTTAGCAGCATTAGTTTTTATAGCAGTTATCCTTTTTTGGACGCGAAGAAATATTGCAAATATCAAACGTTTTCTTAGTTCAGAAATGAAAGGCTGGCCAAAAATGGACGGGAATATTATTTTGTACTTTGAAATGGTGTTAATGACACTTTTCTTGGTCATGAATGCGACAGATGCTCCATTTCAAAATGTAGGTATTGGAAATCCTGTAAGTCAGTTTATTGCCCCTACTTTTGATGGGTTCTCATTCGAAGCGTTGCACGTAATCGAAAGATCTGCTTGGTGGATTCATATATTAGGAATTCTTGTGTTTTTAAATTATTTATTCTACTCAAAACATCTACATATTTTATTAGCCTTTCCAAATACATTTTTTGCAAATTTAAATGTAAAAGGGCAATTTAATAATTTAGAATCTGTTACTAAAGAGGTGAAATTGATGATGGATCCTGATGCAGATCCTTACGCAGCTCCTTTGGAAGGAGCGGAAGAGGAAGTTCCAGAAAAATTTGGTGCATCAGATGTTTTAGATTTAAATAAGATGCAGCTTTTAAATGCATATACGTGCACAGAATGTGGGCGTTGTACATCTGCCTGTCCGGCAAATTTAACAGGAAAAAAATTATCTCCTCGTAAAATTATGATGGATACAAGAGATCGTTTAGAAGAGGTTGGTAGAAATATAGATACAAACGGTGGAACTTTTAAGGATGATGGTAAACAATTACTAAACGATTATATTTCACCAGAAGAACTTTGGGCTTGTACAAGTTGTAATGCTTGTGTTGAGGAATGTCCAATAAATATAGATCCACTTTCGATTATTATGGATATGAGAAGATATTTAGTAATGGAAGAGAGTGCTGCACCGCAAGAATTAAATGCTATGATGAGTAATATTGAGAATAATGGTGCTCCTTGGCAATATAATCAACAAGACAGATTAAACTGGGCAAACGAGGAGTAAAACAATTTTAAATGATACGTTTTTAATCATAAGTTGTAATAACTTAACAATAGCTTAAAAATATAAATATGATAGTACCAACAATGGCAGATATGATGGCGCAAGGAAAACAACCAGAAGTGTTGTTTTGGGTTGGTGCTGCAGGAAGTTATGATGATAGAGCAAAAAAAATATCTAGGGCATTTGTAAAGATACTATATGAAGCAAATGTTGATTTTGCAGTTTTGGGCACCGAAGAGTCTTCCACAGGGGATGCGGCGAAAAGAGCAGGAAATGAATTTTTGTTTCAAATGCAAGCAATGATGAATATCGAGGTTTTAAATGGTTACGAAGTAAAGAAGATAGTTACGTGTGATCCGCATTCATTCAATACTTTTAAAAATGAATATCCAAGTTTAGGCGGCAAGTATGAAGTTTTTCATCATACACAGTTTATACAAAATTTAATATCTGAAGGACGTCTAAAAATTAATGAGAGTGCACTTCAAGGAAAAAGAGTAACCTTTCATGACCCTTGTTATTTAGGTAGGGGAAATGATGTTTACGAATCTCCAAGAGATTTAATTCGAAGATTGGGCGTTAATCTAACAGAAATGAAACGCAATAAGAAAACTGCTTTATGTTGTGGGGCTGGGGGGGCGCAAATGTTTAAAGATGCAGAGGCAGGTGATAAAGAAGTAAATATTTTAAGAACAGAAGATGCTTTAGAAACGAAGCCAGATATTATTGCAACTGGTTGCCCATATTGTAATACTATGATGACAGATGGTATTAAATTCAAAGAAAAAGAAGCTGAGGTTGTGGTAAAAGATATTGCAGAGTTAATCGCAGAAGCAAATAATTTATAAGATGAAGAATATAATTTTGGTGTTTTTTTGTATTGCTACTTTTTCATGCACTAAGACTGATGAAGTGAAAGAAATTCCTTTAGAAGAGCCAAAGGATGAGGTTGTTGTAACTCCTGTATTTGTAAAGGATAAATTAGTTTTCACGGTGCAAATTGCAGCTCTTAGAAAGCCCAACGCTAAATTAGCAAGTTTATCAAATATTTATATTTATAACGAAGATGATTTATTAAAATATAGATTCGGATCTTTTAAAACATATGCTGAAGCAAAAACATACAAGATAGATTTGGGGATAAAGCACCAAGGTGCTTTCGTGCAAGCCATGTTAAACGAGTCTCCTATCTTAATTAAAGATGCTTTACAATATTAATTTTTATGACAGATTCTTTTCAAAATATTCCAGTTACTTCTTTTCCTGATATTACTAAAATCGAGTTTAAATCTATACATAAGAGATATTTAAAAGTATTATTGATTAATGTTTTTTTAATTTTTTTAGTTGTATTTCCAGCGCTTTTTTTTGTTGATAAAAAGGGGCTTTTTGAACTTTCACGAAACTCAATTTGGATATATTTTGCTCTTTTTTTAGTTTTTATTGCTGTACTTTCCATTAAAATGATAGGTTTTAAAAAAAGAAAGTATGCAATAAGGGAGAAAGATGTCTCTTACAAAAAAGGTGTCTTTTTTAGAAGTTTAACAACCGTGCCTTTCAACAGAATACAGCATATAGAAATTGATCAAGGACCTATTTCTAGATTTTTTGATTTGGCTTCTTTAAGCGTTTTTACTGCCGGAGATAGTAGTGATGATTTAAAAATTAGTGGACTTTTAAAAGAGGATGCACAACAAATAAAAGAATTCATCAGTAATAAAATAGATGGATAATAAAGAAGACTTTAGTCAATTTAGAAGACAATCTCAAAAAGGGATTCTTGTTATTTATATAAATATACTTTACAAAGCTTTGAAAGCTTTTTGGTTCCTACTATTTTTATTCATTCAAAAATTTTCTAAGATTTCTGAAGATAAATTAGTATACATCTATATAGGTGTTGCTGCTTTATTAATGTTTTTTTTAATTAGAGCTTTTTTAATTTTTAAGAACTTCCAATTTAAAATAATACGCAACCATTTTATTCTGAAGAAAGGTATTCTCAAAAAAACAAATACCTCGATTCCTTTTGATAGGATTCAAAACATCAATTTTAAACAAAATATTATTCAGCAAATAATAAATGTACATGAAGTAAATATAGAAACTGCTGGATCTAGTAAGGCAGAAATTTCTATTAAAGCATTATCATATAAAGAAGCAAGTGCTTTAAAACAGGCAATTACTGTTTTAGATAACAATAGCAACGGAACATCCAGTATTGAAACAGTAGAGAAACCACTATTAAAAGTTGGATTTTTCGCTTTAATAAAGGTAAGTCTTACAGAGAATCATTTGCAGAGTTTATTGCTGTTATTTGCAGTTTTAGTAGGTTTTTTTCAACAGTTTAATGATCTTCTTGACCGTTTAGGAAAACAAGATATATTAGATAATTACATCACTAAGAATACTTCTTCATTAGAAAATAATATTCTTTTAATAGTAGGATTTTTAATATTGTTATCATTTACGGCAGTTTTAAGCTCTTTAGTGCGGGTAGTGCTAAGACATTTTAATTTAACTGTTTTTGTAAAGAACAACGCCTTAGAAATTTATCAAGGATTAACAACTAAGAAATCTGTTATTTTAAAGAAAGACAAGGTACAGCATATCTCCATATCTCATAACCCTATAAAAAAGAAGTTAGGTATTTCGTTTATTACTTTTAAACAGGCAATAAGTGGGAAAGAAAAAAAGAAAAAGGATAAAATTATTAAAATTGTGGGTTGCAAACTAATACAAGTTTCAGCAATTAAAGACTTGCTTTTTCCTGATGAAAACTTCGATGATTTAGTTCAGAATTTTTCAGATTCGTACTTTAGAACGCGCTTGTATTTTAGATGCTTCTTGGTACTTATTATAATAAATATAGGTCTTTATTTAGGTTTTGAAAATAGTTCTATTTTTTGGATGAACAGTCTGTTAATGCCTATATTTATAAGCGCAACAGAATTAAGCTTCAAAAAGAGATATTACCTTTTTAATACAGATGTATTGATAGTTGGTAGCGGTACTATAGAAACTCATAAAACGTATTTACCTTTTTTTAAAGTGCAGAATGTGGAGTTGAAACAGACTCTTTTTCAGGCTCAAAAGAATGTAGCCGATATTGTTTTTCAAACGGCATCAGGAAAAATAAAGATACCTTGTATTCATATCGAAAAGGCAATATATATATATAATTATACATTGTTTAAAATAGAAACAAGTCAGAAATTATGGATGTAAAAAGTTACATTAAAGCAGCACGTTTAAGAACACTTCCTTTGTCTATATCTGGTATTATTTTAGGGAGTTATCTAGGAAACGAATTTGTAAACAGTTTGTTAGAGCATACTATTAGGATCTCCATTTGGGAGTCGTCTATTTTTTGGTTGGCAATTTTTACCACAGTTGGTTTTCAAGTATTATCTAACTATGCAAATGATTATGGAGACGGAATAAAAGGTTCTGACAAAAATAGAACAGGAGAAGCAAGAATGGTTTCATCAGGAGCCATAACACCCAAGCAAATGAAAACTGCAATGATAAGTACTACAACTATTACATTGCTTATTGCCTTATTGCTTATTTATGTAGCTTTCGGAAGTGAGAATTTTGGGTATTCTATCTTATTTTTTGTTTTAGGAATTGCTTCAATTGCAGCAGCAATAAAATATACAGTGGGTAATTCAGCATATGGTTATAGCGGATTTGGAGATATTTTTGTTTTTATTTTCTTTGGATTATTAAGCGTGGTAGGTAGTTACTTTTTATATACAAAAATGATTAATTTTGAGATATTTTTGCCAGCGTTTTCTATTGGTTTGTTAAGCACTGCTGTTTTAAATTTAAATAATTTAAGAGATAGGGAACAAGATAAAACGAATAACAAAAACACCTTGGTTGTAAAATTAGGAGTTGTTAGAGCAAAAAAATATCATTATTTTTTAATTATTGGTGCGTTAATTACGGCTTTAATATATACTTTTTTAAACTTTAGTTCAATTTATGAATTTGTGTTTTTAGTAGCCTTTATTCCGCTAGTAAAAAATATGATAACAGTATCAAGAAATAATACTCCAGCAGAATTAGATGGTGAGCTAAAAAAAGTAGCTTTAAGTACTTTTTTGTTTGCTATACTATTCGGAATTGGACAATTCTTTTAAATAGAATATATGAAGACAATTAAGGTAATTTTAATTATTATTTCGACTTTAGTAGTCGCTTTTTTAGCAACAGGCTTGTTAGTGCAACAAACTAATTATTCAGCAACGGTTTCTATAGATAAACCAATAGATGAGGTTTTTAGTAATTTTATGCAGATAGACAGTGTTAAAAACTGGATTCCGGATATTAAATCGGTTAAACCAGTAAATATAAACCCAGGAATAACTGGAAGTGTTTACGATGTTGTAGTGCTAAATCAAGGGCAAGAAATAATAATGACAGAGAAGATTATGGCATATGTATTAAATGAAAAAGTGACACTTTTTTATGACGCAGAAAACATGCTAAAGAAAGATGATTATCTGTTTTCTGAAGAAAACGGAATTACAACCATTACACTAAATGCAGCGTGCCAGAGCGAGTCTTTTATAATGGCATGTATGTTTCCTTATTTTAGAGGTACCTTTCAAGCACAAGACCAGTCATATTTAAATAATTTTAAAAAGTTCTTAGAGGAATAATAAATAGAATTTACGTTGATAAAAGCAAGCTATAAAAAATACATATTGCATTTTAAAAATCCGAGCGGTACTTCTCGAGGGATTTTAAGAACGAAAGAAACTTGGTTTATTGTTTTAGAGGAAAACGGTAAAACTGGTATTGGAGAAACAGGCTTATTTAGAGGTTTAAGTATCGATGATGTTTCTAGTTATGAAGAAAAACTAAGTTGGGCTTGCGAAAATATTAAATTAGGCTTAACAGATTTATTAGCAATGCTTATTGAGTTTCCTTCAATTCAATTTGGGTTAGAACAAGCTTTCTTGTTTCTTCAAAGTGAAAATAAATTTCAGTTATTTCCTTCAGAATTTTGCAAAGGAAAAGAATCAATTACCATTAATGGTTTGGTATGGATGGGAGATCAGCAGTTTATGAAAAAACAAATTCAAGAAAAATTAAATTCAGGTTTTTCCTGTATAAAAATGAAAATTGGGGCTATTGATTTTGATGCAGAGGTAGCATTGTTAAAATCTATACGAAAAGAGTTTTCTTCTAATGAAATTGAATTAAGGGTAGATGCAAATGGTGCTTTTAAGCCGAAAAATGCCTTAGAGAAGTTAAAAATATTATCAGAATTAGATTTACACTCTATTGAGCAACCTATAAAACAAGGTCAATTGCAAGATATGGCTTTATTGTGTGAAAAAACACCTTTACCAATTGCATTAGATGAAGAGTTAATTGGCGTTTTTTCTACTCAAGAAAAGCAAGAAGTAATAAAAATGGTAAAACCACAATTTATTATTCTAAAACCAAGTTTGGTTGGTGGTTTTGGAGGGAGTACTGAATGGATTGATATTGCTAAAAAGAACAATGTAGATTGGTGGATTACTTCTGCTTTAGAAAGTAATATTGGGCTGAACGCAATTGCACAGTTTACACATACTTTAAAAAATAAATTGCCGCAAGGTTTGGGCACAGGAGGTTTATTTACCAATAACTTCGAGAGTCCATTAGAGGTTAAAAACGGAACATTACATTATAACAATTCCAATAAATGGAATTTTAATTTATAAAATATGAATTATATTGAACAAGCTTATAAAGGTAAAAACGAATGGTATCATTGGTTGTTTACAATTGTAATTGTATTTTTTGGTTGGCAGTTATTAGGTGCTATACCATTGACTATGGCAGGTTGGGCAAAATCAAACAATGCTATTCAATTTGCAGAGTTTGCAAAAGATAACTTTATGACCGCTGGTTTAGATAAAAACTTCTTGCTGTTTTTAATACTATTTATGTTTTTAGTTGGATTAATTTCCTTGTTTATAGGTGTAAAATATATTCATCAGAGAAGTTTTACTTCTTTAATTACAAGTAGAACCAAAGTAGATTGGAAACGATTTTTTTATGGTTTTTTTATTTGGGGAATTTTAGCGGTGGTTCTAACATATAATTCTATTTTATTAGCCCCAGAAAATTTTATTTGGAATTTTAATGCAGCTCCGTTCTTTACCTTAGTGGCAATTTCTTTTATATTCATTCCTTTTCAAACAGGTTTTGAAGAGCTACTTTTTAGAGGGTATTTTATGCAAGGAATTGGTATTTTAGCTAAAAACAGATGGGTTCCTTTAGTAGTGACTTCTTTAGTTTTCGGTTTGTTACACGGTACAAATCCTGAAGTAGCCAAACTAGGACAAATAACAATGGTTTTTTATATTGGTACAGGTTTGTTTTTCGGAATTGTAACTTTAATGGATGAAGGAACAGAAATTGCTTTAGGTTTACACGCCGTTAATAATATTACAGCTGCATTTTTTGTGACTACAGATTGGACAGTCTTCCAAACGGATGCATTGTATATTGATACTTCTGAACCTTCTGTATCCTGGGAAATGTTTGTACCCGTTTTTATTGTGTATCCTATTATGTTGTTTTTATTTTCAAAAAAATACGGTTGGACAGATTGGAAAGAGAAATTAACCGGCAAAATTACAAAACCAGATAGTTTAAAAGAAACCATAGAAGTTTAAATAATATTGAAGCACACTATTTTTCATAAAGCCTTTAAATTAAATAATAATTCATTTGATGATATTGATGATTTGCTTTCGTATGCGCTTCATTTTTCTCCTGAAATTCATCATTTTTTAGAAGATTGGTTTTCCGAAAAAGAATTTGTACTTGTTAAAACTTCTGGTTCTACGGGAACGCCAAAGTTAATTCAATTACAAAAAAAACAAATGCAGTATTCTGCTTTGGCAACAGGAGATTTCTTTCAGTTAAAAGAAAAAAAAATAGCCTTATTATGTTTGCCTATAAAATATATAGCTGGTAAAATGATGCTGGTTAGAGCGCTAACCTTAGGTTGGCATTTAGATGTTGTAAATGCTAGTTCCAATCCGTTAAATATGCTTTCTAGAAAATATGATTTTGCTGCAATGGTGCCTTTGCAATTAGAAAATTCAATTGATAAACTACATTTTATTAAAAAGCTAATTGTGGGTGGAGGTTTAGTTTCAAACAATCTTCAAGAAAAACTACAGCCGCTAGCAACAGAAGTTTTTGGTACTTATGGTATGACGGAAACCATTACACATATTGCAGTTAAGAAACTGAATAAATTTTCTTCATTGAGCGCTAGCGGTAAAAAGTCTATTTTTAGAAAAGAGTGTATTTCGTTAAGAAATACTTCTAATAACTCGTTTTATCAAACATTACCAAACACAATAATTTATAAAGATGAAAGAAATTGTTTGGTAATAGAAAATTCAAAAGTTTCCAACGAAGTTGTTTTTACAAATGATGTAGTTTCTCTAGTTTCTGACACACAATTTCAATGGTTGGGTAGATTTGACAACGTTGTAAATTCTAGTGGAATTAAATTACATCCAGAAAGACTAGAAGATAAATTATCTAAAATTATAGCGCAACGTTTTTTTGTTGCAGGAATACCTGATGAAAAATTAGGAGAAAAATTGATCTTAATTATTGAAGGAGCAAGTATTCCTATGGATATTCAAAAAGCAAACCTATCAAGATTTGAAATTCCTAAGGAAATTTATTTTGTAGATCATTTTATAGAAACACCCACAAAAAAAATCCAACGTAAAAAAACATTGGATTTTATATTTATATAAAGTGAATGGATTACATCTCCATTGAATGATATACATTCTGCACATCGTCATCTTCTTCTAATTTTTCTAAAAGCTTTTCTACGTCTGCCTGTTGTGTTTCAGAAAGTTTTGTGGTTGTAGTAGGTATTCTTTCAAAAGCAGAAGATATAATTTCAGTATTTGCTTCCTCAAAGAAAGTTTGAATTGCACCAAATTGCTCAAACGGAGCATAAATTATGATTCCTTCTTCATCATCAAAAACTTCTTCAACTTCAAATTCTATTAATTCTAATTCTAAGTCTTCTAAATCAATGGTAATGTCTTCTTTTTTAACAGTGAAAGTACACACACGATCAAACATAAAAACAACAGAGCCAGAAGTTCCTAAATTTCCATCACACTTGTTAAAAGCAGATCTAACATTTGCTACAGTTCTATTGTTATTATCAGTAGCTGTTTCTAAAAGAAGTGCAATTCCGTGTGGCGCATAGCCTTCAAATAAAACTTCTTTATAGTCTGCAGTATCTTTATCAGTTGCCTTTTTTATAGCGCGCTCTACGTTTTCTTTAGGCATATTTGCAGCTTTTGCATTCTGCATTACTGCTCTTAATCTAGAGTTGGAATCAGGGTTAGGGCCACCATCTTTAATAGCCATAACAATATCTTTACCAATTCTGGTAAAGGTTTTAGCCATTGCTGACCAACGTTTCATTTTGCGTCCTTTTCTTAGTTCGAATGCTCTACCCATTTCTGATGATTATTTTTTTATACTTACAAATGTAGAAATTTGATTGTGGTTTTACAATTTTAAATGCATTTTAAAAAATGTCTTAATTAATTTTTAAATTTATCGAATAAGGTAATATTGTAAGTAAGATATATTTATATTAAACTTGTAAAATACCCATATTAAATTGTTTTTGGATAGGAGCATGGTCTGCAGCCTCAATTCCCATAGAAATCCAAGTTCTAGTATCTAATGGATTTATAACCGCATCTGTCCATATTCTCGCAGCGGCATAATACGGAGAAACCTGTGCATCATATCGAGATTTTATCTTGTCAAATAATTCAGCTTCTTTTTCTGGTGTAATTTCTTCGCCACGTTTTTTAAGAGAAGCTGTTTCTATTTGTAGTAAAACTTTAGCAGCAGAGTTTCCACTCATAACGGCCAACTCAGCAGAAGGCCAAGCCACAATTAATCTGGGGTCATATGCTTTGCCACACATTGCGTAGTTGCCTGCCCCGTATGAATTTCCAATAATAATTGTGAATTTAGGTACTACAGAATTACTTACGGCATTTACCATTTTTGCACCATCTTTAATAATTCCGGCATGCTCAGATTTACTACCAACCATGAAGCCAGTAACATCTTGCAAGAAAATTAAAGGTATTTTTTTCTGATTACAATTTGCTATAAAACGTGCAGATTTATCTGCAGAGTCATTATAGATTACTCCACCAAATTGCATTTCTCCTTTATTAGTTTTAACTAGTTTTCTTTGATTGGCAACAATACCAACTGCCCAACCATCTATTCTGGCGTACCCTGTTAAAATAGTTTTTCCGTAACCTTCTTTATATTGCTCAAACTCAGAATTGTCTACTAAACGCTTAATGATTTCTAGCATATCATATTGTGCATTTCTTTCTTTAGGTAGTATTCCAAAAATATCATCTTCTTTTTCTTTTGGTGGAAAAGATTCAGTCTTACTAAAACCAGCTTTTTCATAATCACCAATTTTATCAACTATAAATTTTATTTTGTTAAGGGCGTCTTTATCATCTTTGGCTTTGTAATCGATAACTCCAGAGATTTCACAATGTGTAGTTGCACCACCTAATGTTTCGTTGTCAATAGATTCTCCAATAGCAGCTTTTACTAAGTAGCTTCCTGCAAGAAAAATACTTGCTGTTTTATCTACAATAATAGCTTCATCGCTCATAATTGGTAAATAGGCGCCACCAGCAACACAGCTTCCCATGACTGCTGAAATTTGTGTAATACCCATGCTACTCATTATTGCATTATTTCTGAAAATACGTCCGAAATGTTCTTTGTCAGGAAAGATTTCATCTTGCATTGGTAAATAGACTCCTGCAGAGTCTACCAAGTAGATAATTGGTAATTTATTTTCTATAGCTATTTCTTGAGCTCTCAAGTTCTTCTTTCCGGTAATAGGAAACCATGCACCTGCTTTCACTGTTGCATCGTTTGCTACAACAACACACTGCTTGCCTTTTATGTAGCCAATTTTTATAACAACACCACCACAAGGACATCCACCGTGTTCTACATACATGTTTTCACCTGCAAAAGCACCAATTTCTATGGATTTTGCTTTTGGGTCTAATAAGTAATCAATTCTTTCACGAGCGGTCATTTTACCTTTCTCATGATGCTTATCAATTCTTTTTTGACCACCACCTAGTTTAACTTTTACAAAACGTTTACGTAAATCTGAGA
>ERZ807291.4184-NODE-4184-length-19461-cov-4.139235_pt1 | contig 19461 bp, 18 predicted proteins | sample MGYA00521257_ERZ807291 | MGnify/ENA primary metagenome ERZ807291 (study PRJEB31413, sample SAMN03169783) | marine metagenome | biome: Marine; feature: Water; material: Subsurface seawater | place: North Sea | collected 2011-04-28 | depth 1 m m ... | reverse complement strand
ATATTATACCATTTTAAGCTCTAAAACAGGTATTTTAATAGATGATTAAACTAGTCATCTTTTATTTAAATTGGTAAAAGCTATTATTCAATTCTAACAGGAATGTTTTTACTTTGCAAAAACTTTTTTGCTTCTTTTACACTATGTGTTCTAAAGTGAAATATTGAAGCTGCTAAAACCGCGCTAGCGCCACTTTTAATACCTTCATATAAATGCTGTAAATTACCAACGCCACCCGATGCAATGACTGGAATTTTAATATTATGACTAATAATTTCTAGTAATTTAAGATCATACCCTGATTTTGTGCCATCTTTATCCATTGAAGTTAGCAATATTTCTCCTGCGCCTAATATTTCCATTTCTTTAATCCATTTTATAGCATCAATTCCAGTAGCTTTACGACCGCCATTGATATAAACCTCATAAAATTGACCGTTATTTTTAACATCTACGGCAACTACTATGCACTGACTGCCAAATTTTTGTGATGATTCTTGAACTATTTGTGGATTATGAATGGCAGCGCTATTGATGCATACTTTATCAGCGCCACAGTTAAGTAATTCTAGTATATTTTTGGTATTTCTGACGCCACCACCAACGGTAAATGGTATAAAACAGACTTTAGCAACTTTTTTTACCATATCAAATACTGTTTCGCGATTATCACTACTAGCAGTAATATCAAGTAAGCATAGTTCGTCAGCACCTTCTTTACAGTAAAATTCGGCTTGGGTTACTGGGTCACCAGCATCTATTAAATCTTTAAAGTTTATTCCTTTAACTACTCGCCCATTATCAATGTCTAAACAAGGAATAATTCTATTTTTTAGCATTAATTATTATTATAATTTACGATTTTGTTCAATAATTTCGTAGCATTCAATAATATCTCCTTCTTTTAAGTCTTCGTATTTTTCAAAAGCACAGCCGCATTCAAAATTATTTTTAACTTCCTTGACATCATCTTTAAATCTTTTTAATGTTTTTAGAGTTCCGTCATGAATTACAACATTATCGCGGAGTAATCTTACTTTTGCTCCTTTTTTAATTGATCCTGACGTAACAAAGCATCCGGCAATTTTGCCTGAACCTGATACTTTAAATATTTGTCTTATTTCTGCTTGCCCAAGATGCTCTTCGCTCTTGATCGGCTCCAGCATTCCACCTAATAATAATTTTAATTCATCAACAACATTGTAAATTATAGAGTGGTAGCGTATGTCAATGTTTTTTTCACTTGCCAGATCTTTAGTTGCATTATTTGACCTAACGTTGAAGCCAACTACTATTGCGCCAGTTACTTCAGCTAGACTAACGTCACTTTCTGTTATTCCACCCGTTGCTCTATGTACAATTTTTACTGCTACTTCGTCTGTGTTTAATTTAACAAGGCTAGTTTCAATTGCTTCGACTGATCCATGAACATCAGCTTTAATAATAATAGGTAGATATTTTATTGATTCAGTAGAATTTTGTTTAAAAATATCATCAATTGATTTAGCGGAGTTTTTAAGAGCTTTTTCGTCTCTTTCTTTTTTAGATCTGTATGATATAATATCTCTTGCGTGCTTTTCTTCACCAACTACTGAGAATGTATCACCAGCATTTGGAGCTTTATCTAAACCAAGAATTTCAACAGGCATTGAAGGAGTTGCAATTTTTAGATTTTTACCTTTATCATTGGTCATTTTTTTAATTTTACCATAGGAGGTTCCCGCTACGATTATGTCACCAATATTTAGAGTTCCCTCTTGAATTAATAGAGTTGCCATAACACCCTTTGAGCTGTCAATTTTTGCTTCAATTGTGGTACCGTTTGCCCTGCAATCCAAAGGAGACTTTAGCTCCAACATTTCTGTCTGCAATAAAATGGCTTCTTCTAATAGGTTGAGATTGGTTTTTGCTTTCGCAGATACTTCAACAAACATTACATCACCACCCAAATCCTCAGCAACAATTTCTTGAGCTAATAATTCATTTTTAACCCGACTAATATCAGCACTTGGCTTGTCAATTTTATTAATAGCTACTATTATTGGTGCATTTGCAGCTCTGGCGTGATTTATTGCTTCAATTGTTTGCTCTTTTATTCCATCATCCGCAGCAACAACTAATATTACGATATCGGTTGAATTAGCTCCTCTTAAGCGCATTTGTGTAAATGCTTCATGTCCTGGGGTGTCAAGAAAGGTTATAAATTTACCCGATTTTGTCTCGATTCTTGATGCGCCAATATGTTGAGTAATTCCTCCGGATTCTTTATCGACAACATTAGTTGATTTCATAGCATCAAGCAATGATGTTTTTCCGTGATCAACATGTCCCATTATTGTAACTACAGGAGCTCGGCTGATTTTTTCAACATTCTCATTGGCATTATTTTGATCTAAAATATTCTCAACATCTGAATCTTGGACTCTTATAGACTTATGGCCGAATTCTTCAACAATTAATTGAGCTGTATCTGAGTCTATAACTTGGTTAGAAGTTGCAACAACGCCCATAGTAAATAATTTTTTTACAACGTCTCCGGTTTTTTCGCTCATACGATCAGAAAGATCAGAAACAGAAATTAGGTCAGGAATTTTAACATCTTGTGCAATTTTAACATATTCTTTATTTTCTGTTGAAATTTTTGGTTTTTTACGCTTCCCTCTGTATTTACCGTCTCCATCACCATCCACAATAAATGTTTGTAGCATTCTGCGATTATTTTTACGCTTTTCTTTGCCAATGAACTTACCCTTCTTTTTGTTTTGGCCTTCCTCCTCACTGCTTTGATTGGGATGATTCTTTTTTAGTTTTGATTTTCTGTCATTTTCAGATTGCTCTTTTGCTCTTGAGGTTTCAAGTTCTGCTTTCTTTTTTTCCTCTAATTGTTTTAATCTTTCTTCTTTTTTAGTATTTTCAATATTAACACTTTGCTTAATTTTGTCTCTAATATTTAAATTATCGACATTATAGCTCGGTTCATTGCTGGGTATTGATTCATTTTTTTCTACTATTTCAATCTCATCTTTATTTTCTGCCTCTTTTATGTTACCTTCCTCTTTTTTTAAAGTTTCATTTTTCTCCTCTTCTACTTTTAAAGATTCGTTTTTGTCATCTTCTTCTTTTTGAGTTTGAGTTTTTATTTTAGATAAAACATCATAATCTTCATTTTTTGAATCATTTCCAAGATTGCTTAAGGCTAATTTTCTGGATTCCAATTCTGCCGCGCTAAGCTGAGAAGAGTTATTGGTGCTTTGAGGGTTATTTTTACGACCCTTAACAGAAACTTGTACCATAGAATTGCTGATTCTTTTATTTTCAGCACTCTTTAGGGCTAGCTTTTTTGGATCTGACGAGTTTGGTAATTTTAATTTTAAGGTTAATTTTCCTTTGCTTGTATTATTACTTGTCATAATATTTATATTAATTTATTAAAATCACCAAACATAATGCAATTATCAGATAAAATGCACGAAGCTTCTCTAGCTAGGCTTTAGCTTCTTCTTCGGTTTCTTCTTCCTGATTATTTGCGCTAGAAAGATAATCTGCTGCTCTATTCTTTATTTCCGCAGCAATATCTTCATCAAAACCCTCTATTGATTGGATCTCACTGATTTGAGCATTGGCTATTTCCTCTAATGTAGAGAAGCCTTCTGCTGCTAAAAGATTGGCAATTATATCTTCAACGTCAAGAGCCTCAATAAATAATTTTGAAGATTCATTAAATTCAGCAGTTCTTTTACTGGATTCTTCCTCATCAGTCATAATATCAATTTTATAGCCACATATTTTAGAAGCCAATCTAACATTTTGTCCACCTCTTCCTATTGCTAAACTTAGCTGATCTTCAGCGACTACAACTTCAATTATTTCATTTTCTTCATCTACAACAACTTTACTGATTTTTGCAGGGGTTAGGCTATTGATAACTAGCTCAGCAATATTACTTGACCATTTAATGATATCAATTTTTTCCCCTTTTAGTTCAGAGCTAACAGATTGAACTCTGCTTCCTCTGATTCCAATTAAAGATCCAACCATGTCAATATCTTCTCTTTTTGAGTATACTGCTATCTTGGCTCTTGATCCGGGATCTCTTGCTACTGCTTTTACCTCAATATTTCCATCATATAATTCTGGAACTTCTTGAGCAAATAGCTTCACTAAAAATTCTGTATGGGTTCTTGATAGGAAAATTTGAGCACCGTGGGGCTCTTTTCTAACGTCCTCAACATAAACACGCATTCTGTCACCAACCTTGAAGGTTTCTTTGGAAATAAGGCCAGTTTGATGTATTACAGCTTCAAATCCGTCAACTTCCATAACAATATTTTTTAGGCCAACCTTCTTAACGGAGGCGTTAACAATATCTCCAACTCTGTCTTTATATTCTTCATATTCCTTATTTTTCTCAGCTTCTTTTACTTTTTTAATGATTTCATTTTTAGCAACTTGAGCCACAACTCTATTTAAATCAATTGGAGGGAGTTCTTCAGCTATAATATCTCCAATTTTAGATAATTTATCTTTTAGCTTAGCATCATCAAGTGTGATTTGGGTTTTGCTATTAAATTCTTCGTCAATTTTATTGCTAACAACCTCTAATTTGTTGAATAGTTGTATTTGTCCAGTTTTTTTATCAATTACGCAATCAATTAGCAAATCTATGCCATATTTCTTTTTTGCAGCCAATTCTATGCCATCTTGCATAGCATTTATGACGTCTTGTGGGTTAATACCTTTTTCATGAGCAATAGTTTCTGCTACTAATAAAATTTCTTTGTTACCCATTACGGTTAAGTTGCTGGACATTCTTGATTAAATAATTTGTTAATAACTTTTAAATCCAAAACCATACATAATATGTAGGCTTTTACAAGCTTAAAGATTAATTTTAACAATGTCAAAGAAAAAATAAAGCGCTAAGCCTGTTTTGAATAAATAAATTATAAAGTTTGCAATATTAAAATGCAAGCAAATTATCTAAGAAGAAAGATTTTTTAGCTAATGATAAGATGCGCAAAAAAGATGCGCAAAATTTTTTAATTAAGAGCGACTAAGAAAAATATTTATAATATTCTAAGATGATTAAAATATCAATTGCTCCAAATACAAGACCGGGCCTCCATTTTGTAACTGGCTCTTGCAAGAATAATTTACGAGTAAGTCTTTTTGTTTTACTCATTTGAGATAGCTCTTTTTGGTGCCTTTTTTCTTCTGGTGATAATTTCGGCTTTATATTTCTATTTTTGTACAATAATATAATATGAAGAATTAAATATATTATAATTATCACAGCAAATATAAAATTTATAATCCATAACGGGTTATGGCTCATTATTGGGTGTAATATAAAAAATAAAACAAGATAAAATGAGATACCCCACCAATTTGTAATAATTTTATAATTTTCTTTACCTTGCCAAGCTTTTTTAAAGGAATTTCTAATTTTTATTTTGATGTTATTTAAAAATTCTTTCATTTTTTTGCAAAGTAAGTTAATTATTGATATCTTTAGCCTTTTCATCTCCTGGTAAGTTATAGTTAGTTCCTTCCCAGGGTGAGTCGAAGTCAAAGTTACGATATTCTTGCATCAGCTCAACATCTTTTGAGACTATTTTTTGCTGTTCATTATCGTAGCTTAATTCTTTATAGCCAGTTAAAGGGAAATCTTTGCGAAGAGGATGGCCCTCAAAGCCATAATCACTAAGTATTCTTCTTAGATCTGGGTGGTTTAAAAATATTATACCATACATATCAAATATTTCTCTTTCATACCAGTTAGCAGATCTAAATATGGATGTTGCAGTTTCTAGTGGTTCATCTTCATCAAGGGCAACTTTTATAGTTATGCGATTATTTAATTTTAGGCTTAAAAGATTATAAACTACTTCGAACCTAGTGGATTTAGTTGTTAAGGTATCAATTCCAAAGACATCAAGAAGTATTTTAAATGACAATTCTTTATCTTTTTTAACAAAATTTAGGAAAGAGACAATATCATCTTTTTGAATATAGATAATTGCATTACCATTTTCAATTTCTGGAACTACAACCTCTCCTGAGAAGTTGTTTTTAATATATTGTGTTTGTTCTTCTAGGTTCACGATATTTTTAATTTATTAGTATGTTATCTTTTTAAACGACCAGTATTTCTAATTTTCTTTTGCAGTTGCATTACGCCATAAAGCAATGCCTCAGCTGTTGGAGGGCATCCTGGGACATAAACATCAACTGGTACAATGCGATCACAGCCACGTACTACAGAGTAAGAATAATGATAATATCCGCCACCATTAGCGCAGCTTCCCATTGATATAACATATCTTGGCTCTGCCATTTGATCATATACTTTTCTTAATGCTGGCGCCATTTTATTAGTTAGAGTTCCTGCTACTATCATTACATCTGATTGCCTTGGGGAAGGTCTAAAAACCATACCAAAACGATCCATGTCGTAACGACTGGCAGCAGCTTGCATCATTTCCACAGCACAACATGCTAAGCCAAAAGTCATAGGCCATAAAGATCCAGTTCTAGCCCAATTAGCCAGTTGATCTAATTTTGCTAATACAAACCCTCTATTGTCTAGCTCTCCGCCTAGCTGATTAAGAATAACATCCTGATTTAAAGGATTAAATGCTTTTTGATGATTATTTTGATTAATATTCATTGTTGACAATTTGTTTATTTCCATTCTAAGGCTCCTCTTTTCCATTCATATGCAAAGCCAACGGTGAGTAATCCTAAGAAAATCATCATTGACCAGAATCCAAATACTCCTATATTCTCTAGAGACACAGCCCAGGGGAATAGAAAGGCAATCTCTAGATCAAAAATTATGAATAATATTGCTACTAAATAAAATTGGATGTCGAATCCATTTCTTACTTGACCTTCAACTTCGAATCCACACTCATATTGAGAAAGTTTTTCTTTATCAGGATTTTTTATTGCAACAATAAATGGTATAATTATTATAGTTAAACATAGCACCAGAGCCACTGCTAAGAAAATAATTATAGGTAGATAATCGTTAATAATGTTCATTTTTAATTTTTTTTAAGTCATTACTTGCTAATTAGAATTACTATAATATTATTAATAAAAAAATAAATCAAGTATTTATAAAGAAATGTTTACAGGTTTAAATACAGCTTTAATTACTCCTTTTAAAAATAATGGGATTGATGAGAAGGCTTTGGAAAAATTAATAGAATATCAGATAGCTAATGGGGCCAGTGGTATTGTGTGCTCGGGTACTACAGGTGAATCGCCAACATTAAGTCACAAAGAGCATTGTGAGGTTATAAAATTATGTACTCAAATAGTTGATAAAAGAATAAATGTTATTGCTGGAACTGGATCTAACTCTACCTTAGAGGCCATTCAAATGACACAAGATGCAGTTAACTCTGGCGCTGATGCCTCTTTATCTGTTGCACCATACTACAATAAACCAACAAAAGAGGGTATTTTTCAGCATTATAAGGCAATTAATGACAATTGCGATATTCCATTAATTATTTATAATATTCCAGGTCGTAGTATAATTGATATTTCTGATGAAGAAATTGCCAGATTGGCAAAATTAAAAAATGTTGTTGGTGTTAAGGACGCTACTGGTGATTTATCAAGGGTTGCGACTTTGCGTAAATTAGTAGATGAAGATTTTACTATTTTATCTGGTGAGGACGCTACTGCTCTTGGTTTTAATGCTATGGGTGGCAATGGAATTATCTCAGTTACTGGAAATATTGCGCCAAAATTAGTTTCTGATCTGCAAAAATATAGTCTTAACAACCAAATCAAACAAGCTAGGGAAATTCAGGACAAATTAACTAATTTACATTTAGCGATGTTTTGTGAAACTAGCCCAATTCCGGTAAAATATGCTGCTTCTCTGATGGGTTTTTGTGACCAAGAGGTGCGCTTACCTTTATCTGCGGCCTCAGAAGTTACAAAATCTAGAATTGAAAAAGAATTAAGAGCTCTTAATTTACTATAAATATATAAGTATAATGACTTTAGCTTCAACTAAAGATTTGGCAAAAAAATATGATTTATTTGCTAAGAGGTCTTTAGGTCAAAATTTTCTCTTTGATCATAAAATTACTGATAAAATTGCTAATAGTGCTGATATTACGGAAAATGATAATATTCTTGAAATTGGCCCAGGTCCGGCTGGCCTAACTCGTTCAATCCTAAATCAATCTCCTAAAAAACTAATCACCATAGAGCAAGATCAAAGAGTAATGCCAATTTTAGAAGAGATTAAGCAATATTATCCAGATAAATTGGAAATTCTGAACGCGGATGCTTTAGAAACGCCAATAAAAAATCTATTCAATGGTGAAAAATTTAAAATCATCGCAAATTTGCCTTATAATATTGGTACTGAGTTAGTTTTTAGGTGGCTTGATGATATAAATTTGATTGATTCAATGACAATTTTATTGCAAAAAGAAGTGGTACAAAGAATCGTTGCTAAAAGTGGCAGTAAAAAATATGGGCGATTATCAGTGATGATAAATTTTCAATGTTTTACTAAGACTTTATTTGATATTGCTGCTGGATCTTTTGTTCCCGCACCAAAAGTTACATCGTCTTTGGTGCAAATTACCCCCAGAGAGCATATAATTGCCGATATTGATTTAAAAATCTTAAGCAAATTATGCGCTTGCGCTTTTAATCAAAGACGAAAAATGCTACGCTCTTCTTTAAAATCTTTTGCAAATGATGTTGAGAGCTTATTAAAAGCTTGTAATATAGATTCAAGCTTGAGAGCAGAGCAGCTTGAATTAGAGGATTTTGCAAAGTTGGTACAAAATTATAAAAGTTAAATATGAATAATTTGAATATTTTTGATAAAAATACATCAATTAATTTTGAAGATTTATATAATCATCAAGGATTACTAGAGATAGATAATTTATTTCTAAGTTTTTTTCAAGAGCAAGACAGTGAATTATTTAATGAATATAATAAAGTTAAATCTAACAGACCTAAATATGATGAAAAAATAATTTCTGATATTTTAATTGAAGTCTCTAAGATATTAGAGCAATTTCTTGCTATTTTATTTGATATTTCTTCTAGTAATAAGAAAATTAAGTCCTTTCATCAGGATTTAAGTATTATTTATAAGGTAAAAAGAGATTTTATTCAAAGAAGAGTTGCTCGTAATTTTAAAAAAGATGATATTAGTGAAGATTTTTCTAAAATTAATATCAAATTTAAGAATGATGCTGATTTTGAGCTTAGTTTTGCTAAAAAGATCTTAGATGCAGATGGTTTGGAGAAAGAATTATTAGAAAAATACGCGGCTTGGGCAATTTTTAGTAAAAAAGGTAGAAAAGCTCATGAAAATGGCACTTTATTTCGATTAGCACAGAAAATTAATCATGAAAATCTATTAAATTGCGATATTTCTCGGGAAGTAATTGAATTTGACGCTAAAAAATTAAAAGATCGCAGTGGTTTTAGCTTAACAGATAATGGTTATGATCTAAATCAGGCTTTAGGAGAGGCAAATTATTGTATTTTTTGTCACAAGCAAGATAAAGATTCTTGCTCCAAAGGTTTATTTGAAAAAGATTTAAAAACCTTTAAAAAAGATTTTTTTGGTGAAGATTTAAAGGGTTGTCCTTTGGAGGAGAAAATTTCAGAGATGAATTTATTAAAAAGTCAGGGTTTTTCAATTGCATCATTAGCTGTGGCAGTGATTGATAACCCAATGATTGCAGCAACTGGTCATAGAATTTGTAATGATTGCATGAAATCATGCATCTATCAAAAGCAGGATCCAGTTGATGTGCCGCAAATAGAAAGTAAAATTTTAAAAGATGTATTAGATTTGCCCTACGGATTTGAAATTTACAGTCTCTTAACGCGCTGGAATCCTTTAAAAATTGAATCATGTTTGGCAAAGCCAGATTCAGGATATAAAATTATGATTGCTGGACTTGGTCCTGCTGGATTTACCTTGGCACATTATTTACTAAATGAGGGTCATTTAGTTGTAGCTATTGATGGCCTCAAAATTGAGCCTCTAGATCAGTCTTTATCTGGTATTGATCTTGATGGCAATAGATCTAGATTTAGACCAATTAAAAATATTAGCGATATTTATGATGATTTAAATGAGCGTCCAGTTTATGGTTTTGGTGGAGTTGCTGAATATGGAATTACAGTTAGATGGGATAAGAATTTTCTAAAAGTTATTAGGCTACTTTTAGAAAGAAGGCAAAATTTTAGAATGTTTGGCGGGGTTCGTCTTGGTAGCGCTGTTGATTGTAAGGGTGCTTTTGATAATCTTGATTTTGACCATGTATCATTATGCTTAGGTGCGGGTTGGCCCAATATTTTAAATATTAAGAATAATTTTGTTAAAGGTGTACGTTTGGCATCTGATTTTTTGATGGCTTTGCAATTAACAGGAGCAATGCGTCAAGATTTGTTGTCAAATTTACAAATTCGTTTGCCAATTTTAGTTGTCGGGGGTGGTTTGACTGCTATTGACACTGCTTGTGAGGCCTTAAATTATTATAAGATTCAGGTTAAAAAATTCTTTAATCAATATCAAGATTTATTAAATAAAATAGGTAAAAAACGAATTGAAAATATTCTAAATGAAGATGAAAAAATAATTGCACAAGAATTTATTGATCACGCTCAAAAAATTATCGAAACAGAAAAAAATAATGGCTCAGTTATAAAATTACTACAAGATTTAGGTGGTTCAACATTGATTTACCGCAAAAAAATTACCGAAGCCCCTTCTTACAAAATAAATCACTTAGAGATAAACAAGGCCCTAGAAGAAGGTTTAAAGATTATTGATCAGGCTACGCCTCTAGAAATTATAAAAGATCAATCTAATCATATTAAATTATTAAAAGTACAAATAAATGATGGTGACAACAAAGAAATAAAAGAAATTAAGGCTCGCAGTTTATTTGTTGGCATTGGAACATCTCCTACCAAGGCCCCAGCCTATGAAGATAGATTGCAATTTATAATCAAAGACAATAATTTCCAAGTTATCGATTTAAGTAAAGAGCAGAATATTGATAATTATTTCTATAAAAATAAGAAAATTGATTTCTTAGCAGCAAAAAATACAGAAAATAATAAATTTGTTAGTTTTTTTGGCGACACTCATAATGATTTTTCGGGTAGTGTGGTTAAAGCTATGGCAAGTGCTAAAATTGGACATAAAACCATTGATAATATCTTACAGAAATTACCCAAAAAAGAGAATTATAAAGATTTTCTAAAAAATATTAATGATCAATTTACGGTTAAAGTTAAAGAGCTTAATATTTGGTCAGATAAAATTTATGAATTAGTAGTATTTGCACCATTAATAGCCAAAAATACTAAAATTGGACATATTTTTCGACTTCATAATTATCATGACTTAGCTGCTAAAAAAGATAATGTGATGCTAGCGATGGAAGGTGTTGCGGTTACAACATATAAAGTTGATCAAGATTCTGGTTTAATTAGTGTTGTTGTCATTGATGACGGGGCTTCAAGTTCAATGGTTAAAAATCTGAAAATTGATGAAAATATAATTTTTATGGGCCCAACTGGTTCTCCGGCTGTTATAAATAAGGATCAAAATGTAGTTTTTTTAGCAGCGGGAAGGGGTTTATTTCCTTTAGCGGCAATAGCTAGAGAATATATGAATAATGGCTGTAATGTTACTTTGATTTGTGGATTTAAAAAATCTAGTGATATTGTTAAAATTGATTATTTGAAGAATTCAGCGCATAATTTTATTGTTTCTATGGAAAATGATGATAAAGATATTATTAGCAATAATTCTGATAATAATATAAAAATATATAACTCTGATTTAGTTCATGCATTTATTGATTACACCAAAGATGATTATAAATCAAAAGAAGTTGATTTAATTTTAACAATGGGCAATGAAGAAATGATGCATAAAATAGCAAAAGCAAGACATTGTGAGTTGAAAAATGAGCTAAAAGATTCTCATATTGGTATCACTAGCTTGAATAATCCAATGCAATGCATGCTTAAAGGTGTTTGCGCTCAGTGTTTACAAAGAAAAATTGATCATAAAACTGGCAAAGAGCGCTATTTCTACTCTTGCATTAGTCAAGACCAGAAAATGGATGAGATTGATTTTGAATTCCTAAAAGATCGCTGTAACCAGAATTCATTACAAGAAAAAATAACTAAAGAAATTATTCAAAATTAAAATTATTTCAAAAATTAAATGTTTCTGATTTTAGAGGTTCCAATGCTATTTTAATTTATAAGTTACCTGCTTTAGAGCTTAGAATGGTATTAGAGATAAGAATTGGAACCAGTCAAAAAGATTGATTTATGGGTGTCATTGTTATTAATCTATGATTTTGTGATTTGATTTCAATATCAATATTTATATATTTTTTTAAGTAATTTTGGGCAATTTTAGGCCATTCAATCAAGGTGATGCCATTAATAAATGCATCGCGCAAAGCTAACTCTTCCAACTCTTCTTCACTCTCTATGCGATATAAATCATAATGATAAATTGTTAAATCATCATTAATTTCATAAATATTAAGTAAATTAAATGTTGGACTAGATACCTCAATTTCCTTTGTGGCTAGTGAGTTGATGAATTTTCGTGCAAAAAAGCTTTTTCCAGCTCCAAGATCGCCATTTAGGCAAAAAATATCTCCTATTTTGCTATTTTTTGCAATTTTAGTAGCAAAATCAGACATTTCTTGCTCATTTTTGATGTTATAAACTTCTTGTTCTAGCATTTATAGATCTAATTCAATTGCAATAGGAACATGATCCGAGGGCCTTTCCATTATTCTAAAATCTTTTAAAATATAAGCATTTTGAAGATTATTTTTTAAGGCGGGGCTAATCCATATGTGGTCTAACCTGCGCCCGCGGTTTGATTTAAAGGGCTCTTTCCCCCTATAGCTCCACCAGCTATATAGCTTTTCTTTCTCACTGATAAATAATCTGTGGCTATCTATAAAATCTATAGATTTTTGGATTTTATTAAGTCTTTCTACTTCTATTTCAGTATGTGATACAACTTTTAATAATTGCTTATGGGACCAAACATCTTGCTCTAGTGGTGCAATATTCATATCTCCTAATATGATTAATTTACTATTTTTATTATAATTTTCTAAAAAATAATCATGCATCCAGTCAAGAAATCTTAATTTGTGATCAAACTTAGGGTTAATTTTAGGATCTGGTTCGTCTCCACCAGCTGGAACATAAAAATTATATAAATTAATATCAGAAAAAGAGGCTGATAAATGTCTTTTTTGCTTAAAATTTAATATGTCAATTTTTTTAATATTATTTAACGGTATTTTTGATAAGATTGCTACGCCATTATAAGATTTTTGTCCGTCAAACTCTATATATTTAAAGCCTAATTTTTTAGCTTCTTTTATTGGAAATAAAGCATTTTCAACCTTTGTTTCTTGTAAGCATATTATGTCAGGATTTTGTTCTTTAACTAATTTTTCTAAAAGGTGAAAGCGAATTCTGATAGAATTCACATTCCAAGATATTATTTTAATCATTTATATTTGTTAAGTTTTCTAATTTCTCTAACTCGGATTCAATATTATTTATTGCAAGATTTATTTTTTCTTGATCATTTTTGCTAAAAATGTCATCCTCATTGTTTTCCTGATTATTATCTTGAGAATCTTCTTTGTTTTTTAATAATTTATTTGACCGTCTTTTTCCTTTAGACTTGGCCTCTAGTAGCTTTTTAAGTCCAGGTATGGTGTATCCCTCATCATAAAGATAATGTTTAATAGTTTTTATTGTCTCAATATCTTTAGGAAAATAATAACGCCTATTTCCTTTGCCAATTTCAGGCTTAATATTATCAAATTTTGTTTCCCAGAATCTGATGACATGAGTTTGAATGCCAAGTTCTTTTGCTACGTGCCCTATGGATCGTTTTTTTTCAATCTCTTTAATGGTAAATTTAGGCATTTGATTATTTTTATTTAAAATTATTATTTTGTATAATTTTTCTTATATTCTTGAGATAATGCTTTAATTATTACCCCTAAAATTGCCGCAATTGGCACAGCAAGCAATATCCCAATAAATCCCATTAATACGCCAAATACAAAAATTGCAAAAATTACCCATACTGGATGTAGGCCTATCTTTTTGCCAACTAATTTTGGGGTTAGAAAGTTTGATTCAATTATTTGCCCTATGATAAAAATTACTAATAGTTGTGCTAGATTAGATGGTTCAAATCCCCATTGAAAAAAGGCAATTGTAATTGATATTAATACGCCTATTAACATACCCACATAAGGTATAAAGGAAATAATTCCAGTAAAAAATCCAATTAAAAATCCAAAATTAAGACCTATGCTCATTAGTCCAAATCCGTAAATTATTCCTAATATTAAGCAAACATTAAACTGCCCCCTGATATATCCAGATAGAACTTTATCAATTTTTGTAAAAATATCTCGTAATTTATTATCATATTTGCTTGGCAAAAATTCATCTACATTATTTACTAATATATTCCAATCTTTTAGTAAATAAAAAGCTAATATTGGGGTTATAAAAATTAAAGAAAGAATATTAATTATAGAAATTGATGATTTAACTAGATTTTGCGCCAGATTATTAGAAACCCCTAATAATTTTGAAAGATTCTCTTCACTAAGATAATGTACGAAATCTGGATCGACATTATAACCATTTTCTTGTAAAAATTCCACTATTTTTGGATAAATATTAGTTAAAAATGTCGAGGAATAGCTTGGAATGGCTTTTAATAATCTTATTAGCTCTTCGTAGAAAATTGGTATAATTAAAAAGCTAACTATAAGTATGGTTAGCATGAATATACTAACAATTATTATTGAAGAAAGAGGTCTGGATAAATTTTTTGCTTCTAGTTTATCAACTAATGGGTCTAAGAAGTATGCAATAATTATTGCTGCAATAAAAGGTGATAAAATTGAGCTAATTGATCCTAAGAAAAAAGCAATTGCAAGTATTGATAGAGTGCTAAATATTATTTTGTCTCGTAAAATCATGATTTCTTAGTTATTGATATGATAATATTAAATCGCCATATTTATTTTTATTTAAAGAAAAATTATATTGTAAAAATAATTGTTCTGAATTTTTATATTCTTTGTCATATTGAATATTAATTTTTGCAAATTTCTTAGATATTGATTTAATTTCTAATTTTTTTACAAAATACATTCGTGAAATTTGCTCTTTTATCGCCAGCCAGCTTTCTAGATTGGAAATAGGTATTTTTACTGAAATATTATTTTTAGCTTTCTTGCTTAGCTGCATTATTTTTTCCTGATTTTTGCTTAGGATGTGATTTAATGTGCGATAAGATGCTTCTATTAGCAAGTTTTCCTTATTCAAATTTTTTGAGTTTACAAGACTTAATTTTGTGCGACTTGACTCTGATTTATTGCTTATTTCAAGTGTTATATTTGCTTTATTTTCTATTTTATCTATCGATAAATAGGCAGTAATTATATTATTTGCATCATATTTAGTGAGAGAGTTACCAAAAATTTGAAAAATATCATTATCTATATTATTTGATGTCAGATTTTCAATATTTTTAATATTATCATAATTTTCTTCTGGTATAACAATAGATCTAATATTGGAGAATTTTATTGCTTTTTGCAAAGATTTTTTCCACTCATTACCGCTTTCCCATAATATATATTTATTATTTATAATTTCAATTGGCAACAATAAGAAGGTATTTTTTTGACTTTTGGATAATTTTTGTATTTTTTTATCATCCAGAATTGCATTAATTGCATTTTTTATGAATTTTATATTAAAATTAGCAGAATAATAGTTCCCAGCAATTCTTTCATTTGTTATTCTTCTTGAATAAATTGCTTCAGCTATTTCTTCATCGCTAATTTCTTGTGAAATATTGTTTTGAATGTTTAAATTACCTAATAGGGCTTCAAAAGCAGTTCTATTGGCCTTTTTTAAAGTCTCATTTCTAGATTCAAAAGGATTCTCCTCTTGAGCAAATGCAAATATTTTGTTAACTATGTAAGGGTTTAAATTATTTGCTTTTTGTGCATAGCTATTGCCAGCTAGTGATGCTGATAATATAATAAGATATATGAATTTTTTATAAATATTCAATTTGATAATATAATTTTTTAATAATTTATTCTAATTTTAATTCATTTATAATAATATTTCAATTAAAAAGCTAGATAAATTAAAAAATATTAAAATTTCATTGTTTTTATAGTATTAATGATTAAGATTTTAGCGAAGGAGATTGTCTGTAAAGTGAAAATTTATAAATATTCATATAAACTAATAAATATTATGTCGAAAAATAAATCAATTAGCTATAAAGATTCAGGAGTTGATATTGACGCTGGAAATGAGTTGGTAGAGAGAATTAAGCCTTTTGCAAGATCAACTATTAGAGCTGGAGCCGATACAGAGTTAGGGGGTTTTGGCGGCTTATTTGATTTAGCAAAATGTAATTTTAAAGATCCTATTCTAGTTAGCGCAACTGACGGCGTAGGTACTAAGCTTAAAATTGCACAAGAACTCAATATTCATGATAAAATAGGTATTGATTTGGTAGCTATGTGCGTTAATGATTTGATCGTGCAAGGTGCTCAGCCATTATTTTTCTTAGATTATTTTTCATCTTCATCCTTATCTATTGATCAGGCTTCTGATGTTGTTAAGGGTATTGCAGCGGGTTGTAAAATGGCAAATTGTGCCTTAATTGGCGGTGAAACAGCTGAAATGCCTGGTATTTATCAAAAAGGCGATTATGATTTAGCTGGTTTTTGTGTAGGGGCAGTTGAAAGATCAGAGATTTTGCCGCAAAAAAATATAAAAGCAGGAGACGTGCTATTAGGTATTAAATCTAGCGGTATTCATTCTAACGGCTTTTCCTTAATTCGTTATATTTTGCAAGAAAATAATATTAATTTAGATGAAAAAATTTCTGGAAATAAGATAGGGGAGTTATTGCTTGAGCCCACCAAAATATACGTCAAATCTTGTTTAAAAGCTATTGAAACTGGAAAAGTTAAAGCTCTTTCTCATATTACTGGCGGAGGTATTGTTGAAAATATTCCAAGAATTCTACCAGATAATTTACAAATAAATATTGATTATACAAGTTGGAAATTGCCTGATTTATTTCAATTTTTTAAAGATGCTGGCAATGTTACTGATGCTGAAATGTATCGTACTTTTAATTGTGGAATTGGTATGGTTTTGGTTGTTGATCAAGGTTTTGTGAGTGAAATAAAGCAAATTTTACAAGATTCAGGAGAGGATGTTGTGACTATTGGTAATTTAAAAAATAAAAACTAATGTTAGATAAAAAATCGGTTCATTTACAAAATTTTCCAGATGTTTCATTTATTAAAGATAATGATCAGTTAATTAGTGATATGGATATTATTCGTCATATTTGTGCAACTGCTTTATTTATTCGTGATCAAAAAAATTTAAGAGTTAGATTGCCCTTAAATAAGGTTACAATTTTTAATTATGGCGGCAATAAAGCCTCTCTACTTAATATAAGAACTATAGAATCTTATCAAAATTTAATTAAAGACGAGTTAAATGTTAAAAATATTGAAGTTGTTGAAATTGAGAATGAGAATAAAGATGTAGCAGAGTTAAAGCTGCAATTAAATTTTAAGAAAATTGGTGTTAAATTTGGCGCAAAGATGAAGGAAATATCTAAAAATGCCAATCAGGGTAATTGGCAGAAAATTTCTGAAAATTCTATTAAAATAGGCGATATAATCTTGACAGATGATGATTTTGAAATTAAGTTAATAGCTAAAGATAAAGAATCTAGCGCTGCTTTGCCTACCAATGATTGCGTAGTGCAGCTTGATATTAATATTACAAAAGAGCTTGAGGATGAGGGCTTAGCAAGAGATATTATTAGAACTATTCAACAAAACAGGAAATCAGCTGATTTAAATGTAAGCGATCATATTAAAGTTGCTATTTTTAGTGATAATGTTAGAATTGCAGATATTATTAAATCCTATGATGTAAACATAAAAGAACAAATATTAGCAAATACTATTGAATTTATTGATAATATTAATAAAATACCAGATTACTTCCATAAATTTGAAAATAATATTGATAACATTGAGGTGAAAATATCTTTTAATAAAATTTAGCTCAAACTATGATTATAAAACAATCAATTAGTAAGATTCTAATATATAGCTTAATTGCTAGCCTTTGTTTCTCTGTTGATTCTATGGCTGCAAATAAAAACTTTAGTGGTAAGTTTGAAGTGGAGCTATTTGATAGCTATAATTACGAATCGGATGATAAATCTAATGAATTTAATGAGAATTATTTTCGGGCAAAATTAGATTTAAAAAATAAAATTACTAAAAAAATATATTTAAAATCGCAATTTAGATTTAAAGATGTTAATCCAGATTCAGAAAAGCAGCAAAGAAGAGCTTCTGAAAATCCTGGAGATAGATCTTTTGAGGATGAAGGTCTTTACGTTAAGCAGTTAAATTTAAATTATAAGTATAATAATAATTTATTTTCATTAGGAAAGATAACCACTAAATTTAGTAAAGCAGCTTCTAGAAAAGATAATATTTGGTTATTTAATGAAGCTAGAAGTAATTACCGTCAGGATGAAAAGATTGGTATTGCAAATTATTTTTCAGCAGGAGATGTCAAGAAATCAGGCCTATATAACCTTGGTATATCTGGCTTTACCAATGATAATAAGTATTTAAATAGTTCTACTGTAACCAAAAGAGATACTGATGGAAGTGGCGCCAATCCTGGCGATAGTCGGGGTTTAAAATCTTATGTAGCTTCTATGGACATAAATTATGATTTTGGTGGCAATGAGGAATTATCTTATCATTTTTCTTATTTAAAACTTGATGTTAATCGTAAAAAAAGTAATTTACAGCAAGATAAAATTTCCGATATTAAGGGATATACTTTAAATATGAATTATAAATACCCAGTTTTATCTAATAGTTTAGCAGAGGGTTTTGTAGAATATGTAAAATTAGATAATGATGATGGCGACAAAGATAAGGATAGCTATTTTTTAACAACTAGTCTATCATTCTATTTTTTAGAAAATTACGGAGTGACATTGGGCAGGTATCAGGAAAATAAAAAGCAACAAAATGTCCAAAACAAAGAAACTGATATAAAAGAGTTTAATTTGAGCTATAATTTTGCGCAAGAATCAATTTTTGATGGTTTACGCGTTATTACTGGCTTTAAGAGAGAAAAAGAATCTTATAATAGCTATAAGAATATTGATAATATTTTTGGAGTTAGGTTAAGATATGTTAAATCATTTTAATTATGACAAAAGAACTAATAATTGCAATACCAAAGGGTAGAATATTAGAAGAATTAGAGCCTCTA
>ERZ807291.4182-NODE-4182-length-19465-cov-53.175992_pt1 | contig 19465 bp, 12 predicted proteins | sample MGYA00521257_ERZ807291 | MGnify/ENA primary metagenome ERZ807291 (study PRJEB31413, sample SAMN03169783) | marine metagenome | biome: Marine; feature: Water; material: Subsurface seawater | place: North Sea | collected 2011-04-28 | depth 1 m m ... | reverse complement strand
TTTGTGATGAAGATACTAACAATAAATGGGCATTAACATCCAAATATTTTAATGGTTATTTGAGTGTATTCATAAGATTAGAAAGCGAAGATATAACTGTGACAGCACAAGTAACATTTTCTATATTGGATGTTGATAAAAATATTAAAAAAAGTATGCGTTTTGATCAAACTTTTAAATCAAACTATGCCGAAGAACGGGGATTTAGCAGATTCGTCAACAAACAATTATTAATCTCTGACGATTATAAAGTATTACAAAAAGGCAAAATTCCAGTTAATTGTCAAATTGTTGTCATTAAATCATTGTAGTAAATGGGGCTCTTATGGAATAAAATATTATGCAATTAATGGAGAAAAAAAATACAACCGAGTTTGATATAATAGAAACTCGTTTAGGAATGCAAATGTCAAATTTGTAGTGAAAAATATCTTAGATTTTTAAAATAATTTATTTTTGTAGAGCATTCATCGTATATATTATACGATGGAAACAACGACTAATTCAAAAAAACATTGTATGTATACGTGGAGTTTAGATGAAAAAAAAATAACAAACACTTACATATCGTCTGAACCATTTTACGATTACAACAAAAATAAGTGGCAATTGCTCATTCGATATAATGAATATGATACATTTGAACATATGGATGTGTATTTGGAAACACCAGACAACACCGAGTCTATATGCGCAAGAGTAGTTTTTTCTATATTGGATATAAATAAAGAATCTATATTTTCCGATAAAATTTCTCACTATTTTGCTTCAAACGGAGATAGAGACGGACTTACAAAATTTATTATGAAAGATTTTCTATATTCTATGCGAGAAAGGATATTTCCGAATGATACAATTTTAATTCAGTGTGATATTTTTTTTATGCCCACTTTCAGGCACACTTGGTATTTGGAGGAAAAGGACATTAAAAATGAAGATACCAAAACAGTGGTCATTTGTGATGAAGATACTAACAATAAATGGGCATTAACATCCAAATATTTTAATGGCCATTTGGGTATATTCTTAAATTCAGAAAACGAAGATATAACTGTGACAGCACGAGTAACATTTTCTATATTGGATGTTGATAAAAATATTAAAAATATTAAGATTTTTGATCATACTTTTGCACCGGAAGATGAAGTCTTAAGATGGGGAGTTCTCAAATTCGTCGAAAAACAATTATTAATCTCTGACGATTATAAAGTATTACAAAAAGGTAAAATTCCAGTTAATTGTCAAATTATTGTATATTAAATCATTGGAGTAAATGGGGGCTCTTATGGAATAAAATATTCCATAATAAATAACTTATTTTTAGTTAATTGGAATAAATGGACAATAATAAATTTTTTTATGATTTTATAAAAAATAAATTTATTAGACCAGATACATTGAATTTAAACAATGAACAATTAAAATATACAAAATATTTTTCAGATTATGAACAAACTTTATTGGAATCTTATGACAATATGTTAAAAATCATAAACAAAAATAAACTGTGCGATTTTATTGAAATTATAGAGGCAAAGACTAAAATTGTACTTTTAACAAACATAAAATTTAACTATTTATTTTTTAATGATTTTAGTCAATGTGAAGAGATAACACCGATATCTGGACATTATAATGAATATTTTAGATGGACAAAAAAATCAAAAAATATTATATCCAATAACAAGGTATATTTGGAATTTTTATTTAGAGGGAAATTGTGTAGTGTAATGATTGACAACTATTATATTGAAATTTTATTTTTTAGAAATTGGGTTAATGATGAAATGAAAATAGATTTTATAAATCAATTATTTGGCGATAAAATATTATTCTCCAAAATTGATAGAGCGAATTATATAATCAACACACGTATATTAAAAAAAGATAAGTATATAATTCATGATCTATTGTTAAATGGGGACAACACTGATAATATTGTTGTTGACGAAATTTGCTCACCCCAATCCAAAAAAAATAAAGATTATGTGTTGATTAACAGCAAATTATCTGTTATATCCCATTTAGATGACTTTATAATCATTAAAGTAAGCAAATTTGATGGATTTTTTTCAAAACATATATTTGGAATTTGGTGTAATATCTTTAATGAATTTTATAAGTTTCAAGATAAAATACGAATTCATTATAGTCAAAATGTTAAATTTTTAAAAGAAAAGGTTAAAGTGCGAAAAACCAAACTAAGAATATCCAATTTATACGAGGCAGAACCAAAAATATTTGGAAACAATGAAAATAATCAAAAGTTTTCCCAAAGATGCCAACGAATAAGACAACCTTATATTGTAGATACCATAGAAGAATTTTATAAAAAATTAACAATATCCATAGAAAATGATCCAGAATATTCAAACATAGAAATATCGGAATCAGACTATGTCAAACCCGATAATAAAATTATTTTAGAATTTTTAAAAGATAATTCATTGGAAATGGAAGATTTAATAAAAGTCTTTCCTAGAGAAGAAGAGAAACATTTATACCCAGAATCTGTTAAACAAAGATTATATGCATGTTTGCCCAGGAATGATAAGGTAGACGACAAATATAAAATTGTTCATTTTCAACAAAATGAGGGATTATTGACAATACCATGTTGTTTTGTTCTTAAACATAAAGATGATAAGTCTAAAAATGTTACCCACAAATTGGGGCCAAATAAAGACCTGAAAGAGACTAGATCTGGAGAGTTGCCATATTATTTAAATGAGATATTGCCAAAAACTGACAAAGAAAAATATTGGAGATATGGTGTTGGCACAATTGAGAGATTTATTTTTTGGGTAGAGAAAAATTTACGTATAAATATGTTGGATTTGACATCTAAAATTCTATTAAGTTATTCTCTTAATAAAAAAAAATCTAATACTGTGGATATTAAATTAGATAAGATAGGAATTAAAAAAACGGGGGAAGGAAATATTGTTTTATTATTTGATGAAACATACGAAATGAGTGACAATATTTTAGACTTATTTAAAAATATTAAAGAATATGAATATATAGAATTTTTAATTGGATTAATTGGAGATAATTTAAAACTTTGGGGAGCGTGGTTTGAAGTGAATATGGTTGAATTCACCAAAAAAATTAAATATAAAACTACACTAATGGAATTTGTCGATGATGAAAATTCGTTTGAATACAAATCATTTATTTACTATACCAAAAATGATTTGGATAATTATGAGGTTATTTACAAAAATGGGTTTATTTTTACAACAAATTTATTAGTTGATTATTTAAAATTTAGTAAAAAATTATTCGAAAATAATAATTATTTGATATATAAACGTATTAATTGATTATATAAAATTTAATTCTTCAACATAATTATACAATTAAAAATGAATAAATTTCAACATGAAGGCAATGTCAGCGTCGACAGTGGATAATTACTTTGTATCGATCCATGTTACTTAAAAGATTTTGACACTAGTTCCTTAAAAATGAACACTGGCATTAAACATACTGTAACGGGTGAAATTATTTCTGTTTGGGATAAATTAGATCCAGATGATGAACTTTCTGATATTATAGCATGGGATACGAAAATTCCAAAATACAATAATTTGACTATGATTGACTTAATTAAATTAGATGAATGGGATTATACCGAATATTTTCATAATAATGATTTTGGTTATTCTGAATGTTGCCGCGTAAATAGTTTAGGTAATAATTGCGGCAGAACACGTGGTGGTTTTACGTTTAATATTGGTTTTGGTGATGGATCATACCCGGTCTATGTTAGAAAAAATAATGATGGAGAAATTATGGAAATACGAATTATATTCGATGAATAAGAAAATGCCAGAAGAGCTTTCGAAGATTCAAGAATATGATAATTTCATAAAATTAATTTTCAATTAATTTATAATAAATGGATCAATCAAAAATGTATGTATTGTTTATAAAAGGTCACGGTTTAATAGCAAACGGTATACTTTTATATGAAAAGTTGTGGAATATAACATCCAAATACACTCATGTTGGTCTAGTCGTCCATAAGGGATTATTGGATAAGAAAATATCTGATTTGTTTTGTCTAACAAATGATTTTTATATTTTGGAATCTACACTATCTGGAGTTTTAAACGATTCCGTAAATAGCAGTTGTGATAAAACGATATTTGGACCACAATTCAGATCATTTGATGATTTTGTGTCGGTATATTCTAAGTTTGGGGATGTTAAAGCAAAATTGGTCGAAATGGATCAATCTTTAAGTTTAAACCTATGTAATTATTTAGGAAAACGGTATGATTATAATGTTTTAAATTTAACTATGATTCATGTGCCATATATATATTACAAAAATGATAAATATTTTTGTTCTGATTTAATAACAAGTTTACTGAAGGATAATGGTATGGTAGATAAAAATATAAATAGTAAAAAGGTTTCTCCAAATAAACTATATAAACTTCTAAAAAAGAATAAATTAACGTCAAAAGAAATTACTTTATGTTTGAATTAAATGTATTAAGTTTATTAGAGATCAATTACAAAAAAATTAATTAATGCTCATTTAGTTGCGTTGTTGATTTTGGTTTTTTCGTTTGCCTCCTGCTGCATATGGTTGTGGAGGAACCATATACTGTTGGTGGGGTATAAACTGTGGGGGGGCAATAAATTGTGGTAGCTGACCCCTCTGTTTATTTTTTTGTGCTTCATTGATACGGTGAATAGAATTCACATTTTTTTGATTTTGATTTTGGTGTTGATTTTGGTGTTGTTGTTTATGCTTGTCGTTATCTCCAATTTTCTTATATAAAATTGTATCCTCTATTACATTTAAGTCTCTGTGGTTTTGACGTAAATATAATTCAAACTTTTTAAGAATATCTCTATCCTTATTAGATATTCCATGTATCAAACTGATCAAACTATCATCAAGTTGTTTTTTGTCGAGACTAGTAACTCTCGGTTCACGAATGCGATGATACAATTCTCTATATATTTTAGCTAGATCTGGGAATACATTTTCAAGATTATCTGTTAATAACAATCTAATTATGGTGTTGTTTATAATATTGATATCCATTTGTTTCGAATGTATTGAGTGGTTATTTTGCATATCTGGTTCTTTATTATCTTTTATATTTATTGGTTGTTTGGTTTCTTCTTTATAATCAATTATTTCTGATTTATCTTCTCCCTTGGTTATCTTTTTAATTTTAAGATGTTCTTGTGTAATTTGTTGTAACAATTTTAAATCGCGTTCCGATATCACATAATATTCTATTTCGGGATTATTTTTGTCCACTATCTTCTGGAATTTCATTTCTGGTATTTTATTTATTTGTAAAGTTGAATAACTACTTAGAGCAGGTAATTGTACTATTTTCATTTTTGGAATATCTAGATTACGATTAGAAATAAATCCAATACAAGTAAGTTTTGTTGGTATAGATTGTTTTAATCTAATAAAATCTTCTTTGTCCAGATAGACATTAGATGTGAAATTGTGCTTAGTTTCTAAAAATACACTTATCTGAAAAATCATAATAATTATAAACATAATAATAACAAGAATAACTATTAGTGGATTTTTTTTATAATAAACAGTCTCTTTTTTTATTCGTGCCAATTCTTTTGGGTTGTAAATCTTTTTAAAGTGTTCATTCATTATATATTTGGATGCCAATAATGAAATTATTACTAATGACAATGCAAGCAACAAAAATATATGTATTGGAATATCAATTGCCATTTATTCTATTTTTCAAAGATTTTGAAAAATAATACATTTGTTGTTTAATAAATTTTAAGATATGAAATATCAAATTTAAAGGCGCCGTTTTATGAATTTCCTTTTGGTCAAACGTAGCTTGGTTGAACGTTTTTTGGAGTATTGCGGGTGACCAGATTTCCCATGCTGATCTGTTTGTAAATCTCCGATATCCGAAGAATATTTCTGTCAGATAGTAAATAATTTTTGCCAATTAAAGGGTCTCCCCTCAAATCTGATCTTGTTTATTCTGTCTCCCCAAAGGGAACTTCTATTTTGCGCATTTCGTCTATCTCTTACCAAATTTCCATGAGGATTATTTCCTTCTAATTTATACTTCATTTATATTGTTTTAAAATTAATTATATTATATACTTGATTTTATACAAAGAATTGTCTATAGATAATGTTTCTTCGCGAAATGTATTGAAATCGACAGAACTTAAAAATTCGGTTAAATTTGTGTTTCCCAATGAAGGTTGATCTAAAAATGTGAGTTTAAATAATTTATTTTGAAACACAAAATAACCACCATTTTTGGTTACATATGTTTTAACAGTATATTCAGATTTATCATTTTCTAAATCATATATAGATTCAAAATTATTGTTTTTTTTAATATTTAATTTTAAAATATCTTCAATAGTGGGCTGTGCTTTATAAAATGTATTAATATTTTTCTGTTTAAGTATATCTTTTAATAAACTTAATTTATCTTTTATATTTAAATCATAAACATATAAAGTTTGTTTTATCAAAAAATCATCTAAATCCACATAACCTTGTTTATATTTGTGTATTAGTTTATTGTAAATTTGGATAGACAACTCTTGATCTACCTCTATATTGAAATTTTTATTAGAAGATACAAATTTATATAACAAAGATACATATAACTTATCAGACTCATATTCTAAAAAACTATTATCATTGTTGAAATTTATATCAAATAGCGATGGCAATTTTGTGTATGGTATAAAAAATATAGCTTCTCCCATTTTAATTTCATTGTTTGTGTAAAGTTCATTTGTTTTTTTTGCATCGATTAACCATTTTTCGTCAATTATTGAATACGTGTATAAATTTAAAATTTTCTTCATATAAAACATAGGTATTAGATATATAACTCTTTTTGAGTTATTAAATCTGCCCTTTAAATAAACAACATTACCATTATTATCTATAATTTGATCACTGAAAAAAATTTTATCGGTTGACATTTTTAATAAGAATAATAAAAATATGAAATATAGAAAACTTGCCGAGTTTATAGACAAAAATAATGAAATTTTTGGGTTTAATATCTCAAATATAGATCTATCATTAATAGACGACTCTACATCTATTTACGATTTTTTTATAGATTTAATAAAAAAAAATAATATAAAGTTTCCTATTTCTAGAACTAAAGCTTTTTTTGGCAGATATGGTCTAAATTTAACCAAATTGGAAAAATACGACCATAGTATATTATTGTTAGAAGGAGAGAAAAAACTCAACATTTTCCCTTTGGGTCAACAGTGGGAGGATAAAATTTATAAAGAGAAAGATTTTAGAGATTTTATTCAACAAAAATTAGTTGAACATGCCGCAGATCAAAACAATTTACAATTATCTTTAGAAAAAAATAAAGAAATCAACAAAATACAGTTCCCATTTGTCAAAAAAACTTTTGTATATAAATTTGGAGCAAAATCCGCAGAAGATGTCACTAAAATGTTGAATATGCCAGAACATTATAATAAAACATTTGACGATTTTGTTGAAATAAAAAAAGAATTTTTTGGAGGAAATTATTCGGGTGATATCCCAACATACAACTTAAAATCTATAAATAACTTTTTGGATTTGGATAATTTATCATTTAATGTGGATCCGGATGAATCATTTGACTATAGAGCTTGGGCTAAATTTTTTGCGAGCGAAAACATAAATTTTAAAAATAAACCAAAAAATTTAGAAACAGAAATAAGAGTAAGGGGTGTTACCGGGTTAGAGTTTGCTAATTTATTTAAATATTTATTAAATTCTACAGAATTTATTAATACAAACGTATATTATACAGTGGAACGCATGGGAAATATTCGTCGATTAATTTTTGATGAACGGTCTGATAAAAATTTTACTAGAAAAGATTTTTATCAAGAAAAATCTGAATTGGACTGGTATACAAATAAAACTTGGAATTTTAAAGTATCAAAATCTTCTGAGAGGATCATTCCTACCACAAATATGCACGGAAAAATTGAACACAAAAATAGATTTAATTTTTATACACACAACAGAAAACATCCATTTTTTAACTGTGAAGTTGCATTGAGTGTGATTTCAAATAAATATGGAGAAGTTAGATATGATATAGAGATAGAAGAAAAATTTGGAAATATTTCTAATCCCCTAAAAACAATTCAATTTGTATATAAGGTTTTACAAAATACTCCATCACCAATACCCATTTCTCAAAAGTTGTTTATAAAAGAACAAATCTTAATGGGCGACCCCAGAAATTTAGTGTCTAAGGTATTACCTTTTACGTTTACACCAAAAGATATTATGGAGATTTCGAAAACAGAATTATTTGCCACACTAAAATTAGATGGTGATAGAATGATTTTATTGTTGCATCCTAAATTTGGTGTGTATCTTATAACATTGGATTCGACATTTATAAAACTTTTTGATTCTCATCCAACAAATACACATTCTATAGACGCAAAAATATTAATAGATTGTGAAGTTATGCGAGATGGAAATATATTTCATATTCATATGTTTGATTTGATTAGTGATAGATTTAAAAATCATTTAAAACCTTTTTCACAAAGATTAGAATATATACAAAAAATATATAATACAATTAAGCAAGATTTAAGACACGAAAATGTTCGATATTATGTTAAAAATTTTATCCAGATTACTGATACAAAAGTTTTATCAAAAATGATAGATGATGATTTGGAAAACGATAATACTGATGGGGTTATCATTCAAACTAATGATGATGTTTACAGACAAACAAAAATATTTAAATTAAAACCAAAAGCTTTGAATACTATGGATATTTATGTAGAACCATATTTGTTAAATTCTGAAGAAAATTTACATTATAATTATAGTTTTGTGAATAAGAATATGCGAAGATATCTTCTAAATTTTGAATATAATTTGAGTAATTTTATTATGGAATGTTATTGGAATAAGAATTCGCAAAAATTTGTACCACTTAAAATCAGGTTTGATAAAACATATGGCAATCCAAAACGTGTTATAGATAGTACATCTAAACTCATATATGAAGATGAAATGTCTTATCGCGACATGTTTTTAGGAAAATCTTTGTTTATGGCCAGAAAACATATAAACAATTTAAAAGGTAAAATTTTAACAATGAATCAAAATAAAATATTGTTAGATATAGGTTCTGGACAAGGAGGAGACTTTGATAAATGGGGGCATTTTGATTATGTCTATGCTGTTGAGAAAGATAAGAAAATGATAGATGAATTTGTTAGAAGACACGGTTCAAGTGGGAGAGTTAATCTCATAGAGGGAGATTTTGCAGATCTAAATATTTCATTTGATGTAGATATTATTACAATATTTTTTGCGGTTAATGTTATCTTCAAAACAAAAGAGTATTTGGAGAAATTTATAAAAAAATTGGTGAGTACCAATTGTAAAAGAATTTATGTTTTATTTCACGATAATGATAAATTATTGGCTATGGATGGGGATGTCGTCAAAATTAAACAACATTTTAAAGAAGAAAAAACTTTTTTCGGAAATGATATAACCATAAATATAGAAGATACTTTTATAAACAATGTTCACGAATATTTATTTTATGGATATGAATTTATCAAAGAGATGAAAAAATATAATTACAGAGGATTGGTATACTCTCCATTTTCGGACAAGGATAAAACTATAAATGGCGTTCATATGAATGCTATAAAATTTAACATGTCAAAATATGATGAAAATTGGCTTAAAAGTGTAAGATACATAGAATTAAATCGTATAGAAGATACAGCAGATGAAGACGAATTTATCATGGGTAATAATGAGTTTGCCGTAATAGACGCCTACGACGAAGACCAGCATATTTTGGATCACAACAAAAAAATGAATTTACGTTTGGCAAAACTTGAAGATGAAGATGATCATATAGGAGAAATAAAACAGAAAAAACCCCCACCGTCTCCAATTATTGGGGGCTTATCGGAAAGGTTTACCGACAACTCAGAAAAAATATCAATTAATGTTGACGGAGAACAAAAATCAATAAACATCGGATCATTCATAGATGCAATATACGAAGACGACGATTATACACACATAAATGAAATTCCAGAAGAAACTTGTCAAACTGTTATAGATATAAATTCAGATACTGATGATTTAAGAGATCTAGATATAAATAGTGATTTTTCTAAATTCAAATTTAGAAATTCACCCAAAAATATGCTTAGAAAAATAAATAAAGAATTAAATTCTGATTTAAATTCAGAAGCATTACTTTTAATATATTTATTCTCTGTAAATAGTGATTTTGGTGCATACAAAATTCACAATATTGAGTTTCCATTAGAAGAATTTACGAATATTACTAAAGCTGAGACTGAAGACGAGGCCAATATGATATACGGAAAAACAGAAAATCCAAAAAAAATGTCTTTGATTTCGATATTAGAAAAACCATCAGAACAAACATTGAAATATATTTCTAAATTTAACAATATCAACATATATTTTCCGAAATACACAGATGGATGTTTAGTTTTATGTTCTGAAAGAACAGATAAATCTTCGATAGAAAAAATAAAAGAACTAAAATATAATTTGATAAAACATCTTTCAACTATAAATTTCGATAAATTTATGCAATGTATAACTAAATACAACAAAGGTGTCAAACGAAAGTTTAATAAAACTGCAAAAGTGATGTTTAATATTTTTGAAACCATTTTGACTGTATCAAACATGAATAAATATTACAATATATCTACTATTCTTACCAAAGAAATATTGAATATATCTGCGGATTTATCACCAGAAGAATTATATATTAAAATTGTCAAACATTTCAACATATATCCCAATCTTATCACAACAAATACCTTATTAAAAACATTATCACATAGGGCAGATTACATGGTTGTATTTAACAAAAACAATATACATGAAGAGTATTCGTCGCATAAAGCAGACGATTTGTATGATGCTGTCTTGAAATCGTTGTATGAGATAACTGAAATTAGACTTGATGATGTTCATGTCAAGGGAGAAGTGTTAAAACAATTAAAGAAAATTTATGGTGATCACAAGGAAATTAAATATATGGAAGAGAATAACTTGTATTATTTGGATTCTTTTAGTAATTTAATTTTGAAAATAATATCTATGGTTGTGGGTCACCCCATAATTATATTATATGAAATGGAATTGGAGCTAATTAATGGTTTTACTGAAAATAAACCAAATAATACCACACCAATAGTTATAAAATCTTTGGCAAATGATAAGTACGAATATGTTAAAATAAAAAAATCGACAATGTGGGCCAATATTGTTGAACGTTTAGAGAATGGAAAAAAAACGTCTATTGAATATTCAAGATTAGAATTATTAATTAATTTAAATTATGATGATTATAAGTTAAATGCTATAATATATCAAAAGGCCGGCAAATATTTTGTTTTGTTTAAAATTCTAAACAAGTGGTTTAAAATTAAAGATAACGAATACATAGAACAACCTTCTAAATTTATTTTCAAAGATTCTATTCCATATCTATTATTCTATTCTGTATAAACGGATAAAATTATATTCATTCAATAAATGAATAATCTTAAAGATGAATGTGGATATTGAAGGTCATCATTATTTTAATTGCCCAAAAAGATTGAATAAATGATATACTTTAATAAATGTACATGTTATATATTCTGTTAATATCGACAATAATTCTTTATATAATATATCTATCATTGTTTGATAGAAAAATTAAAAATGCAAATATAAACTGGCCAGTATTTTTCTTCACTTTGGTCGTTATAATATTATTTATTTCTATTTATAAGATTTCATTTCCAATACTCCCGCATATAGAGCCAAAAACTTATAATTATAATTTTCCTTTGGATAGATATCCACATACAAATTTGTCTCCCGAATTATACGAAGACAATATTTATCCCAAACATATTCAGAAAGATGATACCGAAGAGAGCGAATCAGAAGATGAAGATATATTGCAGATTCAACCAAATATAAATCCTAGATATATTCAGAAAAGTGACACAGAAAGCGAATCAGAAGATGAAGATAAAGATATATTGCAGGCTAACCTAAAAAAACGTAAATTGTCCAAAACAATTGCAATTTTCGGGGAAGAAGAAAGTTCCGACGAAGAAGATTATGAAAATGATCCAAGACATATAAATCCAAATATTTCTTATTTAATTACAATACTTACTAGTTTTGGGATAGAGTATAACACAGCCTCATTGTATGCTCTTGACAGAGAGACAAGTAATGATTCTTTTGTGGGAGTATTAGATCTTGCTCTATTATCATTATATGAGGACAATTTTGATGTAGCATATGTAAATAGTTTATTAGAACTGAATATTTTTCAAAGTAATTCTGTATTACCTTTGGTGGTTTTTAATGGTCAAAATTTATTAGAAACATTACAACGCGAATGGATTAAACCAGATGGAAATTGTCTATATGCGGCTGTTTTGAAGGATTATGATCCGGGATACCCCACCAACACAGATGCTGCTATTTATAAATTTAAAGTAGAAGTTATATCACGAATGAAAGATTTTAATTTTGATGAAAATATGATATCGAAAAGAGATCAGGCAGAAGAGTATAAAAGATTAATTCAAAATTATGAATATAATACTGGCAGTTTATCAGATATGGCAGTTTATTTTGTGTCTATTCGTATAGGTCGCCCAATTGTTCTTTTTGACGCTACAACCATAAAAATAATTAATGGTATCGTGGACGCCGATGGTATTGAACATGGAGGAGATCTACATCCCCAATCAGACCCTCTTTTCTTATATTTGAATTACGAACACTATAATTTTATAGTTAGTAATCCCGAAATAATATTTGTGTATAGTTATATGAGAGCAGAATCATTAAACTATATGACATATGAAGAATTATATCAACACTATTATATGGACGTGGGAAGGTATAATGCATCTTTTATTGTGTTTAATAGTGGAAATGAATTATACTTATATTACAAAAATTCAAATAATTTTTGGCAACAACATTATGAGGGAGCAAATGAACTCACGGATGAAGAGTTGTTGGATATAGACTCGACAGTAAAAATTGTAATTTATAGATAAACAAAATTGTAAAATATTAAAAATATTTTAAAACTGTATACTTATAGTATATTTTTATAATCACTTACACAATTATGTTGTTTAGCCAATGTTAAGAAATCTTTTCTAACTTTTTCGTTCTTAAACACATATGAATATTCGCATAAGGGATCTAATTCATAATATGAATAGAATTTCTTGTATGATATTTTAGATAATATTGTTTTATATTGGTCTATAAATTCAAAAATTTGTAATCTGAAATTAATTAACGGATCCATTATACAATCAGTCTCTCTAAGCCTATATTTTTTAATATAAAATGACTTATCCATATTATATATAAGTTATACACAAACTAAATTAAAATTAAATTTTTTTAAAATCTTTTTGATAATATATAAATGATGTTATATTATGCAATTGTTTTATTCGCAATTTTGGTTGGACTGTACTTTTATATAGAAGATAAAGGGACGGAACACGATTATGAACATGACTACGTGATGTGGGCACTATTGGCTGGATTGGTATGTTTTTTATTGTACTTTATTTACAAAACCAACATATTAGCTACGGTTATGGGCAAGTCAAAATTGTCCCCGTGTCAAGCTAGACCTCATCATCCATATGCAAATGCTGAAGAAATGTTTGCATATTAAATATATATAATTAAAATGAATATATTGTTTTTGTTTGGATTAACTTGTGTTTTAATATTTATTTATTATATGTTTTTTTTGCAAGTGGCAGATATTGTTGATGAAGAAGAAGAATATTTCGAAGATAACTTTTTTACTAAAATTTTTATGTGGTTGTCTGCAATGATAGTTGTATTTTTGATGTATAAAATGAGCCCATTTGAACAAACTACAGAAACATTTGGTGGAAATTATGACTATAACCATTCAGATAATATAAGATATGCGTCTCCGAGAAACAGTTCGGGTTATGTTTACTATTCATCTAGTCCAAGTATACACTCATCTCCCAAAGTTAGTTATGAAAAAAATCGACCAATTTCACAAACATCGGCAGAATATATTAATGCACGCAGTCCATATAAAATTCCTTCTACCGAAATCCCATATAGATCTGCTTCTGATATTGAAGCGAATCTGGTTATAGATGTTCTCCAAAAAGACAAAGAAGATCAACATTTGTCTAAAGAAGACAAAACAAAATATTTAAATGATTCGGATTCGGATGAAACCGAATTAAACATGTCAAATTATTATGATGATATAGATGAAGAAAATTTATCTGAAATATATAGTCCTTTAAAATATATGTATAGAGAAGAAAATGAGGATGAAGAGGACAAAAAATTAAAGAAAGCCGAAGATGGTGACGATGAAGAGGACGAAGAAGAAGACGACGAAGAAATTTATTTAGACGATCCAATAGGTTATTCTCCAGAATACAAAAATTTATATGATGAATTTTATAATAGTCCTAGAACCAGTTTAGATATTGTAAAATTTTTGGACAGATACGAAGATGAAGATGATTATGAAACCCATAAAAAAGTTTTATCCACCAATAAAGATGAGAGTGAATCACATAAAAAATATTTCGATATTCCTGGTCACTTAAAAAATGATGCATGGGATAGTGATTCAAAAAATGTTTATAGAGCAAAAACACAGAGATTAAAACCAAATTATTCTTTAGAAGACTCAAATTTAGAAGATGTCGTCTGGTCTCCCAAAAAATACACTTCGCAAAACTTAAATAGAACATATAAGCCTTTTCCTGCCCCAAAAAACCGAAATTTTTATGATAAAAAAATGCAACCAACGGCCAATATGTTCATAAAACAAACCAGACCCGAACAATCTAAAACTTCTCGTGTAGAATCAAGAAGTGCCAAAGATAAAATAGCAAAATTTTTTTGAAGATGGTCAATAAACAAACATTTCAAAGAAAAATTAACAATAAACAAAAGTCTAAATAAGTTGATTATAAATTACACAGAAATATAATTTTATAAATTGTATACATTCTAATCAAAGTAAAAATTAAACAATTATAAATGGGCAAATCTTATACATTGTCTCCTTATAAACGTAAGGTCATTTTATCTATAATAGAACCGTTTATATTTACACTTTGGAAAAAGTCTAAATATAAAACGTTACCCTTGGATAATTTATGTGAATTAATTTCTATAATATCTGAAGACGAGGGTAGAATAGTTAAACTTCTTCTTAGACAATATTATTCAGATAAAATAATATCATTAAAAAAGTTTGATAAAAATAAACTTGAAGGATTAAAAAGCAATTTGGAAACAAAATTAAATAAAGTCGAAGATCTCAAAAATGAAATAAACGAAAAATTGCCAAAAACGACCATAATAATTAATGCGGCCATAACGGAGTTAACATCACAAGTACAAGATTTAAAGGGATTGTTGAACCAAGAAGATCAGTGGTTCGATGATGTTGACGATTTAAGACAAGAAATACCAAGTTTACAGTCCAATTTTCTTCTTCAATTGGCATTATTAAATGAATTTGAATCATCAATTAAATATAATAAATTGGCAGATAATGATAATATGTATGGATATTTAGTTTTGGATAATCCTTTAATAAGAAATATTTTAAAAAAAAACAATGAAATAAGAGATATAATGATGGAATTGGTTAAATATAAAGATGGTGATGAGAGTGATTTGGTTGATGAGAAAATAGACAAGTTGAAGGAAAAAAATAAAAAATACAAAAAAACCATACAAACATTAAATAAGAATAAAACCAAATATATTAAAACTATTTCTAGACTTACAGAAAAAATAAATAAAACAGATAATTCAATTAAAGCGGAAACTTCAAAACGACAATCTCATAAAGAATTTGATAAAGATTGTGATAGTTACATTAAATATATTAAATTAAATGAAAAAGAATTAAAAAACACCATTAAATCTAGAGATGATCTAATTGAACAATTGGAAGGCAAAAACGAAAATTTAAACAAATATATGGATAATGTGAAAAGTAAACACGAAAAAGAAATACGTTATATAGAAAATTCATATACAGACAAATTAAATAAATTAACCAAAGAATATGATAAAAATGAAGATATTTATACTGATGACGTTAATTCTATAGATAATACTTTAAAAGAAAAAATCAAAGAATTGGAAACTTTAAAACCAAATAAAGATAATATGGAATATTATAATAATATTTTGGTTGATACTATAGATGAATTAAAAAGGGCAAAAGACGAATTTGTCGATGATGCAAATAAACAAAAACATGATAATTTATTTGAAAAGAAATACAACGAATTGTATGTTAGATATGAAAACATGTTAGAAAAATATAAACATTCAGAGAAAGAGTATGACACTAACATAAAATTGTTAATGGATAAGATTAGTGAAGGAAATGAAATGTATGATATTTTAAAAACAGATGTAGCTAAATTAGAAGAATCCAAAAGTATATCTGGCGACATGAAAGACATTAAAATGATTATAAAACTACAAAAGGAAGAAATAGAATCTTTAAAAAAACGTCTATCCAAAGTTGTTGATGAATCCCAATCGTTAAATCAAGAGTTTGGTTATTTACAAAAATATGATGTTAATAATATTAGAAAAACAGAATTGGAAAATTATATCAAACAATTAAATGATAATAAGAATGATATTTTAAATAATTATCAAAATAGACAAAATTTAATATCAGATAGAATTGCTCAAACCAAAGACGATTACTTAGATAATATTAAAAAGTTGAGTGATGATGATAGTGTATTAGACAAAAACAGTTTAAGATATAAAATTCTACACCAACAAAATAATATAGACCAATTACACAATAAAAATATATTATTGCGTTCTCTGCTACAAAAATCTTTATACAACAAACAATTAAATCAAGTATTATCAAATGAAGACGATTATTATTTACAAGGACTTGGAGATTTAACTGAATTAAATCGGGGGAAAAATGTTATCCTTCCATACAAAAATTATATGGGATTGCATGAACCCATTAATAGTCTAAATCTCCCTCCAACATATAATAGATATATACCACCAATGCTTAATACATCATTTTTAAACAAAAGGTTTGATCATTACCCCTCTGTAACTGGTGTTCCTTTGGGTATGGGTGGATTGGGTGGATATAGTGATCCCATGAATTTATTTAGACGAGATTTTGCTGGTCATAAGAAATTTAATCTTTCCAAAGTTGAATATAAATTCGGAAATAAAAATCCCGGAACATTGAGCACGCCAGAAGGATTTATAGATTATGATGATACAATAGAAAAACAAAATTATCAAAATTTTGTATTGAATAAAGGAAAATTGGCAGATTATATATCAAGAATAGAAGCCAGAAAGGACAAAGAAATCGAAAGTGTTGTAAATGTTTATAAGCAGAAGAATGATTTGTTGAGGGGCGCAGGAAAAGAAGATAACATAAAACTTTTATATGAACTTCGTTCAATAGACCACACAGATCCAAACATAGATTTTGTGTTAACAAAATTGTCCAGAGATAATTCTAATCGCCTTAATCATGTAATGGGCGATCATAGAAGACGACTAAAAGATATGAGTCAGGTTTATAATCAGCGTATGAGAACATTATATAATGTTTTGGAGCACAATAAACGTGTGGGCATATCAGAGGGAATCCAACACTTGTTTCAGAAAAAAATAAATATTATAACGGAAGCTCACAATAAAGAAAAGGATGCCCTTTTGGATGTATTGATGAGACGAAGAAAAGATGGGGCAAATGAAGATGTAAGAGGATACAGAGAAAACATAAGTAAATTGATTAAAAAGTTTTCTGATATCAAATTTACGTATATTAAAAAATTTGCAGATGTTATAAAAGCATTGAATATAGATAATAAGCTCGACTTAGATGAAGATGAATTTATAAAACAAACTTCTGATTACAATATTGGATTAAAACGAGAATATGATAAACGTATACTTTTATTGAAAGAGCAAAATAAAGACCAATTGAAACATATAGTAAAATTATTTCAACAAAAACACATATCACCTTATGGCATTTTAGAATTTGTTAAACAATATAAAGACAGAACAAACAGATTGTCTGAAGCAGATAATATTGAAGGAAATATGGCAAATTTTATAGAAAAAAATAAATCTCTAAAAGATCAATTCAAAACTTTATTAAGTATCATAAATTTGTCGCTTTCTGGAAAAAACAGATCCACAGAAGAAGAATTAAAAATATTTTTAATGAGACTAAATTCTTCTTTGGAAAATATAGATGATGACAAGGTATTAGAAGAAACATTAAACACTTTCTTGGAAACTATTAAAAAAATTGTAGATGGAAAGAGTGGAGATTCATCCTTACAAACTTTAACTAATATTTTTGCAAACAACAATGCATCTTCTAATTTAGATATAACAAAACTTGGTGAATTGATTAACACAATTAAAGGTATATCTGGTGGTCAGCAACAACAGCAGCAACAGCAGCAACCTTTTGTGGTTTCAACTGTTCAGCAGCAACAGCAGCAGCAACAGCAGCAACAACCAATTATTCTGCCCACCATTTACTCTCAACAACCAATTACGTTTCCTGCGGTTTATCCTCAACACCAACAGACAGATTATATAAATAGACCATTATCAACAAATCAACATTTGGTTCCATCTCAAATTGATACAATTTCTTTATTATTTCACAATTTAATGAACAAAACTTCTGATGGTAGCAATATCGATTTATTTAAACAATATATGAAAGAAATTTTGGATTCATCAAAAGAGAGTATGAAAAATATGGCCGATTCTTTAAGAACAAAAGCGGACTATGATAGAGGACTTCTAAAAGACGTAATAGTAGATTCGTTAAAATCATTCCACGATCAGATGTTACTTAATAAATTTATTCAAGAAAAACAACAGCTTGGAGAAAATGTTTTTGTTGATCCGACCGAGTATGCCAAACATATGGCCAGACAACAACAACTTTTGCAGATCAGTAGAACCAATAAACCTACTATCGCCGATTGGAAAGATGAAAATATTGGAGCGAGGTTTCCGATATCTTCGGGGACCCACGATCCTTCCGGGTTTTACAATAAACAGCTGCCTTCTGGATATTTACAGCCATCACAAGACGCTTTAACACAACTCCAACATCAACAGCCCACGCCCACTCGGTTGGATTTGGTGAACCCCCAAACGAATCCAATAGTGGGCTCACAAGCAGGATTGGGACAAGCAGGATTGGGACAAGCAGGATTGGGACAAGCAGCAGGATTGGGACAAGCAGCAGGATTGGGACAAGCAGGATTGGGACAAGCAGGATTGGGACAAGCAGCAGGA